>LNFM01005930.1_pt1 | contig 20583 bp, 16 predicted proteins | sample 596031 | NCBI WGS metagenome assembly LNFM01 (sample SAMN04254537, study PRJNA301005) | activated carbon metagenome | isolation source: dual media filters at the Ann Arbor, Michigan drinking water treatment plant | place: USA: Ann Arbor | reverse complement strand
GTGTGAATCACCCATGCAGCGGCCTCGGAAGGCGAGAAGCAGAGGCCGTGGCCAAGCGCGATGCGGCGTGCCAGTATGCCGTCGGCAAACGAGCCGAGCGCCGGATCGAAGCCGCCCTTCTCCATCACCGCCGCGCGGCGAAAGACGCTGGAGCCTGTGTGGATGAAATGATCTGCACGGCGCAGCAGACGTTCCACGCCATCGGGGTCGAGATATCCGGCGCGCCGAAGAGGTCGCACGATCGGGCGAACTCCGACTGCAGCGCCGGTCTCTCCGTCGACGAGCCTGGTTTCAGCGCAGAACAGCCCGCTCTGCGGACAGGCCTCCAACATTGCGACGGCCTCGTAGAACAAACCCGGCAGGACGTAGTCGTCGGCGGCGGCGAAATAGACATAGCGGCCTTGCGACGCGTCGAGTCCGCGCTGCAAGGTGCGCAACGCGCCCTGGTTGTGGTCATTGAACAGAAGGATGATGTTGGGGTGCCGCGCCCGATAGGCGCTCATGACGTCATGGCTGTCATCGGTCGAGGCATCGTCAACGATGATGATCTCGTCGGCCGGTCGGCTCTGCGCCAGAAGCGCGTCCAAAGCCTGCGGCAGGTAGCGCGCATGATTGTAGCTCGGAACGATCGCTGAAAGCAGTACGCCGCCGCCCTCGGCCCGCCGCGCCGGCACGATCAGGACACCCGCGAGGCAAGCGCCACGGTCACCTCGGGAGCGGCGACGATGACCGGCGCGGGCTGCGGAGCGCAAGGGCGTTGCCGCCGCGCATGAGCACCGATTCGTTCCTCGATCAGCAGGATTGCACTCCGTTGCCCGATTCCCGACACGGGCTCAGTTATCATCGCAGCGACGCCGAGGACAAGCGGATGGGGTGGCGACCGGCAAAGCGATTGCGCCAGATCAACCGCCCCGCTGCGGCCATGACATAAACGTTGCAATGCGGTTTACACAACGTGATGACGCGGCGGCAGGAATCTGCATTACGGGGCTTTTGGCTACCCGCCGCGGCACTTGACATCGCAGACCGTGGTCCCTAACCGGTCAGCCTGATTTAGCTGGGATAGGTATAAATGGTGGATTTGGTGACAGGCGGCGCCGGCTTCATTGGCAGCCACTTGGTTGATCGTCTGTTGGCCGAAGGACGTCAAGTTCGCGTCATCGACAACTTCGCCGTCGGCCGGCGGGCGAACCTTGCGCATCACGATGGCAACGCGTCACTGGAGGTGATCGAACTCGACGTCGCCGACAAGGTGCGCGTGATCGACGCCTGCAAGGGTGTCGAGCGCATCTACCACCTCGCCGCGCGCGCCGACGTCGTGCCGTCGATCCAGGACCCGGAGGCCTATTTCCGCGCCAATGTGGATGGCACCTTCGCGATGCTGGAGGGTGCCCGCAAGCACGACGTCAAGCGCATCGTCTATGTCGCGTCGTCGTCCTGCTACGGTATCCCGGACGTTTATCCCACGCCCGAGACGACGCCCGCCGACACGCGCTATCCCTATGCGCTGACGAAGTATCTCGGCGAGCAGCTCGCCATGCACTGGGCCGATGTCTACAAGCTGCCCGTCGTCTCCGTCCGCTTCTTCAATGTCTACGGGCCGCGCGCACGCACCAGCGGCACCTATGGCGCGGTGTTCGGCGTTTTCCTGGCGCAGATGCTGTCGGGCAAGGAACTCACCATCGTCGGCGACGGCGAGCAGACGCGCGACTTCACCTTCGTCAGCGATGCCGTCGATGCGCTGATCACAGCAGCCAACAGCGACAAGGTCGGCGAAATCTACAATGTCGGCAGCGGCAAGCCGGTGAGCGTCAACGAACTGGTCCGCCTGCTTGGCGCGCCAAAGACGGTCAACATCCCCAAGCGTCCGGGCGAGCCGGACTGCACCTTCGCCGACATCACAAAGATCGGCCGGGAACTGGGATGGAAGCCCAAGGTGCCGATCGCCGAGGGCGTCAAGGTGATGCTGGCCAACATGGATTACTGGCGCGACGCGCCGGTGTGGACCGTCTCGACCATCGCGGACGCGACGGCGGACTGGTTCAAGTATCTCGGCACCCCAGCCGAGCAGGCCCGAGCCGAGGGAGGGTCGGCAGATGGACGGTGACATTTCCGCGCCGGAGACGATCCGGTATCCGAACATCCCGACCCAGTCCAAGATCCTGACGATCGCGGAAGTCGCGGCGCGTACCCGCAGGCTGCGCGCCGAAGGCGTCGTCGTCGTCCAGGCGCATGGCACGTTCGACCTTTTGCATCTAGGCCATGTCCGCCACCTCGAAGCGGCGCGCGCGCTGGGCGAGGTGCTCATCGTCACCATCACGGCCGACCGCTACGTGAACAAGGGGCCGGGCCGCCCGGTCTTCACCGAGGCGCTGCGCGCGGAAATGCTGGCTGCCCTGCATTTCGTCACCTATGTGGCGATAGCCGAGGCACCCGACGCGATCAGCGCCATCGAGGCGATCCGCCCCAACGTCTATGCCAAGGGCAACGACTACCAGAACCCCGATGGCGACGTGACCGGCAAGATCACGCTGGAGCGCAACACGGTCGAGGCGCATGGCGGCTCGATCCGCTTCACCGACGAGATCACCTTCTCGTCCACGGAACTGATCAACCGCCACTTCAACCTGTTCGAGCCGCATGTGCGAGAGCACCTATCGGAACTGCGCGGCGACGGCGGCCTCGAATCGATCATCGAGTACATCGAGAAGATCAAGGACTACCGCGTGGTCTTCGTCGGCGACGCGATCATCGACGAGTATCAATACGTGCTTCCGATGGGCAAGCCGCCCAAGGAACACATCATCGCCACGCGCTACCAGGACAAAGAGATTTTCGCGGGCGGCGTTTTTGCCGCTGCCAACCATGTCGCATCCTTCTGCAAGGAAGTGCACATCATCACCTGCCTCGGCACCTATGAGAGCCACGAGGAGCTGATCCGCAGTTCGCTGCGGCCAAACGTCAAGCTGCACGCGATGAAGCGGCAGAACTCGCCGACCACGCTGAAGCGACGCTTCGTCGACCCCTCGTCGATGCGCAAGCTCTTCGAAGTCTACCACATGAACGACGAGCCCCTGACCGAGGACCTCGACCGCCAGCTCGCCTCCTATATCGGGGACATCTGCCCGACTGCCGACGTCGTCATCGCGACGGATTTCGGCCACGGGCTGATCGGCCCGGGCATGGTCAACCATCTGGTCGCGTCGTCGCCGTTCCTGGCGGTCAACACCCAGAGCAACAGCGCCAACATGGGCTACAATCTGGTCACCCGCTATCCGCGCGCCGACTATGTCTGCATCGACGGGCCGGAAGCGCGCCTGGCGCTGAGCGACCGCATCTCGACGGCCGGCGACATCGTCTACCATCTCGCGCAGCGCCTGCGGGAGTGCCCCAAGCTGATCGTCACGCAGGGCAAGCATGGCTGCATCACATTTGCGCGCGACGAAGGGGCGGTGCATACAATTCCGGCCGTGGCGCGCAAGATCGTCGATACTGTGGGTGCGGGCGATGCCTTCCTGGCGATCACCTCGCCGCTGGTTGCAGCCGGGATGCCGATGAACCTGGTCGGCTTTGTCGGAAACGTGGTGGGCGCGCTCAAGGTGGAGATCGTCGGCCATCGCCATTCGGTCGACAAGCCATCATTGGTCAAGGGCGTGACCGGACTGCTGAAATAAGGATTTTTACCGTGCGCGAGAGACTTGAGCCCTATTTCAACACGCTGTTCAAGGCGACCACCGAAGCCGAGTGCTCGGACGCATCGGGCGCGTCGATCGATCTTGCCACGACATTCGAGACGGTCCGCGACATGTGCCATGCCGCGCAGGACGGCGGCAACAAGATCATGTTCATCGGCAATGGCGGCTCGATGGGTATCGCGACCCACATGGCCGTCGACTTCTCGAAGAACGGCAAGATGCGCTCCATGGCCTTCGGCGACGGCGCTATGCTCACCTGCCTTGGCAACGACCTGGGCTACGAGAACGTCTTTGCCAAGCAGATCGAATGGCACGGCCGCAAAGGCGACGTGCTGATCGCCATCAGCTCGTCGGGCCGCTCGGCCAACATCCTCAACGGCGTCGAGGCGGCGCGCGCGCATGGCGCGACGGTCATCACCTTCTCCGGTTTCCGCGACGACAACCCGCTGCGCGGCAAGGGCGACGTCAACATCTATGTCCGCTCGATGGAATACGGTTTCGTGGAAGTCGCCCATCAGGCGATCATCCATGCGATTCTCGATCTCGACCTGGGTTGGAAGCCCGCCGCCTAGGCAGACGCAAACGACGAAAAGGTGAATTATGGCAAATCGTTTCAAGCGCGTAATGGTCACGGGCGGCGCCGGCTATGTCGGCTCCAGCCTCATCCCCAAGCTTCTTGACGCCGGATACGAGGTTTCGGTCCTCGACCTCTACCTCTATGGCGAAGACCTGTTCAAGGACTATCGCGGCCCGAAGCTGCGCGAGGTGAAGGGCGACCTGCGCAATGCCGACGACGTCGCCAAGGCGCTCGAGGGCGCCGACGCGGTCATCCACCTCGCCTGCATCTCCAACGACCCCTCCTTCGACCTCGACCCGAACCTCGGCAAGTCAATCAACTTCGACTGCTTCCGCCCCCTCATCAAGGCGAGCAAGAAGGCCGGCGTGAAGCGCTTCATCTATGCCTCCTCGTCGTCGGTCTACGGCATCAAGGAAGATCCGAACGTCACCGAGGATCTGCCGCTGCAGCCGCTCACCGACTATTCCAAGTTCAAGATGATGTGCGAGGAAGTGCTCGAGGAAGAGCGCGAGCCCGGCTTCGTCGGCGTCACCATCCGGCCGGCGACCGTCTGCGGCTATGCGCCCCGGCTGCGCCTCGACCTGACCGTCAACATCCTGACCAACCTCGCCGTCACCAACGGCAAGATCACGGTGTTCGGCGGCGAGCAGCTGCGCCCCAACCTGCATGTCGAGGACATGACCGATCTCTATCTGCTGCTGCTCGAGGCGGAAGACGAGAAGGTCGACGGCAAAATCTGGAACGCCGGCTATCACAACCTCAAGGTCAAGGACATTGCCGAGATGGTGCGCGAGCGCGTCGGCGACAATGTCGAGGTCGTCGTCACGCCGAGCAACGATCATCGCTCCTACCATGTGTCGTCCGAGAAGATCCGCAAGGAACTCGGCTTCGAGGCCAAGCGCACGGTCGGCGACGCGATCGAGGGTCTCAAGGAAGCCTTCAAGGACGGCAAGGTGCCGGACTCGATGACGGACGACAAATACTACAACATCAAGCGCATGCAGTCGGTGCATCTGCGCTGAGGCCGCAGGCTCCGCACGGCGCCTGCTGACGGGAACATCGATGCGTCCGCCCCCTAGCCAGATACAGATCCTGATGCCGGTCTGGGGCGGACGGCATGTCGAGGACTTCCTCGCATACTGCCTGCCTTCGCTGCTGGCGCCCGGCAATGTCCCGGCGCTTGCCGGGCTCGCCCCCTGCACGTTCGTCCTCATGGCGCCGCGCGTCGATGCCGATGCGATCACGCGCCATCCGCTCTGGGCCAGGCTGGCGCAGGCGTGCACGGTTCAGACCATGCCGATCGACGATCTGGTCAGCCAGTCCAGTTCCACGGTGCTGACGCTCGCCTACGCCTCGGCCATCCGCGCCGTGGGACCGGCCATGCTCGAGACATGCTTCCTACCTCTCGTGTCCGACTATGTGCTTGCCGACGGCTCGCTTGCCGCCGTCGCGCGCGCCATGTTCGCTGGCGCGAGCGGCGTGCTTGCCGGCAACTACCAGATGGTCGTGGAGACAGCAGGGCCCTGGCTCGACGCGCTCAAGGACAGTGACGGGGTGCTCAGCGTGCCGCCGCGCCAGTTGGTCGATCTGTCGCTTCGGGCGCTTCATCCGGCGACGCTGGCCAGCGTGGTCGGTGCCGGCCGCACCGCGCCCGGCCTCATCAACCGCCTGTTCTGGCGGGTGGACGAGCGCTGCATGATCGGGCGATTCTACCTCATGCACATGATTGCGCTGCGGCCCGAAAAGACCGAGTTCGTCATTTCGGCACCCTCGGACTACAGCCTGATCCCGGAACTCTGTCCGTCCGGCGCCATCGTCAGGATGACCGATTCCGACGATTACTGCGTCGTGGAGTGCCAGCCCCGGCGGGGGCGCAGCCACACCTCGCGCGTCGCGCGCTTCGACGCGCAAACGGTGGCGGCCGGGCTTGCGCAATGGGCGACAGCCGACCACCGCGAGAATGCCGCGCATGTCGTCGTCTATCACGCCGATGATGCGTCGCCGGGCCTCGACGCCGCGATTGCCGCCTCGGGGGCGTTCATCGATGCCGTGCGCGTGGCAGACAAGGCCCGGCCGCAGCCATCGCGTAATCATCCGGTGTGGCCACGCACGATGCAGCACCATACGACGACCGCGTTCGAGCAGCAGGATCCGGAGCGCATCGCTGAAATCACCGGCGACCCGTCGATCTCCGACGTGGTGCGCAGAAGTGGCGAAGCTGGCGCACGCGAGAAATTTCTCGGGCGGGCGCCGGACTTTCGCCGGTGGCATCCGCGCTGGGGCGACGCCGAAGCGCTGCGCGAGAATCTGGTCAAGGTCGCGGGGGCCGGCTCGCTGGTCATCGTTTCCGACGCACCCGCGCGGGTGCGGTCCTGGCTGGACGCCATCGCGCTTGGAGCCGGTGCAGCTCGGGTCGCGCATATGCCGTCATCGGCACTTGCCGCAGGCAGGTCGTTGCCCTTGGGCGATCGTTCTTTCGATGCCGGACTGATGCTCGTTTCCCATGCCGGCTCCCAGTTGCCCGAGCAGGCCGCGCGCGCCATCGCGGCATTCGTCAAGCCCGACGGTCGCGTCATGATCTCGGTCGGGAGCGTCTTTGCCGACCAGGCGGCGACAATGCTGGTTTCCGATCTTCCCGGCAGCGGGGAAGCGAGCAGCAAGCGCCTTACGCTGGAGACGGCCGACCTCGTGCCCGCCGGCCGCTTCCGGGTTTCGGTCCAGACGACGATGATGGCCCACGCGCGCGCGGCACAGCATTCCGCCGGTCCGACACGGCTGTTCTGGGCGGCAAGTGCCGGGGGCTTGGCGATCTGCAGCTTTTTCTGTAACAGGGTCCTTGCGCGGCGTGGCAGATGGACTCCAGGGGGCCGTGCCTCAAGCTATACTCTGACGTTCCGCCGCATTGCGTCGGTCGGAACCGTGAATGGCATCGGGCTAGGCCGCCCCTTGGAGAACGGCAGGCACGATGACGACCATGTTCTGCGCTGGGAGGAGCGCAGAAGAATGGACGGCCGACCCAAGTCGGGATCGGGGCGCTCCGCCGCGTCCGCGATCGCACGGGCCTGAGACAAGGCCGAAGGGAAGCTGGTTGATGAACATTCGTTCCTCCGATGTCGTCCAAAGCGCGGAGGCGTTGCCCGCCGGGCTGGACCGCCCTCCGCTGAAGCGCGTCCGGTGCCTCCTGCCCATCTGGGGCTATCCCTACATCAAGAAGTTCCTCGAGGTTGCGCTGCCGACCTGGCTTGCCGAAGGCAACCTTCCGGCGCTGAGCGCCGCGCTGCCGACCGAGTTCGTGCTTCTGACGAGTCGCGAGGACGAGACCTATCTGCGCGCCCATCCGGGCTTCAAGCGCCTGTCGGCGGCGTGCAAGACGACAGTGCACTACATCGACCATCTGATCACCGGCAACAACTACTCCACGACGATCACGCTGGCCTATGCGGAAGCGGTCCGTTCGCTTCGCGAGGAGATGCTGGACACCTGCTTCTTCTTCCTGGTGTCTGACTACATCGTCGCCGACGGCTCGTTCGGCGGCGTGCTGAGGCGCATGCAGGCGGGGCGCAGCGGCATCCTCGTGGGCAACTTCCAGGTCGTCGAGGAAGAGGCGCTGCCGTGGCTCGTCAACACGCTGCAGACGTCACCGCAGGTGCTGAGCCTGACGTCGCGCAACCTGATGAAGTGGGCACTGTCGCATCTCCACCCTGCGACAGTCGCGAACACCGTCAACTATCCGATGAATCATAACGACCACACGAACCGGTTGTTCTGGCGCGTCGACAACCACACTTTGATCGGCCGCTTCTACCTGATGCACATGATCGCGATCAGGCCGGAACTGACGGATTTCGTCATCGGCTCGTCGTGCGACTATTCGTTCGTTCCGGAAATGTGCCCCAGCAACAATGTCGAGATCATCACCGATTCCGACGACTATCTCGTCATCGAGATGCAGCCGCGCAACCACGAAGCCAAGTCCCTGAAGTCCGGCACCCAGAAGGTGGAAAAGCTGGCCATCACGCTGTCGGAATGGACGACGGCGCGCCACCGCGAGAACTCGCAGACGACGGTGGTCTTCCACGCCGCCGAGATTCCGGGAGACCTCGAGACGCACATCGCAGTGGCGGATCGCTTCATCGCCAAGGTGAAGGCAAAGCTGAAGCGCAAGCCGAAATCACATCGTCGCCATCCCTACTGGAAGGGCGCTATGGCAGCCTTTTCGGAAGCGACCGGCGCGACGCTGACGGGCGAAGAATGGCGCCTTGCGCTCGGCCTGCCCAATCCCGAACTGGACGATGCCTGGCTTGGGAGATGGCTTCGCGAGAAACTCCAGTTCGCCATGTTCGGAAAGCCGCCGAACGTACGTCCCTGGCATCCGCGATATCCTGACCACGCGCTGGTCCTGAACCGCCTGCGCGGGCTGCAACTCGAAGACAACACCTATCTTCTGATGGTATCGGACGTCCCGACAATCTTCACCGCGACGTTCACCGATGGCGGCGAGAGGGTTGTGCGCTTCCGCTCGTCCCACATGGTCAAGCAGCCATATGAGATCTTCGAGCCGCTGCAACGTCACTTCGATCTGTGCCTCGTCGAGCTCGAGGAGCGAGAACTCTCGACGTCGGACGAACTTCTCGACCGTATCGCGCCCATGATGCGTGACGGTGCGACGGTGCTGGTGGCGGTAACGAACCGACGAAACGGCGACCCTACCCTGGAGTTTCAGCGCTCTCTCGGCTTCCATGCGAGCCGGATGATCCGGCCCTATACGCGGTCGGTCACATTCTCTTTCGTTACGGCAAGCGGGTTGCGCTGGCGCGCCTTCTCGGCGATGCAGGCGATCGGAAGGCTTGCGCGAAACAATCCGCCCATCGGAATGCCGCTGCTCGTCCTGTTCGGACTGCCTCTGTCGGCGATGTGCGGATGGGGCAATCTCATATCGAAGGTCAAGGTCGGCATGCCGCCCAAGACCTACACGTCGAGCGCGCTGGTTTCGCTCGTCGTGGATGCAGAGTCGGCCGCGGAGGCCTACCAGTACTCCAACAGCCGGGTTCTGCGCGACCGCAAGCAGGCGCGTCTCGGCCTGCCGACCGACCACAAGCTGCCGCTCCGCGAGGATCTCGGAAAGGCCCCATCCACCGAAGACATGATCACCGGCAGAAGGTTGGCCATCCAAGCGCTGACCAATCCCGCTCTCGTAACCGAAGAACAATCGAACGGACCCATGATGAACAAAGAAATTCTTCCCGCGGAAGGCACGCGCGAACCGCAGTACAATCGTTGCATCGAGATCCGCGACAAGCAGGGCCTGACCTCGCTCGGACTGATGACAAACCAGGTGTTCGAGGACGATCCGCGCCGGCTGACCTTCCTGCTCGCCCGCTACAAGTTCGTCTCCAAGATGCTTGAAGGCAAGAAGTTCGTCGGCGAACTGGGCTGTGGCGACGCTTTTGGAACGCGCGTCGTCATGCAGGCGGTGGACAAGGTGATCGCCTACGATTTCGATCCGGTCTTCATCGAGGACATTCGCATGCGTCGCTCGCCCACCTGGCCGGTCGAGGCGCACTTCCACAACATACTGGAATCACCGCTGCCCAACACGCATGACGGCATCTACAGCCTCGACGTGATCGAGCATATCGAGCGTACGGAGGAGCATGTCTATATCGAGCACCTCAAGCAGTCGTTGAGCGACGACGGCGTGCTGATCCTGGGATCACCCTCGCTCGAGTCGCAGACCTATGCCTCGCCGCCGAGCAAGGAAGGCCATGTCAACTGCAAGAGCGGCAAGGAACTCAAGGCGCTCCTGGAACAGTACTTCCACAATGTCTTCCTGTTCTCGATGAACGACGAGGTCGTGCACACCGGCTTCTCGCCGATGGCGCACTATCTCTTCGTCATCTGCTGCAACAAGAAATAGGCTGATCTCATCGCAATGCGGATCGGCCTGGACTTCGACAACACGATCATCCGCTACGATGATGTGTTCCTCGCCTGCGCCAAGCAGCGCGGCCTGCTGCCGGACACGTTTTCCGGCGGCAAGCAGGACGTGCGCGACGCGATCCGGCTCCTGCCCGACGGCGAGCTGAAGTGGCAGGCGCTGCAGGGCTTCGTCTACGGCAAGGGCATTGCGGGCGCGGTGCCCTTCCCCGGGCTCGCTGATTTCCTGCGTCACGCCAACCGGCGTGGCGACACGCTGATCATCGTGAGCCACAAGACAGAGTTCGGCCATTTCGATCCCGATCGCGTCAATCTGCGCGATGCGGCACTGGGCTGGATGACCGGGCAGGGCTTCTTCGAGCCGACCGGCTTCGCCATGCGCCGTGACGACGTACACTTCGCAGCGACGCGCGCGGAGAAGCTTGAGCGCATCGCGGCGGTGGCCTGCGACGTCTTTGTCGACGATCTCGTGGAGGTTCTGGACGACCCGGACTTTCCGCCTTCGGTGCGCCGCATCCTGTTTGCCGAGCGCGGCCACGGCGAAGGCGACGGCGGCTACGAGGTCCGTCCGGACTGGGCGTCGATCGAACGCGCGGTGTTTTCGTGAGCGAAGAAGACGCGGGCCAGGACAAGGCGGCCGATATCGCCGCGGCGCTCGCCGGTGCGCCGGTCGAAGCGCTGACGCGTGTCGGCGGCGGGCGCAACAGCCGTGTGTTTCGTGCCGACACGGCCCGCGGGACCTTCGCGCTCAAGCAGTATCCGTCGCGGCAGGACGACCCGCGCGACCGGCAGGGCGTCGAGGCCGCCGCGCTGTCCTGGATGGGCGCGCACGGGCTCGACATGGTCCCTGCCCTCGTCGCAACGGACCGGGACCACAATTATTCGCTGCTGAGCTGGGCGGAAGGCGACCTGGTCCGCACGGTCCGACCCGGCGACATCGATCAGGCGGCCGATTTTCTCGGCAGGTTGCACGCCCTGCGGCGGACGGCGACCTTCCCGACCACGCATCTGGCGACGGAGGCCTGCCTGTCGGGCACCGAGATCGAGCGCCAGCTGCGTCAGCGCGCCAGCCATCTCTGTGCGCTCGCCGGCGAGGATACGCTTCACGCCTTCATGCGCGATGAGTTCGGCCCTCTGCTCGAGGATCGGGTGGCCTTTGCGCGCGGCGAGATCGCAGCCGCGGGCCTCGCCTTCGACGCTGAACTGCCGCAGCAGGGACGCAGCCTGGCGCCGTCGGATTTCGGCTTCCACAACGCGCTGCGCGCCACGGACGGGCAGCTCACCTTCATCGATTTCGAGTATTTCGGGTGGGACGATCCGGTCAAGCTGACCGCCGACATCCTCTTGCATCCGGGAACGCCGGTCGAGCCGGCACTGCGTGAGCGGTTCCGCGGCCACGCGGTGGCGCTCTATGGTGAAGACCCCCATTTCGGCGCCCGTTTGCGGGCCTATTATCCGCTTTTCGGCTTGCGATGGGCCTTGATCCTGCTAAACGAATTCCATCCCGAACGGTGGCGCAGACGCATCCTTGCCGGTGCGAAGGAAAGCTGGGCAGAAGCCAAGGAGCGCCAGCTGGGCGTTGCGCGCGAGATGCTGCTGAACGTGGCAGCCTGAAGGAGAGCATGATGTCGGCGATGACGAAAACGGTGCAATTCGCCAGCCCCCCACTCGACGAGCGATCCCGCTATCTGCGTCGCCTTGCGGTCCGCGCGCTCGACAAGGGCGAGCGCGGACATATCGGATCGACCATGTCGCTGATCGAGATCATGCGCGTGCTCTATGACGACGTCCTGCGTTTCCGCGCCGCCGAGCCGAAATGGCCCGAGCGCGACCGGATGATCCTCTCCAAGGGCCATGGCTGCATCGCGCAATACGTCATCCTGGCCGACAAGGGCTATTTCCCGGTCGAGACCATCGACACCTTCTGCCACCGCGACTCGATCCTGGGCGGCCATCCCGAATCCAACAAGATCCCGGGAGTCGAAGCATCCACCGGGGCGCTCGGCCACGGCCTGTCCATCGGCGTCGGCATGGCGCTTGCCGCGCGCATCCAGAAGCGCGACAGCCGCATCTACGTCGTGATGGGCGACGGCGAGATCAACGAAGGATCGGTCTGGGAAGCGGCGATGAGCGCTTCAAAGCACAAGATCTCCAGCCTGACCGCGATGATCGACTACAACAAGATCCAGTCGGCAGGACCGACGCGCGACATCCTCGACCTCGAGCCGCTCACCGACAAGTGGCGCGCCTTCGGCTTCAACACGCTTGAGGTCGACGGGCATGACGTCGAAGCGCTGCGCAAGGTGCTGAGCCTAGCGCCCGACAGGGACAAGCCGACGGCGATCATCTGCCATACCGTCAAGGGCAAGGGCATTCCCTTCGCCGAACATGATCCGAACTGGCATCACAAGGCGAAGGTCGCGCAGGACGTGATCGCCAAGATGTACGAAGCCCTGGAGTAGACCATGCGCAAGACCTGTCTCGACTGGGTTTACAAGCTCGCCAAGCAAGATCCGCGCGTCGTCTTCATCGGCTCGGACCTCAGCCCCGGCCTGCTCGACGAGATGAAGCAGGAGATGCCGGACCGCTGGTTCATGGAAGGCATCGCCGAGCAGCATGTCGTGGGCATGGCTGCCGGCATGGCGCTGGAGGGCATGATCCCCTACGCCAACACCATCGCCACCTTCTTCTCGCGCCGCAGCTACGAGCAGGTCGCGGTCGACTGCTGCCTGCACAACGTGCCTGTGCGGCTGATCTCGAACGGCGGCGGCCTGGTCTATGCGCCGCTCGGGCCGACGCATCTGGCCATCGAGGACATCGCCATCATGCGCGCGCTGCCCAACATGACCATCGTCGCCTGCTGCGATGCCGAGGAGATGAAGCGCTTCATGGATGTCTCGCTCGACTGGAAGGGGCCGATCTACATCCGCCTCGCCAAGGGCGGCGATCCCGTCGTCTCGAAGCCCGAGAATGGCTTTGCCATCGGCAAGGCGATCACCATGCGCCAGTCGGCAGAAAAGAAGCCGGTCGTGTTGATGACGACCGGCGTCATGACCACCAATGCGCTGAAGGCGGCGGACTTGCTGCAGGCCGACGGCGTCGACGTCTCGGTAGTGCATTTCCACACCATCAAGCCGCTCGACAACGCGGCCGTCCTCGATCACGCCCGCAACGCGCGCCTCGTCGTCACCGTCGAGGAAGGCATCGCCATCGGCGGCTTCGGCAGCGCGATCACCGATCTGCTGGTCGAGGAGATGGGCCCGGGCATGCCGCACATGAAGCGCATCGCACTGCCGGACGCCTTCCCGAAGAACTACGGCGTGCAGAACGACCTGTTCGACATTCATGGGCTCAGCCCGAAGAAGATCGCCGCGACCGTGAGCGATAAGGTCGGCCTGCTGCGCGACCTGGTCGCCTGACGGGCAGACGCCAGCATTTCCGGTGCGTCGGCCAGACCGGAACCGGTCCTCGTCGCAGGGAGCATTGAATGGGTCTCGGGTTGCCGGAAGTCTGGGCTGTCGAGAAGCTGCGGCGCAAGGGCTACTTCACAGGCTCTCCTCTGTTTGTCGACATCGGCGCGCAGCAGATGTCGGGCAACATGTTCGACGAAAAGTCCTGGATCGGCGCCTGCGCCGACGCCTTTAGTGTTGCACCACGTGACTTCCAAGGCGTGCGCAGCGGCATCATCGCCCATGGCGACCGGGAGGCGCTCAGCGCCGAGGCGCCGCCCGCAGCCGACCTTTGGCGCTGGCTCACCTTCGACTATCGGGCGGTCGATCTGGACGGCAGCCCTGGGTCCATCCCGCTCGACCTGAACGTCGATCCCTGCCCGCCCGACATGCTCGGCAAGGCCGCTCTGGTTATGAACTGCGGAACGACGGAACACATCTGCAACCAGTACAATGCCTTCAAGGTGATCCACGACATGACCGCCGTGAGCGGGATCATGATCCACGCCCTGCCCTCCCAGGGGTACCTGACCCACGGGCTGGTGAACTACACGCCAAAGTTCTTCTGGGCCCTGTCTGCCGCCAACGCCTATGTGTGGGAAGACTTCATCCTGACGCAGTCTTCGGTAAGCTACCCGACGCCAAGCGACGTCATGGGAGAAGCCAAGCGGCTGGGACGCGAGGAGGGCCTGGACACATTCCGTTTCGCCGATACGGAGATCTTCGTCGTGCTGCGCAAAGTCATCGACATTCCCTTCGTCGCGCCGGTCGACGTGGCCACGGGTTCGTCTACGGATATACCCGAGCTGAAGGAACGCTACTGGACGATCTTCGATCGCCAACGGCTTTACGACATGCTGGAAGAACAGAGCAAGCGCACATAACAAGCGTACCGCATGCGCGGTTGGATTGGAATTTTCACACCATGTTCCTGATGATCGGCGCCAATTCGGAGATCGGCAAGGCGACAGCGTCCGTCATGCGCGACATGGGCGAGACCGTGATCTCGACCACGCGCCGTTCGGACGAGGTTTCCGCCGACAGAGTGTTCCTTGACTTCGACAGATCGACCGCCGATTTCGAACCGCCGCCCGGCGTGACTGCCGCCTGTATTTTCGTGGCTGTGGCCCGCCTCGCGGCCTGCGAGGCGGACCCGGTGGGATCGTCGCTGATCAACTGCGAACGTACCATCGAACTTGCCGACCGCTTGACGGCGCGCGGAATCTACACGTTGTTCCTTTCAACGGACAAAGTGTTCGACGGCACGAGGCCGCTTGTACCGGCGGATGCCCCGCATGCGCCAGTGAGCGCCTATGGCCGCCAGAAGGCCCGCACCGAGCGCGCCATGAAGGAACGGATGGCCAGCGGCAGCCCCCTCGGCATCCTCCGTCTCGCCAAGGTGATGTCGCCCGGCATAGCGCTGATCGAGGGCTGGAAGACGGCTCTCAGCGCTGGGCGGCCGATCGAGGCGTTCCACGACATGGCGATGGCACCAACACCGTCCGATCTCGTGGCCCGCGCCATCGCAGCGTTGCTGAAGGATCGCATGCCGGTGATTGCGCAGCTGACCGGCCCGCGCGATCTTCCCTATACGGAGATCGGGCGCTTCGTTGCCGGCGCGGTCGGCGCCGACGAGACGCTGGTCAGGCCGGTCAGCGCGCTCGACAAGGGCATGCCGCTCGGCGCGACCTCGCTCAACACCACGCTGGACAGCTCATATCTCGCAGATCGGTTCGGCATCGTCTCGCCCGACGTGCTCGACGTGGTCAGAGACCTCCTGTAGGACCTACAGACCCGGATTGCGGACCGTCAGCACGCCGTCGTTCGTCGAGAACGTGCCCAGTGACGTCTCGAATCGGCTGTTGGGCGCGAAGTCGAAGACGATCTCCCAGCCATCCCTGACGAACAGATCGCGCAGCGTGGTGTGCACGTCGCCGCCATGCGTGCCGATATGGATGCGCCGCACCTTGCGCTTGAGCAGCGGCATGAAGGGCGGGAAGACCACGATCTCCGATTGCTGGATGTCTGATTCGAGATAATCGACGAGATCGAACGGTGAGAGTATATCATGCAGCGTCGTTGCGCTGACCACCTTGATCTCGGCGGGCAGGTCGTAGCCGGAGACGAGGTTGGTCTGCAGGCCCGTCGTGTTGTTCACGAGGAGGTTGTTCAGCGCCTCGGCTGCCCTGCCGCTCCTGATGAACTCGTCGACGTAGTTCTTGCGGGCGCCTGCCTCATTGGTCGAATAGGCATTCTGCGCGCCGCTGCCGGGCGAGCCGACAGGGAACAGCACCGGCGCGTTGCTGTCGCCGACTGCCTGCTCGATCAGCCAGTGATCCCGCGCATCGATGCCGTTGTCGCGCATGTGCTCGACCGTCCAGGCGTAGTTCTCCGGCACCGGCTCGACCGCCACCAGCTTGAAGGGCATGGGGTTGACCGCCTGTAGCGCCCTGGCGGCGCCGACGGCCTGCGCGCCGTAGTTGGCACCGAGCGTGACCATGACGTAGCTGCCCCGCGCATCGCGTGCCGCCTCGAACCAGTCGAGCGCCTCGAACCAGAGCTCGCCGTCGTCGATCGTCGGAAGCCGAGTCTCGGCGGTCCAGGTGGCAAGCTGTTCTTCGGGGAACTCGCTAAAGGGCAGAAAGCGGTGTTGGGTGAGCGTGCCCATGAAATCGGCGGTGAAGCCGCCGGGAACCTCACCGGTCCATGGGACGACCGGGTCGAAGACGTTGCGGTAGCGTTCCAGATCGATCAGCTTCGCAGCCGCCGTAGTCGTGTCGGGCCGCATCGCGGACTCCAGACCTGTGGCCCAGCGATCGTAGAGAGCGAGCCTCTTGCGGAAGCTGCCGATCTCCTCAAGAACCCGGTCCGGCGTCAGGCCAAAAGCATGCGCCGCATCGGATGTCCCGGCACCGGTCGCGCTGGCGACTTCCCGCTCTGCCCACTTCTGGAACTGATCCAGTGCATACTCGACCCCGTAACCGGGTTCCGCCTCGAAGCGACTCGGCGAGAAGTTGCGATACCAGATCCAGGCATACTTTCCGCCATCGGTCGAGAAGTCGTCCAGATCGAGCAGCTTGCTGCGGTTCATGCGCTTCGCGGCTCCTGCCTTGGCACCTGGAAAGGCGACGAAATCGGCAATCGCCTGGCGGGTCGCCGGATCGTCGAGGCTTTCCGTTTCGACCTCAAGGTAGCCCGCGGCGCGGTCCTTGTAGCCCGAGACGGTCGAGTACACATTGTTGCGGAACCAGCGAAGCTGGTCGTCGAGCGACAGTGCGTTCCACTCGTCGACCGACATCTCGCCGCTCTGCACCGCGGAGTAGCGACGCATGACGCCATCGCCGGTCGTGCCGTAGCCTACGAACACTTCCGGCCACAGGGTCGCGATTTTCTTCAGCGACTTCACATGGGCGGCCTCGTCACGCCGCCGGATGGCGATCAGCTTCAGGCCGGGATAGCGATTGAAAAACCAGTCGAGCACCATGTGGTAGCCGTTGCCGACGATCGCGGCATGCGGAAACTCGGCGATCAGGTGCTGCAGGCGATCCTTGGCCGCCGCGTCGCCGTCCAGCGCGTAGGCGGCGTAGCTTTCGTAGAAAGTCCGCGACTCGTGCTCGTGGATCGCCACCTTGCCCAGGCCGTTCAGGGTGTAGATGTCCTGTATGATGTTGGCCAGCGATACGGTTCCATCCCGTCCGGCGCCAACCGCTATCACGTCCATTCAGTTCTCTCCCAGCGCAATCCCGAGGCGGTCCGCGCTTCCAATGCCCCACGCAGTCGGAGAAGGCAAATCCAATGCCGGCCGCGGTAAGTGTCGCTTCTTCAGGCGAGTGGCCAGCCGCACCGCTCCGCCAGCTTCGGGTCGAGCCCGGCGTTGAGCAGTCCGACGAGTTCGGCTGGTGCCTCCTCCCGGAACGTGCCGACGACACCGCGGCGAAAATGCGTCCGCGTGTCGATGCCCTCGGCCGCCTGCCGGTCAACCTGCGGCAAGACAGGCTCAATGTCGTGACCGAAGAAGCGCAGCATCTCGGCAACCGCCTCTGCCTGCTGGCGCTGGAAGACTTCGTACTGGTTGACATGGAACCCGAACCGCGGCTGCGCCGCGTCCACCAGCGACAGCCATTCCGCCATCCATTGCTGGAACTGAGGATAGGCATTGTGGACAAGATCCCTCAACTGATCCGGCGGCTACCGGTCAAAATAATCGGCGCTCTGCAGCCCCGCAGCCACCATCGCCGGCCCCACCCATGTCTGGGCGCGAATGTCGGGCCGGCGCAAATGATGCCACCAGGAGATGAGAGCGTCGCGCGGATCCCTGAACAGAAGCGCAATGCGGGTGATGCCCACCGCCTCCAGCAGTCTGAGGTTGAATTCGGTCGGCGGCATGTGCTGGTTGCCCACGGCGGATGGCAGCGAAAGGAACTCCATCAGCCGGTCGGGCATGATCTGCTGCGCGATATTGGCACGCGTGCAGAGCGTGACCGGCGCGCAGCCGAGCGTCAGTTCCATCACCGAGGAAAAGAACACATTGCCGCATTTCGGCAGGCCGACGATGATCAGATGCGATGTGGCTTCCCTTCTCATCAGCCTTCTTCTTCCCGGCCGCGCCGCGTTCCAGACAGGGCTGCCATGCCAAACATGCGCATTGCTACTACCCGGCGGAGGCCGTCTTGGCTGCCTTGCACTGAAGTGTCACGGTCTCTCCCTTGCCTCCGACGCCCGGCTTCGAAACGACCGTCTCGACGGCGCCGTCGGGCGAACAGCGCCACTGCACTTCGAACGTCTTGCCGCAGCCCGGGGCCGGGTCCTTCAGGATCCACGCCCAGACGGCATAGTTGCACTGCTTCAGCCCACTGCATGTTTCCACGACCCGCCTGGAGGCATTGCCCGGCTGCGCCCCGCAATTCGTGCCATAGCTCGCCTGAACGACATCGATCGTGCCCTCCAGCGGCGGCAGAACCAGTTGGGGCGGACGTATGACGAGTATCGTCAGCGGCAGCAGGACCATGGCCACCAGGACGCCTGCCCTGCTGCCCCCGACAAGCAAGCGGTAGGGCATGCCACGCTGGAGCAGGTTTGGAGGTGTCTGCAGTACTTTCCGGAACCATGTTCGCGCCGGCATTTCGATGAGCCGGTAAGTGACGTGCGAAACGGCAATCGAGACGGCGAGGATGAAGAGCGCGGCCGCCCAGGCACCCAGCGCAGTGCGGGGAAACAGGGCGACCAGGCCGACGCGGCTGAGGAACCCGATGACCAGCAGGTGGAGAAGATACAGCGAGTAGCTGACGTCCCCGGCTGAAACCAATGCTCTCGAGCCCAGGAAACGGACGAACGAGTTCCTGTAGCGCGCCACGCAGAACAGCAGGAGCGCGACAGGCAAGGCATAGCCCATGCTCTGGTGGAAGACCGTCAGGATCTGGTAGGGCCGGTTCGGGTGCAAGACCATGAAATGCACGAAAGCCAGCAGCGCCAGGGACGCGATGATCAAGAGTATGCCGAGGCGTTCCTCGCCATGGCTCACGGGACGCCTGGAGACGTGCTGGAAGATCGCGCATGTCAACACGCCGATGATGAACTCGCCGATGCGGGAATAGGGCGACATATAGACCAGCCACCGGAAGAGGGAGTTCTGGTTGCTACCCGCCGCTGTCGCAAGGACGCCATAGTGTCGGGCGGCGTAGGTCTCGATCGCGCCCCGATACACCATCCCACACCAGATCAGGAGGAACCATGCGACGGCAACGACCACCAGCAGCAGAACGAGCCATCGCAGCCTGTCGAAAAGCAGGACGACCGCCAGAACGAAGGGGTAAGCGAAATAGAAGAACCATTCGGTGCTGATAGACCACCCGACGGCCGCCACCTTGCCGAACTCATAGATGTAGTTGTCGGTATCGATGATGCCGTAGAACCAGCTTTGCGTCAGCGTCAGGTAGAGCGGCGATAGGGTCCAGAGCACGTCCTGCGTGAAGACGTCGCCGAATATTGCGCGCGCCAGTATTCCATTCGTCGTGATGTCGAACAGGGTCATCACGAAGAAGAGCGGATAGAGGCGGGCAAACCTGGCAACGAAAAAGCGCCATAGTCCGCTCGCGCCGTTGTCTCTGATGGACTCTCGATAATTGTAGTGGATGACAAATCCACTGAGTACGAAGAAGAGCGACATGCCGAGCCCGGACAGCGTTGTCAGCGGCTGGGTCACGCCGAAGTCCAGGTCCCGACTTCCCGGGACGGAGTTCAGCGCGTGGGCGATGACGACGCTGGCCGCAGCGAAGAACCGCACGCCCGTCAGGCTCGGTATGTCCTCGCGGGGGGGCGCGGCTACGGTCATGGCGTAGGATCGACTAACATGAACGGGCTGGCGACCCGCCCCCGTCAAGTGGTCTAAAGATACTCAGAGACCCGGCCGACTCGTCGACCCGGTTGCTGCTGAACCACACAGGGCGCTCGATCGGAGAAACCGTCATGCGTCATTCCCTCGATCGGCGGGTCCAACCTATTTGTTGGCCAGTTCCGCCAACCGCTTGTAGAAGGCCTCGGTATCGAAAACCGACCAGTAGCGGCGCTTGAAATCGGCGTTGTGCGTCTCCGAGCCAGGCCTGACGTCGATCGGCGGCACGAAGGGCAGATCGTAGACCTTCTGCAGGACGACGAATATCCCACCATCGGAGAAGCGATACCGGCTCGTTTTCTCCGTGGGGTTGGTCTGGAATCGCGCCATTTCTGCGACGATGTTTTCCGGAAGCTCGTACGGAGAATCGATCAGCTGCTGGAAATCGAAGTATTTCCAAACATAGGCGTTGGCAGCACTCAACGCCCAGAAGAACTTCGGATTATAGTTTACGAGGCCATGGTTCAGATAACCTTGCGCCGGCAGATTGTGGATCATCACGCCGCCGACGGCTGTCCGGTCGTGGATGTCCTT
>LNFM01005929.1_pt1 | contig 20584 bp, 16 predicted proteins | sample 596031 | NCBI WGS metagenome assembly LNFM01 (sample SAMN04254537, study PRJNA301005) | activated carbon metagenome | isolation source: dual media filters at the Ann Arbor, Michigan drinking water treatment plant | place: USA: Ann Arbor | reverse complement strand
CCGATCGCGTCGACGAACTCGTCGCTCACCACGAACGACTCCTCGTCGACCTTCCACGTCGCGCCATCGCTGCCGCCGGGACGGAAGTTCGCCCGCGTGAACAACGCTTCGATGCCCGCCTCGTCGGCGACACTCGCCGGCGTGACGCGCGCCCCCGACGGACCCTGCACCGGCGCTGGGCCCTCGAAGTCACGCGAACCGATCCACAGCGCATCGAACTCGGCCTGATACGCCGCCGCGAGCTCGGGGCTGTTCTCGATGAAGAACGTGGCCTCGTCATAGACCGTGCCGCCGGTCGACGACCAGTTCGCGCTGCCCGTCACGAGCTTCGCGGTGGCGGTGCGGCTCGCGTCATCGCGCGGACCATCGACGATGGCGAGCTTGTGATGGAGGATCTTGTTCACGTAGCGGACGTCGACGCCCGCCGCTTCGAGCTTGCCCGACTTGGACGCGGCACGCGCCGCGGGATCCGTGATGCCCTTGTCCTTGCGGGCGGTCTCGAACAGGAAGCGGATCTTCACCCCGCGCCGCACCGCATCGGCGATCGCGGCGGAGACGCCCGCATCCGAATAGCTGTACATGGCGATGTCGACCGACGACTGCGCCCCGCGGATCATCTGCGCGATGCGCGCGTTGTGAGACGCCTCGGGCACCTGCGGTGAGAACAGGACATCGATGCGCGTGCCGTCATTCGCGTGGACGAGGCCTCGCGCCCGCGCCGCCTCGAGCAGGGCGTTCAGCGTGGCCGGGCCGACGTAGGGAATCGCGTCGAGCTCGCGGAGCGTCTCGAAGGCATTGTCATCCGCCGTGCTCGGCGCGCCATCGGGACCATTGCGATACGTGACGATGTTGGTCGCGACGCGGGTCGTGATCCCCGCGGCTGACTTCAGGGCCGCCGCATTCAGGGTCGGGTCATTCACGAGGGCCAGGACGCCGGCCGCCTCGTTGGAGCCCTCCTCCAGCCCGCCGTCCGCCTTCCCGTCCGGGAAGCTGTCGGTCTCGCCGTCCTCGATCTCCACGTCCGTACACGCGGACAGAGCGCAGAGGGTCGCGAGGGCGAAGCTGAGGTTTTGGGCGAGGCGCATCATCGGGCCCGCCTTCAGCAAGCAGCGCGCCGCGTCAACCGCCCACGATTGTAGGCAGTTGGCCCTGTCCGGCGGACTGTCCGGCCAGTTGTCCGGCCGGCGGATCCGGCGCCTCGAGTGGCCATGGTACGTGTCCGGGACATGCCCAAGGTCGCGATCACGGGAGCGTCAGGACTCCTCGGTGGCAATCTCGCCGCACTCCTCTGCGCAGACGGTCACACGGTCGTCGCCACCCGCCGCGCCGGCACGCAGGTGACCCACCTGGCCGATCTGCCCATCGAATGGCGCGAGGCCGATCTCGGCTCGGTGCCGGCGCTGACAAAGGCGTTCGAAGGCGTCGACGCCGTCTTTCACTGCGCGGCCGCGGTCGGCGTCTCGAAGGAGATCACACCGGCCCTCGTGTCGGCGAATGTCGATGGGACCAAGCACGTGCTCGAGGCCGTCGCCGCCGCCCGCGTGGCGCGCCTGATCCACACGTCGAGCACGGTCGCGGTCGGCGTCTCGACGAACGGTCAGCTCGTCGACGAGAACGCGCGGTGGAACTTCGACGACTACAAGCTCGACGACGGGTACGCGATCACGAAGCGCCAGAGCGAGGAGCTCGTGCGCAGAAGCTCGCTCGATCACGTCGTCGTGAATCCCGGCTACATGTTCGGTGCGCGCGACGCGCGGCCGTCCTCCGGCAAGATGATCGTCGACGTCGCGAAGGGACGAGCGCCCGGCTTCACGCCGGGCAAGAACAACTTCGCCGCGGTGAAGGACGTCGCGCGCGGCATGATCCTCGCTTGGCAGAAGGGCAAGCGCGGCGAGCGCTACATCCTCGGCGGCCACAACCTGTCCTACGGCGACATCTTCAAGCTCATCGCAAAGGTCGCCGGCGCGAAGCCGCCGCGCTTCCGCGTGCCCTACGCGGTCGTCGCCCTCATCGGGCGCTACGGCGACTTCGTCGAATCACGCGGCAAGGATCCGCTCGTGAACTCCGTGCAGGCTCGCTACGCCTTCACGCAGCGCTTCCAGTTCACCAGCGACAAGGCCGTGCGCGAGCTGGGCTACGTGATCTCGCCGCTCGAACCCGCCATCGCCGACGCGATCGCCTGGTTCCGCGCGAATCAGATTCTCTAACCGCAGGGCACGCCCGTGACGTGCACGACCAACCCGCTGGTGGTGCTGAGCCACGCACCACCTGCTCCGTCGAGAGCGATGCCGCTCGGCGTGAGCGCCGCCGGCAGCGTGAGCGTTCCCAGTACCGCGCCCGTCGACGAGTAGCGGATGATGCTCGGTTGGACACTCGAGGTCACGAGCAGCTCGCCGGTCGCGTTGCAGACGTCGAGGTCGCCGAAGCTCACGTCGAACGCGCCCGTCGGGAAGCTCTGGATCAGCGCCCCCGTGACGAGGTCGAGCTCGGCGACGGTGTTCGCCGCCGTGGCGGCCGCTCGGTCCTGCAGCACGAAGAACGAGCCCCGCCCCGGATGGTACGAGCCGCCAACGACATGCGAATCACCGAAGGCGGCGGTGAGGGTCACCGCGCCGTCGTCCCCCTCGGCATAGAGCTCCGCGGGGCCGGTCTCGCCATTGATGCGCACGCTGTCGCCGGGCGCGACGCTCGTCGTGCCGAGCGTGTACGTGGCATCGGAGATCTCGATATCCGCGTCATCGGCCAGCTCGCCCGACCACGCTTCGGTGCGCCGCAGCGTGCCCTCCACGGAGTAGACATGCACCTGCGTGTTCTGGCACGGCACCACGTGCACATCGCCCGTGGACTCGTCGAACCCGAGGCCGCACAGCATGCCGAGGGTGGTGTCGAACATGTTGTCGCTCACCAACATCCCCATCGGCGCATCGACCGGGGCATCAATCGGTTCGGCGGCATCGATGGCCGCATCCGCCGGCTCCGCCGCGTCCGGGTTCTCTCTCCGCTGACCGCCGTCGTCCCCACATCCCGCCAGAGCCGTGATCACGAACCACACCTGCGCGCGCATCGCGTAATCATACCGCCGCCCATGGGCCTGTCCCATCACCTCGCCGCTCTCCTCGAGCTCCCGCTCCGAGTGCCCGCGCACGCGATCGCGCCGCGGGATGCCATCGTCGTCCTTGGCTCCACTCTCCTGCCCTCGGGTGCGCTCACCGACGTCCTCGCCGAGCGGGTGGCCGCCGCCGCGACTCTCTTCCATGCGGGCGCCGCGCCCGTCGTGGTTGCCACCGGCGGCCTGCTCCACGGCGCCCCGCGCCCCGAAGCCGATGCGATGGCCGAGGCCCTCCGCGCCGCCGGCGTCCCCGCCGCCGCGATCGTCGTCGAGCGCGCCTCGCGCAACACCTACGAGAACGCACGCCACACGGCCGCGCTCTTGCCGCGGCGGGCCCGGATCTGGATCGTGACCCAGCCGTTCCACGCCCGGCGCGCCGCGCGGTGCTTCCGCGCCTTTGGCTTCGACGTCGCCGCCGCGCAGATGGCAGACAGCATCCAGTACGCGCAGCGCCGCCGCGCCCTCAAGTGGCTCGTCCGCGAGTACGCCTCGTGGGCGAACCACCTGGTTCGTCGACGCTAGCGCTCAGCCGGTTCGACCGGTGGCCCGCTCTGGAGGGGGAAATGGAGCGTGAGATCGCGCTCCATCCTCACACCATCGGGCGGCGGATCGAGCTCCAGCGCGTAGAGCTGCTGGGTAAAACACTCGCGGAGCGACGGCTGCGTGATTGTGGTTGATTCCTCGATGATCTCGACGCGTTCGAGCAGGCCGCCGACGGTGGGCTCTCCGACGAGCGAGAACCGGACGAGCATCGTGCCGGTGAGGTCGGGGACCTCGGCGTGAGCGAGGTCAAAGCACTCGCCGAGTACCTCGTTGAGGGTGCCGAGCGCGCGCTTCGACCACTCGCTGGTGTCGCCGGTCTTGTCGGCGATGTCGAGCTTGGCGGCGGGCGTCGGCGTCGGCGTGGACGCGGCGGGCGCGACGGTGCGCTGGACGCGAGCTTCTCTCGCCCGCGCGATCGCGGCGAGCATGGCGGCGCGCGCGGCGGCGCGCGGTTGCGGGGCAGATGTTGGTGAGGTCTGCGCATCGGTCGCGACCGCGGTCACGCTCGGAATGGCTGCGGACGCACCGCGCGATGCCGTCACATCCGGCGCATGCATCGGGGCCGTCGAGCTGCCACCGCGCATGGGAACGAGGATCACGATCGTCGTCGCGATCGCGAGCAGGAGGGCGGCGAGAATGACCAGAACGAGCTTGGTGGGTTTGGCCACGTACATACCTCCCTGGGCGAACGCGATCACGGCGGGTGCCCATTGCTTGCGATCGCCGGCGCTGGCATCCAACCCGGCGCGCAGCCGCGAGAGCGCCTCGTGGACGCGCTTGCGGACCGTGCCGTCGGGGATGCCGAGCGACTGGGCGATCGAGGCCGACGTGCGGCCTTCGACGAAGCGAGCGATGATGGTCGAGCGATAGGGCTCATCGAGCTCGAGGACGAGATCCACGAGCTGCCGGTGCAGTCGCATCTGGGCCACGAGCTCGTCGGGCGCGGCGGTCGACGGGGCGTCATCCGTGAGGGCGTGGCGGGCCGCCCGCCGGCGCTCGCTGCGGCGCTTCATCCCCGCGAGGTCGCGTACCACCTTGGTGAGCCAGCCCCGCATCGGCCGCGTGGGGTCGGGTTGACGGCGCCACGCGGCGATCAACGCCTCCTGCACGAGATCGTCGGCGTCGTCGCGATCGTTCGCGAGGCGCGTCGCCAGGCCCTTCAGCCAGGCCATGTCCTGGAGCAGGTGCTCGGCTTTCTGCACGTCGGTCACGCCCCCATCCTGCCGCCCGAGTCCGGACCGTTACCGAAAATCGTCTGCCGCCCCGGCAGCTAGAACCGCAGGCCCGGCCGGGGGACGGCGTCGACGTCGCCCGTCGTCAGGCCGACGTTCAGGACGACGGCGCGCTTCATCGCGGTTGGTCGCGCCCGGAGAGGTAGGCCTTGCCGCGGGTCATGAGGTTGCGGAAGCCCTCGAGGTCGCCGGCGCGCACGACGGACCGCAGGCGCTCGACCGCGTAGAGCAAGGCCGCGAGGGACTCGGTGCCGTAGTCGTTGAGCGTCTGGATCTCGAAGTAGAGATCGGGATTCTCGCGCGCCACCTTCCCCGCGACGCCGAGCTGGCTGTCGAACGTGGTCGACGACAAGGTCGCGAGGCGCGGGGCCGCTTCGCCGGACTCGGCGAGGGCGGTGAAGAAGGCAATGTTGAGCGCGTGGGACAGGCCCAGCACGTAGGCGATGAGGCGGTCGTGCGACTCGAGGTCCATCTCGACGAGCGTGGCCATCGTCGGCTCGAAGAGCGCGCGGGCGGCGGCCGTCGCGTCGGGGTCGCCGCAGTCGACGAAGATCACGTGGCGGCCACTCAGGAGCTCGGTGTCGGGACCGAACATGGGATGTACCGAGCAGACGCGACCGCCGGCGGCCTGCAGCGCACGTAGACCGGCGCGCAGCGGCGACTTGAGCGAGCCCACATCGAACACCACGCCCTTGGGTGGGTTCGCGGCAAGCGCGGTCAGGATCTCGCCGGTGGCGGGCATCGGGGCGGCGATCACGATGAGCTCGTGGTCGAGGCTCACGGCTCGCCAGTCGCGGTGCAGCGTCACGCCGGGCGGGCCCTCGCCGTGCGGATCCGCGATCTCGACGGTGAAGCCCTGGGCGCCGAGGTAACGGACGAACCAGCGCCCCATGTTGCCGGCGCCACCGATCACGAGCACGCGCCGACCGGAGCCTTCGCCCTTGGTGGCGACGGTGTCCTTCTCCTGGACCATCAGCGAGCTGCGGATCAGGGCGAGCACGATCTCTTCGCCCAGCGACGGCGGGAGGCCGTGGGCGGTGGCGGCGGCGCGGGCGCGCTCGACGACGTCGCGCTCCTGGCGGTAGTCGCGCGTGGGGATGCCGGCTTCGCGCTTCACCTGCCCGATGCGCTGCGCCAGCGTCTGGCGCCGCGCGATCAGGCCGAAAATCTCCTTGTCGATCTCGCCGAGCTCGGTGCGCAGCGGCTCGAGCGCCGCTGACAGGGTGCGCGACGCGGATGGATCAGGGGCCGCGCGGGTGTCTTCAGACATCCCGCGAAACTACACCGCTTCGGCGTGTCGAATCCCGCTCGGCCCCTGGCGGTACCAGCGACGCTTCATACTGAACGCGTCGTGCGCGGCGGAGATCACGCGCTCGGCGATGGCCGGCTGGGTCGCGATGCGATCGAGCGTCTCGCCGAGCTCGCCCCAGCGAGCACCGACGCGACCCTCGTGGGCGGAGAGGTACGCCGACGCGACTCGCGTCTCGCGCGGGAGGTGGGAGGTCAGATGCCCCTTGAGCACGCTATGCGAGAGCGTGTGGCGCTCGATCACGTACATCCAACCGAGGGCTTCGGCGGAGCCACGGAACTGCGGGATGGCGAGGCACTGCGGCAGCTCGGCGATCTCGTGCGGACGGATGCCGAGGGCCGCGAGGTCCTGCGCGAGGTAGTGGGCCTTGCCGCGGTCGTGCGTGCGCAGGCTGAGGTCGAGGCCCGGGGTCATGGCCAGCATGGCCTCGACCGGCGCCTCGAACCCGTAGGCCCTCATCAGGAAGACCAGGTAGTCGGCGGCGGCGACGTCCTGCGCGAACAGGGGGGCGAAGTCGGAGTCCGCCGCCGTGTGGTGCTCGGCGGTCACGGCGTTGAGCCGTGCGATCATCCGCGACTGTCCCACCAGCCTCGGTGGTGCAAACCACATACTTCTGTGCGGAAGAACCGATCCCACGCCTACGGCCCCGGGGAGGGCATCGTGACGGGGCTCGCTGTGCGGTGGTGACACGCAGCGCACGCAGTGCACGGGCGCGGGCGCTCAGCGGCGGGCGACGACGACCTTGGCGACCAGGTGCGATTCGACCGCTTCCACGGTGAATCCGGCGTCTCCCAGCATCACGGCGAGGTCGTCCTCGAGGTAGTCCGCATAGAACGGCTCGTGAAACTCCCCCGGGAACGCTCGGAGCGCGGACGCGATGTCGGCGCTCTCGGCGAGCTGGGCGGAGTCCTCGATGACGACCAGGCCGCCCGGGCGGACCACGCGATGGAGCTCCGCGATGACGTTGCGGCGCGCGTTTCGCGGCAGCTCGTGGAACAGGTACACGCTCGTCGCGACGTCGAAGCTGCCGTCGGCGAACGGAAGGTTCTCCCCGTTCTCGACCGAGAGCGCGAGCTCGGACACGTGCGCGAGCCGCCTGCGAGCGGTGCGGATGTACGCGGGGGAGAGGTCGACGCCGTAGTACTGCACGTCGGGGTGCGCGGCCGCGAGCTGGCGGAGCGCATTGCCCGTGCCGCAGGCCACGTCGAGGAGGCGCGCGCGGCCCGGCTGCTCGATCCATCCGCGCCGCCCTTCGGCGGCACTTCGCCCCGCGCCCCCGCGAGGCTCGCGGAGGAAGCGCGTGATCGGCGGGATGATCTGGCGCCGCATCACGTCGGCGGTGCCGCGGAAGAGGAGCTGGACACCGAGGTCATAGCGCTCGGCGCTCTCCTCGGTGAAGTAACCATCCGTCTGCCAGTGGAACGTCCGCCGGTAGTACGGGGGGAAGCGCTCCTTGTCGACGGGCGGGATGTCCTTGTAGTCCCCCGAGCGCATGCGACGGAGCACGCGCGGCGTATCGCGCACGAGTGATGGCAGCGCCTTCGCGTACTGGCGCAGCGGGATGTCGAACAGCAGGGATCGCGGATACATCCCCGCGTCGACGTTCGCGAGGTCGCGCGCATGGAGGTCGGCGCGCCGCTTGAAAAGGAGCTTGAGCTCGTCGGGCGGAAGCGTCGGGCGGGGCGTACGCGAGACGATGCGCACCGCTTCCTGGGCGAGGGTCGCGTTCAGGAGCAAACCGAAGTGCTGCGAGCGGTACGCGAAACGGTCGAGGCGGGACAGCATCTAGCGGAAGGATGACCGGCGGCGGCGCCGCAGCAAGGTGCCAAGGCCCAGACAAATCAGCGCGCCGGCGCCCGGGTTTCCCCCGGTCCCGCAGCAGCCGTCTCCCTGGTTCGTGGGCGGGCCGTCGACGGTCGAGACCGGGCCATCCGGCCCGCCGTCCACCAGATTCGGGCACTCGCGCGCCGGATCGCAGCCGAGCTGGCTACAGAGGGCGCACCAGCCGATGGTCGGGTTCGGGTTGCGATCGCACCGGTCGTACTGAACCGTGCCCGGGGCGCAGGTGACCGGGGCGACCACATCCTGGAAGCGCATCACGCCGGTCCACGTCGCGAGATCCGTCGACTTCATCATCGCGAAACCATCGTTCGGGACGGCCGGTACCGATTGGCCGCGCGTGCATGCCCACACTTCGCCCGCCGCGTTCTCGACGAGGCAGTTGATGTGGGGCGGATTCGCGAGGGGCGTCCAGGTGGTGCCGCCATCCGTCGAGCGGAACGAGCCGAGGTCTTCGTGGCTGACGAGGAGGTCGCCATTCTTCCGCGCGACAAACGACAGGGGATCGCGCTCGCCGTAGATGCGAGTCCAGGAGGCCGCCCCGTCGACGCTCTTGTACAGGCCTTCACCGGAGAGGTTGTTCTCCTGCACCACCTTGGCGTAGACGATGTCCTCGTTCATCGCATCGATGCCGACGATCTCGATCCGCGAGTTCGACATGGCCGTGAAGTCGGTCGTCGGCCGCTGCGTGTACGTCGCGCCGGTGTCGTCGCTGCGATAGACGAAGACGGTCTTCACCATCTCGCCGTTCATCTCGACGAAGCGATAACCCGTCGCGTACACGCGGGTGGCGTTCGACGGCGCGACCTCGATACTGCTCCACCAGTCGAGCGGCTGGCCCTCGTTGGCCGGCGGCAGAAACGACATCGCGTCGTCGGTGCTGCGGTAGATGTGGCTGTCGGCGGGGACGCCCGCGCCGGGAGCCTGTGCACCAGCGAAGTGCAGGGTGCCGTCGGGGCCATCGGCGATCGCAGAGAAGAAGTTCAGGGGCGGAGTGGGCGGCAGCGCGAAGTCACAGGTATCGCGGCGGACCTGGAGCCCCACAAACGTGGTGGCGAACAGCGTGCCCGAGACCGCATAGACGTAGTCCGGATCGTACGTGCCGCTGTAACCGATCGAGTCCTCGCACAGCCAGCGCCAGGAGGCGCCGTTGTCGTCCGACAGCAGGAGGCCGAACGTCGTGCCGGCGGCGATGTGCGTCTCCATCCCGCGCCGGAAGTGCAGCGTGGAGACGCCCGGCGGACGGCCGTTCGCGTGCGCCGTCGTGGCCATCGCCACGAGGCACGCGGTACCGAGGAGAAGCCCGCGCAACATCGCGTTCGAGGATACCACCGGTGTACGATTCGGAAGCGGTGGGTCAGTACGACGACGACGCGACCCTCCCGACGACGGGACCGCAGCCGGAGTCGAGCAAGTCGGTCCGCGCGTCGCGTACGTCACAACCGCTGCGCCCCGAGCCGATGACGCGCTACGATGTGGGGGCCGTCCTCGGGAAGGGCGGCATGGGCGAGGTCCGGCTCGCCCGCGACACCCGCATCGACCGCGAGGTCGCGGTGAAGCTGATGCGCGCCGAGTTGCGCGACTCCGTCAACGTTGCCCGCTTCTTCCGCGAGGCGCACGTACAGGGGGCGCTCGAGCATCCCTCGGTCGTCCCCGTACACGACCTCGGCATCGATGCCGACGGCACGCCGTACTTCGTGATGAAGCGCCTCGCCGGTGTGACGCTGGCGCAGGTGCTCGAAGGGTCACCGCTCTCGCGCCGCGAGATCCTCGATCGCCTGGTCAGCGTCTGCCTCGCCGTCGAGCTCGCCCACCAGCGCGGGGTCATCCACCGCGACCTGAAGCCTGCCAACATCATGCTCGGCGATTTTGGCGAGACGTACGTGCTCGACTGGGGACTCGCACGCGTGGGCGGCGACGGCACGATCAAGCACGTCGAGCCCATGTCCGGTGACCTTCGCGACACGCTCGACGAGCGCGACTCCGGAGAGACGCAGGCGGGCGAGCTGATGGGGACGCCCGGCTACATGGCGCCCGAGCAGGCTCGCGGGGCGACGATCACACCCGCCGCCGACGTCTTCAGCCTCGGCTGTATCCTGTTCGAGATCCTCGCGGGCGAGGCCGCCCTCCCCCGCGGCATCGCCGCCATCGCCGCCACGCTGGGTGCGGACTTTCACTCGCCGGCCAGCCGCGCGCCGGATGCGGACATTCCGCCTGAGCTCGACCAGCTCTGCATCGCTGCCACCTCGCATCTGCCGGCGGAGCGGCCCACCGCGCAGGCGTTCGCCGACGCGATCCGAAAGTACTTGAACGGTGACCGCGACGAGGCGGCGCGCAAGGTGCTCGCGAGCGCCCATGCCGCCACAGCGCGGACCGCGATGGACCAGGTGCCACTGACGGATGCCAATCGCGCCCTCGCCATGAAGGAGGCGGGCCGCGCCCTCGCTCTCGACCGCAAGAACGCCGATGCGCAGGCGTTGCTCGCGTCCCTCCTCGTCGCCGCGCCCGATCACATTCCGGCGGAGGCCCTCGCCGCGGCCGACCTCGAGCGCGCCGTGCTTCGCCAGAAAGCGCTAAAGCAAGCGATCAGCGCGTACGCGAGCCTCGTCCCGCTCATCGCCATCCTGTTCGCCTTCCACGTTCGCGTGCCTGCGGTGCCGCTAGTGACAATGCTGCTGTGTGCGACGGTGGCCGTGATGGCGTACCTCGCCTCGAGAACGCCGCTGTCACCTGGATCTCCGTGGTTCGCCGCGCTGATGATCACGAACAGCGTCCTGCACACCGTCGGCGGGCTCATGTTCGGACCACTGCTGGTGATGCCCGTCTATCTCGTCGGCTCGCTAGCCTTGATCCTCGGCGTTGCCCCCATCACGTTTCGGCCCTCGCTCATCGTCGCCGCGCACGTGCTGCCGATCGGCGTCGCCCTCGCTCTCGAGCTCACGGGCATCACGCCCCGCACCTTCGTCATGGCGGGCGGCTCGATCCAGCTCACGTCGTGGGTGATCGACTTCACGCCGATGGCCCTCGTGATCGCGCTCGTGATCGCGCTCGCGAGTCAGTTCCTGACCATCGTCGCGGGCGCCGTACCGGCGCGGCAGGCCGAAGAGCTTGCACGGGACCGAGCCCACGCGCAGGCGTGGCACCTGAAGCAACTCGACCCACGAGACCGAAGCGAGAAGTGACCGTCGGGGGCGCGCAGGGCCGTCAGGTGCGACGCCGGCGGCTGAGCCCTCTTGCGATGCGCTCGACGCTCTCGGGGGATAGCTGCTGCTTCTCCGCCCGGGTGAGCTGCTTGATCGCGTACTCGAGGCGCAGGGCGAAGCCCTTCATCCGGCAGCGTCGCGTGAGCACCACCTTCAACGGGCCCCGCGAGCGCGTGTACTTCGCGCCCGTCCCGGCATCATGCTCCGCGATCCGCTCCGCGACATCGCGCGCGATGCCGCAGTACAGCGAGTCATCGGCGCAGCGCGCCAGGTAGACGAACCAGGCCACCGGAAAACTAGCCGACCTTGTGGGCGATCTCCGGCTCGGACGCGAAGAAGCGGTTGCGCTTCGGATCGTTGAAGCGCTGGTAGTCGATGAGCCACGGGGTGACCTGCGCGGTGCCGCCCTCGAGGTGAATCGTCGCCGCCATCGGCGTCACGCTGCGGTAGCTCGAGTCCTGGGGCAGATCGTTGTTGTCGGCGCCTCCGGCGGAGAACAGGGAGATGAGCGACGTGGCGTCCGAGTACATGGGACGGAAGCCGGAGTCGACCTTCTCGTGGCCGCGCACCATCATTGAACAGCCGATGCGGTTCATGAAGTGCTCGAACTGGTGCTTGCCGAACGGAAAGCGCGCGTTCTGCGCCTGCAGATCGTCGGGGATGTAGTCCGCCGTCGACGGATCGCTCCACAGCATCTGGAAGCGGATGTCTGGATCATTCAGGCCCGCGAGGTCGGTCACCTTCGCCTTGATGTCGGCGTCGCGCGGGATGCCCGCGTGGACGAACATCAGGTCGTCGAAGAACAGCATGTTCGGCAGGGCCTCGAACAGGCGCATGTACTCGGCGAAGACCTCGCCGGGCATGTGGCCGGCCAGGGTGTTGATCGCCTCGGCCGGCTTCACGCCGCCGTAAATGCGGCCGCGATACTCGATGTAGTACTCGTGGTTGCCGCGCAGCGGGAACACGTGGTCCGGAGCGGCGAGGAAGAGCTGCATCACGGCGCGCAGCACGCCGTTGTAGCTGAAGCGGCCGCGATCGATGTAGTCGCCCAGGAGGATGATCTTCGGCTCGGGCTTAGTGTGGTCGGCCTTCCACGCCTCGAGCTTTGCGAAGAAGTCGGCCTGGAGGAGCGCGCCCTTCAGGCACGAGTAGCAGCCGTGCAGGTCTCCGAGCACGGTGAGCTCGTAGACCTTGTTCGGATCGGCGGGGTGCACGTAGACGTGACCGTCGAGGAACGGCTGCTGGCCGGTGAACTCGGCGACGCTCTGCTTGCCCGCGAGCTTGCCCTCGCCGGCCGCGCGCTGCTCCGAGAGCTTCGCGAGGACCCGGTACATGAGGTCCATGTCCGCCTCGGCCTGCTGCTTGATGCGCTCGGGGTCCGCCGAGTAGTGGTGCTCGAAGCGCGCGAAGAACGGGTGGTCCTCGTGACGCGTGCGCAGCGACGCCGGGCTCTCGATCTCGACCTTGTTGTGGTGGAGGATCTGGATGTCCTCGGGCGAGAGCTCCTTGGCCTCCAGCAGCGCCTCGAGCTCCTCGCGGAACTTCTTCTCCGCAGGGTGCGCGGTGCCGTCGGCGTAGATGAGCTCGTCGATCGTCGCGAGCAGCTCGTGCTGATTGTTGCGATCGAACGTGTGGAAGATCTCGAAGCTGCGTAGCTTCAGCTTCGCGTAGACGAACTTCTCGACGTTCTCGCCGTCGGCGACCGCCTCGTCGAACAGGTCCTGGACGCTGCGGTCGACCTGCTCGAAGACCTCGTGGAAGTGGCTGACGAAGCGGTTCACCACCTCGTCGCGCGTCTTGGCATCGGCGTCGGGCATCGCCATCTTCGCGCGCGCCGTCACGAGCTGACGGATGTAGATGCGAACGAACGTCTTCTCGGTGAAGTCGAACTCCCCATCGATGTACCCGAATGCGGTCAGGTAGAAGATGATCGCGTTCATCTGCTGTTCGGCGACATCAGGGTCCGTGCTGAAGGTGAGCATCGACTTGGCGCAATATTAGCCCTACGGAGCAGGCGATGTATGATTTGGGCGTGCGCGCACGTGGGGCAGTTGCGTTCGCCATCGGTCTGCTCGGCGCTCCGGAGGCAGATGCCGATCCCGTCGTCGAGGTGGGCGTGTTTGGAGGGGCCCGCTGGTTCACGGACGACATCCAGCTCGGTAACTCGCAGTTTCCCGATCAAGTGCCGCGCGACGCGGCCACCATGGGGCTCCGCCTCGCGTTCATCCTGCCGCCGCTGTGGACCAGCGAGGATGGCGAGAGCCGGCTCCAGCTCGCCGTGGAGACGGAAGGAGCGTTCACGCCAGCGTACAGCGGTGCGGGTGGTGGTATGGGCACGGGGCCGCGGCCCAGCGTGTACTCGCCGATCTACGGCGGCCGCGGCCAGCTCGCGCTGCGCTTCTCGAAGTGGGACGAGGTCCCGCACTTGCTCGTCGGCGGCGGCTTCGACGCGATCGACTCCGATTCGCCGTTCATGACGAAGGAGAGCGACTGGATCGCGTACTACGGCCTCGGGGTGACGGTGCCGCTCGGCTCCCGTATGGAGCTGCGCGCGGACATTCGCCACGGCCTCATGCCCGGCCGCGTGCAGGACATCACCTCGACGATCGAAGTGCATGGCGGCCTGCAGATCGCATTCGGCGGGACGTACCGTCGGCCGCCGGTCATCGAGATCGTCCATCGCGAGCCTGACGTCGTGGTCTTCGAGGAGCCGGACGATCCGACTCCGCCGCCCCCGCCCGACCGTGACGGTGACCGCATCGCTGACGCGAGCGACCGCTGCCCCGACGAGCCCGAGACGCGGAACAACTTCGAGGACACCGACGGTTGCCCCGAGCAGGACTCCGACGGTGACAAGCTCTGGGACTCGGCCGACCGATGCCCCGGCGGCCCCGAGGACTACGACCGCTTCGAGGATGCCGACGGTTGCCCGGATCCCGACAACGATGCCGACGGCGTCGATGACATCGCCGACACGTGCCCGATCGAGGGCGAGGTACGCAACGGCTTCCAGGACACCGACGGCTGCGCGGATGCGATTCCCGTCGATGTGACGAAGGCGTTCCAGCTCGTCGCGGCGATGAAGTTCGAGCCGAACCGCGCGCGCGTGACCGAGGCGGGCCGTGCCACGCTGCGCAAGGTCCTCGCGACGCTCGACTCGTACCCCGATCTGAAGATCGTCGTCACGGGACATGCGGACAAGAGCGGCAACGCGCTGGCGAAGAAGCGCGCCGAGGCAGTGAAGTGGTATCTCGTCGATCAAGGCGCCGTGCCGACGCAGATCGAGACCAATGTCGGAGATACCGCGCGTCAGCCGGTGACGATGAGCCTGTGGGTCGCGCCAGCGCCCTGATCATCGCGGTCGCGGTCAGCGCGGGCGGGGCCGCGGCGGACCCGCCGTCGCCGCGCGCCGACCGGACGAGCGCGTGCGTGGCGGAGGCCGCTGACCTCCGCGACCACCTGACGATCGAAGCGGCGCGGATGCGGCGCTGGAACTACGCCTGGGCCGTCGCGTTCGGAGCCGCGGCCGTCGGGCAGCTCGCCCTTGGCCTCGCCGAGGTCGCGCCGCTCGGCGAGTACGATCGCTCGGATCAAGAGGTGCTCTACACGGGGGCGGTGAAGGCGTCGATCGGGATGGCCGCGCGGCTGATCGTGCCCCTGAAGGGCGACGTGCCGGCTCCCGTCGCGGATGCGTGCGAGGACGTGGTGCGCCTGCGCGCGGCCCTGGCGACGAACGGCAAGCGCGAGCGCCAGTCGTTCTGGCTGACCCACCTCGGCGGCACCGCGCTGAACCTCGCAGGCGCGGCGTTCCTCACGTGGCGCCACTCGTTCGAGATCGGCGCTCTGTCGTTTGCCGTGTCGTTCCCCGTCGGACCAACATCGGCGTACACGCAGCCGCGCCGCAGCTGGCACAAGTGGCGCGAGGCGAAGGTGAGCTGGGCCGTCGGCGCCTCGACGCAAGCGGGCACGACGTCGCTATGGCTCGGAGGAACCTGGTGACGCGCTCTGCCTGGGCCTGGCTGGCCGTGCTCGCGCTCGTGCTCCCAGGCTGCTACTTCGGGCGTACGCCCCGCGGGAAGGTCGCGACCTACGCCGCGAATGGATTCGTGGTGGCCATCGGGACGGCGGTGATCATCGCGACAGCCACGGAGGACCCCCTGCCGTGCATCGAGATGGGGGTCGAGGTCGACTGCGACTCGAGACACTTCTCGCTGAACGGTTACGCCGTGGGAGCGATCTTCATCGCGGGGGCCCTGGCCGCCGCGCTGGTGACCTATCTCGTCCCCACCAAGTCCGCGACGGGCGACACCATGAGAAGGAAGCGGCGCTGACGAGCCCGCATAGGCCGGTCGAGCTCACGACCTGGTCGAACGCTCTCCGACCGGAATGAGCCCCGTCCCTTGGGCACGCGGACGAGCCGTCTGCAGCGCCGCACGCGCTGACGCCTGCGCGAGGGCGGCGAGGTAGAGCTCGACGCGGGCCCACCGGGCCCCGAGGACGGCGTCGGTGATCGGCGTAGGCCGGGGCGGCGCGGGCGGCAGCTTCCGCGACTCGATGGCCGCCGCGAGCTCGGCGAGGCGCCGCTGCAGGGAGTCCGCGAGCGAGGAGAGGTTCGCGCGCGCGGGCTCGCCGATGAGGCCGCGCGTGCTCGACAGAACCCCGAGGGCGGCCCCGAGCCGGCGCGTCGCGCTGACCATGGCCATGCCGGGTTCGACGACCTCGGCCGGCAAGCGATCCGCGACGACGCGATCGAGCGCGAGCTCCGCGTTGTTGATGGCGACCCCGAACGCACGCCGCGTGGCGATGATGGCCGGATCGCCCGGCGGCACTCCCTTCGCCGCCGCCGCGCTGACCGCATCGGCGTACCGGCCGGCGGCTCGTAGCGCGCGCGCCAGCTCCTCGCTGAAGAGCAGCTGCTCGCGGGCCGGCCAAAGCGCGACCGAGGCGACGAAGGCGATGGCGCCAGCGAGGAGCGTGTACGTGACGCGCACCCAGACGAGGCCGAAGTCCTGCGTGTGGAGCTCGGCGAGGAGGATGAACGTCGGCGTGACGAACACCGAGAACAGCCCGTAGTTGAGCTGCGCGACCGATGCCCCGATGCCGGCGAGGAGGATGACGAACACGACGACGATCCGGGGATCGTTCACGGCCCACGCGACACCGGCCGCGATGACCGCGCCGAGGACCGTCCCGACCCCGCGCTGGATCGCGCGTACGGTCGTCGCCGCCCGGTGCGGCTGCAGGAGGATGAACGTCGTCAGCGTGATCCAGTAGCCACGCTCGAGGTGCATCACCGCGGCCACGGTCGCGGCCGTCGCCACGCAGATGGCCGCCCGGGCGGCGTGCCGGAGCACCGCGGAGTCGAGGTCGAGCTCGGCGCGCACCCGCTCGATCCACCCCCAGCGCCATGCGGCGCCGCTTCGCGCGCCCGTTCGGCCGCGCTCGAGCGGATGGGGGGCATCCGCGTCATCACCGGTCGGCTCGCTGCCCAGGACGTCGAGGCTCGGCTCGCTGTCGTCGGCGAGCGAATCGACGAGGGCGGTGATGCGCGCGAGCTCGCCATCGAGGCGGGACAGCAGGAGGCGCGCCTGATCGGTGTCGGCGATGGCCGTCGCCTGCGTCGGGGCGGCGAGGGTCCCCACCGGCTTGTCAGCGACCGCGGGGGTGACCCGCCTCGTCTCGTCGACGAGGACGCGGGTGGCCAGCGTGGCGAGCTGATCGCCGATCCGAGCCGCTTCCTTCGCCGTGATCTCGCCCACGGTCGCATGCGCGGCCGCGAGCTCCTCGAGACCGATGAGGAGGCCCGCCACGTGATCGCAGGCATGGGAGATCGCCAGGAGGCGCTCGCCGCGGCCGGTCTCTCCCCGCCGGCCCCGCCGGGTGTTCACGAGCGTCGCGCGGGCCGTCTCGAGGTGAGCCCGGATCTCGCGATGTCGCGCGAGCAGCTCGTCGCGGGTCTCGACGGTGGTACTGGCCAGCCCGCGCGCGTGACTCGCGAGAGCCTCGAGCACGGCCGCGATCGCGCGGCGGGCCGGGATGTACATGCGCACCGGCCACACGACCAGCCCGAGCAGCATCGCCCACGCCGCCCCGCCGGCCACGCCCAGCAACGTGGGCGTCAGCGAGCCTCCCGTCGGGAGAAACGCCGCCACGGTGAGATGCAGCGCGACCGCGTTGCCGATGCCCGCCTTGCTCGGGCCGAACGCATGCGAGAGCGCACAGAGCGCCGCCCCCAGCGTGACGACGATGATGGCGAGCACGGCGTGCCCGGCGACGAGCGAGCCGGCAGTCACCGCGGCGAGCACGCCGATCGCCACGCTCGCCATGTCGACCGCGCGCTCGCGATACGCTCCGCCCTTGTCGACGAGCGCGACGGCGTAGCCGGCCAGCGGAGCCCACGTCGCCGCCGCCGCCGGAATGAACGGCGCGAGGGTCAGGGGCACGCCGATCGCGAGCGCGGTCCGCAGGCCGAGCCAGATCGCCGGCCGCCCCGGACCGAGCCGGGCGGCTTCTCGCACGTGGTGCGTGACTACGTCGGCGCCGGGGACGTGCATCAGAACGCTGATTGACCATCGCACCTGCCACTGCTAGATGTGAAGTCGGGCAGCAATCGTTGCTCGTTCATGCGCAGCTGAGCGGAATCCCACCCTGTCGTCGAGACCGCCGCGAATCGCGGGGCCGGCACACGCGTCCGCTCATCACTCCACCACTGGAGGCTCTGCATGCCGTCCCTGATCCTCGATCAGGTGTCGTTCGCCTATTCCGGAGGCGACGACACCCTCTCCGACATCTCCGCCACGTGTGGCCCTGGCTTCACCGCCCTCGTCGGCGCCACTGGAGCCGGCAAGACCACCTTGCTGTCGCTCATCGCTGGCTCCCTCACGCCCACGCGGGGCCACATCCGTCGCCCCGCCGCGATCGCCGTGGTCGATCAACGCGTCGACGACGCCACGTCCGTCCAGGACCTCGCATGGTCGTTCGACAAGTCCGCGCTCCGCTGGCGCGCGCTGTTCTCGCTCGGCGATGACGACCTCGCTCGGTGGGACACTCTCTCGCCCGGCGAGCGCAAGCGCTGGCAGCTCGCGGCGGCCCTCGCGCGCGAGCCCGACCTGCTCATCGTCGACGAGCCATCCAACCACCTCGATGCCGAGGCGCTCGCGCAGACCTCCGACGCTCTCGCCGCGTTCGGCGGCATCGGTCTCATCGTCTCGCACGATCGAGCACTCCTGGACCGCCTCGCGTACCAGACGATCCGCCTCGACGCTGGCCACGCCCACGTCTGGCCGGGCAACTACTCGCACGCGCGCGCGTCCTGGGAGGCCGAGGCCGCCTCGGCCCGGTCGCGGCGCGAGCTCCTCGCCGGCGAGCGCCGCAAGGCCGAGCGCCTCCTCGCCGAGGCCCGCCGCCGCGAAGCCTCCGCCAACCGCATGACCTCCACCCGCGCCCGCATGCGCAACGAGCACGACTCCGACGCCAAGACGATCGGCGCCGGCAACCTCGCCTCGTGGGCGGCCGCGAAGGCCGGACGCGACGTGCAGCGTGCCCACACGCGTGTCGGCGCCGCGGCCACCGCCCTTGCCAGCATCGTCGTCGGGCGCGAGCGTGGCGCGAGCCTCACCTTCAGCGGCGAGCTGGCCGCGCGGCGCTGGGTCGTGCAACTCGACGAGCCCCGGCTGCTCGCGGGTGACCGGGTGCTGGCGCGCGATCTCCGAATGACCCTGGGCCGCGACGAACGCGTGTGGCTACGCGGCGCGAATGGCGCGGGCAAGACCACGCTCCTGCGCGCGGTGATGGCTCGGTGCACCCTGCCACCCGATCGCGTGTTCGCCCTGCCCCAGGATCTGTCAGCGAACGCCGGCGCCGCACTCGCCGCCGAGCTCCGGGCCCTCGACCGCGGCACACGTGGACATCTCGGCCAGCTCGTCGACGCCCTCGGCATCGACCCCGAACGCGCGACCGCCTCCACCGCGCCGTCGCCCGGCGAGACCCGCAAGCTCGTGCTGGCCCTCGGCCTCGTGCGCGAACCGCAGCTGGTCATCCTCGACGAGCCGACCAATCATCTGGACCTCGATTCCATCGAGCGCCTCGAGGGCGCCCTCGCCGACTATCCCGGGGCCCTGATCATCGTCAGCCACGACGCGGCCTTCGCGGGGCGCCTCTGCAGCACGACCTGGACCCTCGCCGATGGCTCACTCGGCGTAGGATCCGTCAGGTGAGGATCGTCGCCATCGCAGACACCCACACGTTCACCGACGACCTCACCGTCCCCGACGGCGACATCCTCGTCCACGCCGGCGACATGGCCCGCGGTGGCGACCTCGACGAGCTTGCCACCTGCGCCGCCTATCTCCGCTCGTTACCTCATCGCCACAAGGTCATCGTGGCTGGCAATCACGACTGGGCCTTCGCCCGCGAGCCGGCTGCCGCGCGCGCCCTCTTCGCCGACATGACGTACCTCGAAGACTCCGAAGCGACCATCGCCGGTCTCCGCTTCTACGGCAGCCCGTGGCAGCCCGCCTTCCACGACTGGGCCTTCAACCTCCCGCGCGGCCCGGCCCTCGCCGCCGTCTGGTCGAGGATCCCACCGGGCATCGACGTCCTCGTCACCCACTCTCCACCCGCCGGCATCGGCGACCGCTCCCCCATCGGCTCGCGCGCCGGCTGCGCTGACCTCCTCGCCCGCATCGCCGTCGTCCGGCCGCGCCTGCACCTCTTCGGTCACATCCATCAGGATGGTGGCGCCTGGCCCGGCCCTACCACCCACGTGAACTGCACGACCTGGGAGTGCGAACGCGCCCCGACCATCATCGACATCGACGCCGACTCGATCACCCTCATCTCCGTCCCGCCCCACGGCCGCACCGACGACGACTAGTCAAAGGGGGCCGACCGGTCCGACTCGTAGTCTGCCGAGCGCAGCTGATCCGGATCGGCCCGGCCATGTTGCGGGCGCGGTTCGCCCGATCCCGGTCGACGAGACTACCGAAGTCCACGACGAAGTCAGTGAGTCCCATGTAAGCCGCGGACTTCGTCGCCAAACCTACCGGCGAAACGTCGTCACCCTGGGATTCGCGTTGTGCGTACGCGTGCCCGAGATGTTGATCACGAGCGCGGTGCTCGCGCGCGATCCCGGACCGGTGCTCGTCACGGGGCCTTGCGGCCTCGCCGGCACGATACATGTCACGGCGTTCGCTCGCCGGCTGCGGTCCGCGGCGACGAGAACCCGGTAGGGCGCACGCCCCTGCCTGCGGATCCCGGCGCGGTGCTCGTCACGGGGCCTTGCGGCCTCGCCGGCACGAGGCTGTCACCGCGTTCGCTTGCCGGCTGCGGTCCGCGGCGACGGGGACGC
>LNFM01005928.1_pt1 | contig 20585 bp, 14 predicted proteins | sample 596031 | NCBI WGS metagenome assembly LNFM01 (sample SAMN04254537, study PRJNA301005) | activated carbon metagenome | isolation source: dual media filters at the Ann Arbor, Michigan drinking water treatment plant | place: USA: Ann Arbor | reverse complement strand
GGTGTTGCGACCCTCGGTGCCGCTTTCTTTCCGAAGCCGGTGATCGTGCGCTTGTCCGATTTCAAATCCAACGAGTATTCGAGTCTCGTCGGCGGAACGAAATACGAGCCGCGTGAAGAGAATCCGATGCTCGGGTTTCGCGGGGCAGCCCGCTACATCGCCGAATCCTTCCGGGATTGCTTCGAACTCGAGTGTCGCGCCCTGCGCAAGGTTCGCGACGAGATGGGGCTGACGAACGTCGAGATCATGGTCCCGTTTGTACGCACATTGGGCGAGGCGCAACGCGTCATCGAATTGCTCAAGGCGCACGGCCTCGAACGCGGCAAGAACGGTCTGCGCATCGTGATGATGTGCGAGATCCCCGCCAACGCGGTGTTGGCCGACGAGTTCCTGCAGTACTTCGATGGCTTCTCGATCGGATCGAACGACATGACGCAGCTTACGCTCGGTCTGGACCGCGATTCGGGCATCGTCGCCGGGGAGTTCGACGAGCGCGATCCGGCTGTCAAGGCGATGCTCCATCTTGCGATCCAGGCGTGCAGGCGTGCCGGCAAATACGTCGGCATCTGCGGCCAGGGCCCCTCGGATCATCCCGACCTCGCACAGTGGCTCGTAAGCGAAGGCATCGAGAGTCTATCCCTGAATCCCGATTCGGTGATCGAGACCTGGCTTTATCTCGCTGGCAAGAAGGGGGCGTCGTGATGCCGATGCAGAGGGCCCGGGCAGCGAGGCGAGACCTGCGCGGCGTTGTTGGCCGCAACCGATTGAGCTATCATTCTTTGGCAGGAACCGACCGATGACGCGATATATCTTTGTCACAGGTGGCGTTGTGTCCTCCCTGGGCAAAGGCATCGCCGCCGCCTCTTTGGGGGCCATCCTCGAAACCCGGGGAATTCGCGTCACGATGCTCAAGCTGGACCCGTACATCAACGTCGATCCGGGTACGATGAGTCCCTTTCAGCACGGCGAAGTCTTCGTCACCGAAGACGGCGCCGAGACCGATCTCGATCTTGGCCATTACGAACGCTTCGTCAACTGCAGGATGACGAAGCGCAACAATTTTACCACGGGCCAGATCTACGACAGCGTCATCCGCAAGGAACGCCGCGGCGAGTATCTCGGCGGCACCGTGCAGGTCATTCCGCACATTACCGATGAGATCAAGAGCTTCATTCGTCTAGGGGCGGGAGACGCCGAAGTCGCGATCGTCGAAATCGGCGGCACCGTTGGCGACATCGAGTCGTTGCCGTTTCTCGAAGCGATTCGGCAGATGGGGATCGAACTGCCGCGCCATCACGCGTGCTACATCCATCTCACCCTCGTGCCCTACATAGGCTCGGCGGGCGAGATGAAGACCAAGCCGACCCAGCACTCCGTGAAGGAACTTCGGGGCATCGGCATCCAGCCCGACGTTTTGCTGTGTCGCGCCGACCGCGAACTGCCTCCGGACGAGCGGCGCAAGATTGCGCTCTTCACGAACGTCTCGATGGAAGCAGTCATCTCTGCGGTCAATGTCGATTCGATCTACAAGATCCCGGCGAAGCTGCATGCCCAGAATCTCGACGACATCGTGTGCCGGACGCTGGAGCTCGATCTGCCTCCCGCCGACCTGAGCGTGTGGGAACGATTGATCGACAAGCTCGAGCATCCGAAGTCTTCGGTCGACATCGCTCTGGTGGGTAAGTACGTCGATCTCACCGAGTCCTACAAATCGCTCTCCGAGTCGCTCATCCACGCCGGCATCCATACCGGTGCCAAGCCGATCATCCATTACATCGATTCGGAAACGATAGAACGCGATGGGCCGGGTTGCCTGGCGGGAATGCACGCGATCCTCGTGCCGGGCGGATTCGGCAAGCGCGGGGTCGAGGGCAAGATCGCGGCGATCCGGTACGCTCGCGAACAGAAGATTCCGTATCTGGGCATTTGTCTCGGCATGCAGCTCGCCATCATCGAGTTCGCTCGCAACGTCGTCGGCTTCGCCGATGCGCACAGCACCGAATTCGATCCTCAGACGAAGCATCCGGTGGTGGCCCTGATTACGGAGTGGCACACCCGCGACGGTCAGACCGAGCAGCGATCGGTGCAATCCGATCTCGGCGGCACGATGCGTCTCGGCGGGCAGGAATGTTCGCTGGCCGAAGGAAGCACGGTACGCTCGATTTATCGGTCCGCGGTCATTGCCGAGCGCCACCGACACCGGTACGAGGTGAACAACCTTTTTCGCGAAGCCATCGAACGCGGGGGAATGCGATTTTCGGCAACCTCTTTGAAGGACGATCTTGCGGAGATGATCGAACTGCCGGGTCATCCATGGTTCGTGGCCTGCCAGTTTCACCCGGAGTTCACCTCTACACCACGCAACGGACATCCCCTGTTCAGCGCGTTCATCGCAGCGGCGGCGAATCATGCGATCGATCATCCCGGTCCAGGTTCGGCATCATGAACTGCGTGCGAACCGGAGCGAGCCGATGAAACTTTGTAACTTCGACGTAGGGCTGGAGCACAGCTTCTTTCTGATCGCCGGCCCGTGCGTCATCGAGTCGCGCGAACTCATCATGCGCACGGCGGAGCGTCTTAAGCAGATCTGCTCCCGACTGGCCATCCCGCTCGTGTTCAAGGCATCGTTCGACAAGGCCAATCGAAGCTCCGGCGGTTCGTTTCGCGGTCTCGGCATGGACGAAGGATTGAAGATTCTCGCCGAGGTGCGGTCCGAACTCGGACTGCCCGTGCTGACCGACGTCCACGAAACCAATCAGATCGCGACCGTAGCGGCACTTGTCGATATTCTGCAAACACCGGCCTTCCTGTGCCGGCAGACCGATTTCATTCGCGCTGTGGCCGCATCGGGCAAGCCGGTCAACATCAAGAAGGGCCAGTTTCTCTCGCCAGGCGAGATGAAGAACGTGGTGCTCAAGGCTCGCGAAGCAAGCGCTGCCGACAACATCCTCGTCTGCGAACGCGGCTACAGTTTCGGCTACAACAATCTCGTCTCCGACATGCGGTCGCTCATGATCATGCGCGAGACCGCATGCCCGGTCGTTTTCGATGCCACTCACTCGGTACAGTTGCCGGGCGGGCAGGGCAGCGCAAGCGGGGGGCAGCGCGAGTTTGTGCCGGTGCTCGCGCGCTCGGCCGTTGCAGCAGGAATATCCGGTCTTTTCATGGAAACGCATCCGGATCCGGCCAAAGCATTGTCCGATGGTCCGAACGCATGGCCGCTTGATCTGATGGAGCCCCTGCTATTCGTGCTGCAGGGGATCGATCGCTGCGTCAAGTCTCAACCGTTCGCCGAGCAGGAACTCGTCGACTGAACGCCCAACCATAATTATTCGAGGGAAGATACATGAGTGCGATAGTTGACGTGGTTGCACGCGAGATACTGGATTCCCGCGGCTTTCCGACGGTGGAAGCGGATGTGCTCCTCGAATCGGGCGTAATGGGGCGTGCAGCCGTGCCGTCAGGGGCGTCGACCGGTGAGCGCGAAGCCGTCGAATTGCGGGACGGGGACAGTGCGCGGTTCAACGGCAAGGGGGTCTTGCGCGCAGTCGAGAACGTCAATACCGAAATCTGTGAAGCAATCATCGGCCTCGATGCCAGCGAGCAGAGCTTCATCGATCAGACTCTGATCGATCTTGACGACACAGAAAGCAAATCCCGTCTCGGCGCGAACGCGATGCTCGCGGTGTCTCTCGCGGTTGCCAAGGCTGCTGCCGAGGAGGCCGGGCTGCCTCTGTATCGCTATATCGGCGGGGCCGGCCGGATGGCGCTGCCCGTTCCGATGATGAACGTGATCAACGGCGGGGCGCATGCAAACAACAATCTCGATTTGCAGGAATTCATGCTCATTCCGCTTGGTGTGGACAGCTTGCGCGAAGCGCTTCGTTGTGGTTCCGAAGTGTTCCAGGCGCTCAAGAAGATCCTCCACGGTCGCGGGATGCCCACCACGGTCGGCGACGAAGGCGGCTTCGCCCCCAGCCTTCAAAGCAACGAGGCTGCGCTTGCCCTGATGATGGAAGCCATCGAGGCCGCCGGCTATGAGCCGGGGAAGCAGGTCGCCATTGCCCTCGATTGCGCGGCCTCCGAGTTCTACGAGAACGGCGCCTATCAGCTTGCTTCAGAGGGCAAGAGCCTGAGTTCGACAGAATTCGCGGAATACCTTGCAGGGCTGGTCGATCGCTATCCGATCATCAGCATCGAAGACGGAATGGCCGAGGGCGATTGGGATGGCTGGAAGATCCTGACCGAGCGCCTTGACGGTCAGGTGCAACTGGTCGGCGACGACGTCTTTTGTACGAATCCAAAGATCATTCGCGAGGGTATCCGGCGCGGTATCGCCAACTCCGTGCTAATCAAGATCAACCAGATCGGCACGCTGACGGAAACGCTGGAAGCAATCGAGATGGCGAAGACGGCCGGCTACACGGCCGTCGTCTCGCATCGCTCCGGAGAGACCGAGGACACCACGATCGCCGACATCGCCGTCGCGACGAATGCCCTGCAGATCAAGACGGGATCGTTGTCTCGTTCCGATCGGCTGGCCAAGTACAATCAGCTGCTGCGCATCGAAGAGGATCTCGGCGATGCGGCGACCTATGCCGGGCGTCGCGCCTTCTATCAACTCGACTGGGACTGAGCGCTGCCTGCCCGCCGATGACTGCTCGCGTATTTGCCCTGCTGCTGATCGGGCTGGTCGTCTCCCTGCAGTACGGCTTGTGGCTGGGCAAGGGCAGCTGGATGCGCGTCTGGGATATCGATCGACAGATCGTTGCCCAGCAGCAGACCAACGAGCGGTTGTACGCGCGCAACCTGGCGCTCGACGCCGAAGTCCGGGATCTGAAGGAAGGTCTCGGTGCGGTCGAAGAGCGTGCGCGCAGCGAACTGGGCATGATTCGCCATGACGAAATCTTTTTTCAGGTGCTCGAGTCCAATGCATCGGTTGCTTCTCGTACCTCGACGAATGCGTCTCCGTAACTGGGTTCCTCTCTGATGTCGGCCACGTTGATCGACGGCAAGGCGGTCGCGCAGCGCGTCCTGGACGGACTGTCTCATCGCGTCGCAGCGCTCAAGGGGCGTGGCATCCACCCGAGACTCGCCGTCGTTCGTGTGGGCGACGATCCGGCGTCGAAGGTCTACATCCGGGCCAAGATCCGTGCTTGCGAACAGGCGGGCATTTCGGGGGGGGAATTCGAGCTGCCCGAGCGTGCGACGGAAGCGCAGATAATCGCGCAAGTGGAGGCGCTCAACGCCGATCCGACGGTACACGGCATCCTCGTTCAGTTGCCTTTGCCGCCTGGCGTTCGCGCTCACATGGTGGCCGATCACATCGCGCCGGCGAAAGACGTGGATGGCCTGCATGCCGTGAGTCTCGGGCGCTTGCTGCAAAACGAACCCGGTTTTCGCCCTTGCACGCCCGCGGGCATTCTGCGGCTCATCGATGAATACGGAATCGAACTGCGGGGCAAGCATCTCGTCGTCGTCGGACGCAGCGAGATCGTGGGTAAACCCATGGCCTTGTTGGGGCTCGAGCGCGATGCGACCGTGACCGTCTGTCATTCCCGTACGCCGGATCTCGGTGCAGTGACGCGTTCGGCCGACGTCGTCGTCGTCGCCGTCGGACGTCCGCATCTCCTCAAGGGCGACATGATCAAGCCAGGCGCCGTAGTGCTCGATGTCGGGGTCAACCGTCTCCCCAGTGGCAAGCTTGCGGGGGATGCGGATTTCGATGCAATGGTCCCCAAGGCAGCCTTCATCTCCCCCGTTCCCGGGGGCGTCGGGCCGATGACGGTCGCGATGCTCATCGAAAACGCCGTGATCGCGGCGGAGAGAATTCAAGGCGGTTGAGTGATCGCCTTCGAGAGAGATTGTGGGTATCGTCCTTGCTGGCAGACCGGTGCTGCACTCAGCAGAGCATGCCGTTCGCGAAATCGATCAGCAGTGCGGGCGTGAGATAGCCGCGGAACGCGACGTAGAGGACTGCCGCAAGGCACGCGCAAATCAGTACCCAAACGATCCGCTGCAATGTCGTCATTCGCATCGAATGCATCCTTGTTCGGCTTGGCTCACGGTCGCCACGGCTGACCTCGAGCAAGTCCCTCGACTGCCCATTCTGCAAGTATCCGGGCTGCGATTCGCTTCGACAAGCCAGACTGGTATAGTCGTTCATTTTTCCGCATTGCACACTTAAACGGGAATCATGCTTTCACTGGCACACGGTTTATCGTTCGTCGATCTTTACCAGCCCGAGGGGCTGGCTCGGGTGGATCAGCGTTTTCTCGAGCAGTTGGGCGCGGCCGATTCGGCCTTACACCAGCGGCTGCTCGCCGGACGCGATCGTCCGGATCACCTTGCTCGCAAAGAGGAGGCAACGCTCCTGCTCGAGGTGGCGCCCCACCTGGAGGATTTCATTGCCGAATTGTTCGATATCGACGCCCAACTGGCGAAGCTTCGAGCTGCGCACGGTCGCGTGGCCTGCCTCTACTCGTGCAAGCGATTGTTCGTGCAGCGGCGTGCGGCCACCAAGGTGAAGCCGCAGGACGTCGCATCGTTCGATGCCGAGGCGGCGCGCGCTGCGCTCACCGAGCGTTTCGGCGAGCCGTTCACGGAACTGGCCTTTGCCGATCACGTGACCCGCTGGCAAGCAAGCGAGGCCGAACATGCCGACTCCCTGCAGCTTGCCCTCAATTATGCCGGCTGGGCCATCCATACCGAGGCAGGACGGACCATGCACCAGGCCGGCATCCTCTTCAAGCTGCCGCGCAAGCTCGATCCCATGCGTCTCGTGCCTGCGACGCAGACGAGCACGCAGGGCTACAAGGTTTTTCATCTGGAGCACATTCGGCGTCGCGAGGGATTCGCGCTGACGGATCACGGCACCGATCTTGTGGGCGCGCTGGATCAGGCCAACTACTGCATCTGGTGTCACGAACAGGGCAAGGATTCCTGCTCGCATGGCTTACGGGAGAAGGCGCAAGCCGACGGAACGCCTGGCGCCTTCAAGAAAAGCCCGTTCGGAGTCACGCTCGCCGGATGTCCGCTCGAGGAGCGCATCTCCGAGTTTCACAAGCTCAAGGTGGAAGGGCAGCCGCTCGGCGCGCTTGCGATGATCGTCGTCGACAATCCCATGGCGGCGGCGACCGGACATCGCATCTGCAACGATTGCATGAAGGCGTGCATCTATCAGAAGCAGGATCCGGTCGACATACCCCAGGCGGAGACGCGCACACTGAAGGATGTCCTGGCGCTGCCCTGGGGCTTCGAAATCTACAGCCTGCTGACGCGCTGGAACCCCCTTAATCTGCGGGCGCCCTATGCAAAGGTATCCACCGGCCGTCGGGCGCTTGTCGTCGGGATGGGGCCGGCGGGCTTCACGCTGGCGCACTACCTGCTCAATGAGGGACATACGGTCGTTGCCATCGATGGGCTCAAGATCGAGCCGCTCGACAGCCGGCTTTCCGGCGTGACCGATCGCGGCGAGCGGGTGCCCTTCGAGCCGGTCCGCGACGTCGATGCGCTTTACGAAGCACTGGACGAACGTGTGATGGCGGGGTTCGGCGGGGTGGCCGAGTACGGCATCACCGTGCGCTGGAACAAGAACTTCCTCAAGATCATTCGGCTGCTGCTCGAGCGACGATCGCTCTTTTCCATGCACGGCGGCGTGCGGTTCGGCGGCACCCTCGATGTGGCGAATGCGTTCGGCTATGGCTTCGACCATATTGCGCTTTGTGCCGGTGCCGGCAAACCGACGTTGCTCGACCTCCCCAACGGGTTGGCGCGGGGCGTGCGCACGGCGTCTGATTTTTTGATGGCACTGCAGCTTACCGGTGCGGCAAAGAAGGAGTCGCTGGCCAACATGCAACTGCGGCTGCCGGTCGTGGTCATCGGCGGCGGCCTGACGGCAATCGACACGGCGACCGAATCGCTGGCCTACTATCCGATCCAGGTCGAAAAATTTCTCGCCCGCTACGAGACGCTCGTGGAGGAGCGCGGAGCGTCTACGGTATGCGCATCATGGAATGAGGAAGAGCGATCGATTGCGGAGGAATTCATCGCACATGCGCGATCCATCCGGCGCGAACGCGCGGCTGCCGCTGCCGAGGGGCGTGCGGCGCGCGTGCTCGAGCTCCTGCAGTCCTGGGGAGGTGCCACGATCGCCTATCGCCGCCGGCTGGTCGATAGTCCATCCTACACGCTCAATCACGAGGAAGTCGAAAAGGCGCTCGAGGAGGGCGTGCGATTCGCCGAGGGGCTGACGCCGATCGAGATCGAGCTCGATGCCTATGGGCATGCGTCCGGCGTGCGAGTGGCGGTACAAACGCGCCTGGAAGACGGTCGTTGGGAGAAGAGTGGGGAGAGCATCCTTGCGGCGCGTTCCGTGCTGGTGGCAGCGGGAACGCAGCCCAATACGGTTCTCGCCCGAGAGGATGCCAGCGGTATCGTGCTCGACGGGCGCTACTTTCAGGCATGCGACGAGTCGGGTCAACCGGTTGCGCCGGAGCGAAGTGCCGCGAAGCCCAATCAGGTGCACGTCTTGATGCATCGGCAGCCCGACGGTCGCTGCATGAGCTTTTTCGGCGACATGCATCCGTCCTACTTCGGCAACGTCGTCAAGGCGATGGCGAGCGCACGCCAAGGTTACTCCGCAGTCAGTCGTGCCATGTTGGGGCGCTTGCCAACCAAGGCCTGTTCGGACACGGCGTTCGTCGCAGCGCTGGATGACGCCTTGCGTCCGCGCGTCAAGGAAGTGATTCGACTGACGCCGAATATCGTCGAAATCGTGCTCTACGCCCCCGCGGCTGCACGTGCGTTCATGCCGGGGCAGTTCTATCGATTGCAGAACTTCGAAACTTATGCCGTCCAGGTGGACGGAACGCGCCTGGCGATGGAAGGGTTGGCCTTGACGGGGGCCTGGGTCGATCCGGATCGCGGGCTCGTGTCGACGATCGTGCTGGAGATGGGCGGTTCGTCGGACCTGTGCGCCTTGCTGAAGCCCGACGAGCGTGTGGTCCTCATGGGGCCGACCGGTGCCCCGACGGAGACCCCGGGCGACGAGACGGTTCTGCTCGCTGGGGGCGGCTTGGGCAACGCGGTCCTGTTCTCCATCGGACAGGCGATGCGCCAGGCGGGCAGTCGGGTGCTCTATTTTGCAGGTTATCGCCGCGCGATCGATCGCTACAAGATCGCCGAGATCGAGCAGGCTGCCGACGTGATCGTATGGTGCTGCGACCAGGGGCCGAAGTTCCAGCCGGGGCGGTCGCAGGATTTCAGTTTCGTCGGCAACATCGTGGAGGCGATGGCAGCCTACGCGCGTGGCGACTTGGGCACTCCTCCGATCGACATGAAGGACGTTGACCGTATCGTGGCGATCGGTTCCGACCGCATGATGGCGGCCGTGGGTGCGGCGCGGCATGGCGTGCTTATGCCCTACCTCAAGGCCGGGCATTGCGGTATCGGGTCGATCAACTCGCCCATGCAATGCATGATGAAAGAGATCTGCGCCCAGTGCATCCAGCCGCAACGGGATCCGCAGACGGGAAAGGTGAGCTACGTCTTCTCCTGCTTCAATCAGGATCAGGACCTTGACCGCGTCGACTTCGCGGCCTTGCGTGAACGGCTCGGACAGAACTCGGTCCAGGAAAAACTGACCGCGCAGTGGATCGATCGGTGTCTACGGCGGGCGGGACTGAGAGAGCCCGTGAACGCTTAGCGCTCGGCAGAGCACAGGTGTGAGGGAAGGGGATCAACATCCGGTGCCGTCGAGCAGCCCCGGATGCATATTCGACTCGAATCAGCGAACGGATACGAGTACGTCCGCGACTGCGTCGGTAACGTACTCGATGTTGCGGGTGCTCAATGCCGCCACGCAGATGCGACCACTTTCGATGGCGTAGATCGAGTACTTTTCGCGCAGGGTCACGACTTGCGCCTTGCTTAGCCCCGAGTACGAGAACATGCCGCGCTGTTTGAGGACGTAGCTCAAATCGAAATCGGCGCGCTTCTCCCGAATCTTCTCCACGAACATCTTGCGCATGAGCTTGATGCGGTCGCGCATCTGCCCTAGCTCCTGCTCCCACAGCCCGCGAAGTTCCGGATTTCCAAGCACCATGGCGGCAAGCTGCCCCCCATGGGTGGAGGGGCTCGAGTAGTTCGTGCGTATGACCCGCTTCATCTGGCTGAGCACACGGGTCGCTTCGTTCTGACTTTCAGTGACGACCGAGAGCGCACCGATGCGTTCACCGTAAAGCGAGAGCGACTTGGAGAACGAACTCGCGATGAACACTGCCGGGCAGGCCGAGGCGAATGCCTTGGCCGCGTAGGCATCTTCAGCGAGGGTATCGCCGAAGCCTTGATAGGCGAGGTCGACGAAGGGTACGAGGCCCCGCGCCTGCACGACCTTCACGACGGCGTCCCACTGCGCTGGCGTCAAATCTACGCCTGTCGGGTTGTGACAGCATGCGTGAAGCACCACGATGCTGCCCGCAGGCATTTTTTCGATGGCCGACAGCATGTCGTCGAACCGACAGCCGTTCGTTGTCGGATCGTAGTAGGGGTACGACTTCACTTCGAACCCGGCGAATTCGAACAGTGCCTGGTGATTTTCCCAGCTCGGATCGCTGATCCACACCTGCGCTTCCGGGCTGATGCGATGAAGAAAATCTGCGCCGACCTTCAGGGCACCGGTGCCACCCAGCGTCTGGACGGTCACCGTGCGCTTTTCGGTGACGGCTGGATGATCCGTGCCGAGCACGAGTTCCTGTGCGAGACGGTTGTAAGCGGCGATCCCGTCCATGGGCAGATAGCTGTGAGGCTGACCGCCGGCTGCAAGGGCCGATTCGGCGCGCTTCACGCATTCGAGCACCGGGACCTTGCCGGTGTCGTCGACGTACACGCCCACGCCGAGGTTCACCTTCCTGGGGTTGGTGTCGGCGTTGAAGGTTTCGGTAAGCCCGAGAATCGGATCGCGGGGCGCCATGTCGACAGACGAGAGGACGGATGCGTTCATGTTGGAAACCTGGGAAGGAAGAAGGCGGCGCTGAATCGCACCAACGGGTTGAATTCTACCTGCGGCAATCCTGGAAATCACGACGCTGTGAGACAATCACACGTTGTACTTGCGAGGGCTCAGCATGGCTGCCCGTGCACCGCGTCCCCGAGCGGAACCCGCCGCGGCGGCGACCGTGAAGACTTTCCCCGACAGTCCATATCGGCTGCATCAGTCCTTCGAGCCTGCCGGCGACCAGCCCGAAGCCATCGAGCAGTTGACGGCCGGCGTTCGAGAGGGGCTTCAGTTCCAGACGCTCCTCGGAGTGACCGGGTCCGGCAAGACATACACGATGGCCAACGTCATCGCCCGGCTCGGGTGCCCCGCGATCGTCATGGCGCCGAACAAGACCCTCGCCGCCCAGCTTTACTCGGAAATGCGTGAATTTTTCCCCGAGAATGCCGTGGAGTACTTCGTCTCCTACTACGACTATTACCAGCCCGAAGCGTATGTTCCGTCCCGGGATCTGTTCATCGAGAAGGATTCGAGCATCAACGAACACATCGAGCAGATGCGCTTGTCGGCGACTAAGTCGCTGCTGGAACGCCCGGATTCGATCATCGTCGCGACGGTATCGGCGATCTACGGTATCGGCGATCCGGTCGACTACCACGGCATGATCCTGCACGTGCGCGAGCGGGAGAGGATTGCGCAGCGCGACATCATCAGGCGTCTTGCGGACATGCAGTATCAGCGCAATGAAGTGGATTTCCGTCGCGGGACATTCCGAGTGCGCGGTGACGTCATCGACGTCTTTCCTGCCGAAAGCGCCGAACAGGCACTTCGAATCTGCCTGTTCGACGACGAGGTCGAGACGCTCTCGCTGTTTGACCCGTTGACAGGCCAGATACTGCATCGCGTCGGACGCTATACGGTGTACCCGTCCAGCCACTACGTCACGCCTCGGGCTACGACGCTGCGCGCCATCGAAGGGATCAAGGCCGAGCTTGCCGAGCGCATCGAGTTCTATCACGGTCAGGGGCGCGCTCTGGAATCACAGCGTATCGAGCAGCGCACACGGTTCGACCTCGAGATGCTCAACGAAATGGGGTTCTGCAAAGGCATCGAGAACTACTCCCGGCATCTGAGCGGTCGCAAGCCAGGGGAGCCCCCGCCCACGTTGATCGATTATCTGCCGCCCGAGACGCTGATGATCATCGACGAGAGCCACGTCACGATTCCGCAACTCGGCGGCATGTACAAGGGGGATCGCTCCCGCAAGGAAACGCTGGTCGAGTACGGCTTTCGATTGCCGAGCGCGGTGGACAATCGGCCGCTGCGTTTCGACGAGTTCGAGGGCAAGATGCTGCAGACCGTCTTTGTCTCCGCGACGCCGGGCGATTACGAGCGCAGAACGCAGGCGCGTGTGGTCGAGCAGGTGGTTCGACCGACCGGCCTCGTCGATCCGCTGATCGAGGTCAGGCCGGCATCGACACAGGTCGACGACGTGATGTCCGAGATCCGGCTGCGTGTCGAGCGTGCGGAGCGGGTGCTCGTCACGACGCTTACCAAGCGCATGGCCGAGGATCTGACGGAGTATCTCGCCGAGAACGGAATTCGAGTGCGCTATCTTCACTCGGACATCGACACGGTGGAACGCGTCGAAATCATTCGCGACTTGCGTCTCGGCGAGTTCGATGTCGTAGTGGGCATCAATCTGCTGCGCGAAGGGCTCGACATTCCGGAGGTTTCACTCGTTGCCATTCTCGATGCCGACAAGGAAGGGTTTCTGCGATCGACGCGCTCGTTGATCCAGACGATCGGCCGTTCAGCGCGGCACATCAACGGCACCACGATCATGTATGCCGATTCGATGACCGCCTCGATGCGCCAGGCCATCGACGAGACCGAGCGGCGTCGCGCCAAACAGACGGCGTTCAATGCGGCGAATGGCGTCGTTCCCCGGGGGGTGGTCAAGCGGATCAAGGACATCATCGAGGGAGTCTACGAGTCGGGTGAATCGGCGCAGCAAGCGCGGAAGGCTGCGCAAACTCGCGAGTCCTACAGGACGATGGATCAGAAAGCACTCACCCGTGAGTTCAAGCGTGTCGAGAAGGAAATGCTGGAAGCTGCCCGGCAGCTGGAATTCGAACGTGCCGCAGAGCTGCGCGATCGGTTGAGTCAGCTCAAGTCGCGACTGTTTTCGGAGGAATGATGCGCGACCTGCTGCGCAGTGTGCTCGGACTCGGTGGCGCAACCGCGCAGCCGCGCGTCAAGGTGCTGTTTGTCTGCATGGGCAATCTGTGTCGCTCGCCGACGGCGGAAGCCGTCTTTCGGCACAAGATCGCGGAGGCTGGACTTGGATCCGTCGTGCACTGTGCTTCGGCCGGTACGCACGATTTTCACGTGGGGTCGCTTCCCGATGGTCGCGCACGCGCAGTCGCACAGAAGCGCGGCTACGACATGTCGAAGCTGCGGGGGCGCCATGTCGCCGACGAAGACTTCGAACGCTACGATCTTATCCTCACGATGGATCGGCAGAACATGGCATCGCTCGAGCAGCGCTGTCCGTCCGAGCATCGCGAGAAGCTGAAGATGCTAATGGAATTTTCACGCCGGAACACGCTGCCCGAAGTGCCCGACCCTTACTACGGCAGCGTGAAGGGCTTCGAGATCGTGCTCGATATGCTGGAAGATGCTTGCGAGTCGCTGGTCGAGCACATCCGCGAGCATCACCTCGGCAACTCGGAAGCACCGTCCGACCATTGACCGGCGAGGCAAAGGTGCTCCGCTTCGGTGTTTGGCCCCCTACGCGGACCAGTGGGCAGCGTATTGTCGCAAGCCGTCCGATGCGGCGTATATGGGGAAGTGTCCGCGCAGGAAAAGCTGAGCGCTGCGCTCGTAGGCAACCGAGGTCACCCTCAGCCCGGACGACGTGGCTGCGGCACCGATTCGCGCACGCAATATGCCTGCGGGATTGCGCATGGCGACGGTGCATACGCCGCTCGATTCGCTGATGTGGGGCAACCCGCGTGCGAGGGCATTTGCGACAGTCCCGGGGACAAGGCAGGCCACGGCGAGGCAACATCCGCCCGTGACTGCCAATGAGCTATGCGGTGCCTGCGGAGTGAAGTAGCGAGCGTTTATGTTGGCGTCATCGTCGGTGGCGGAGATTAGACAGACCTTCGGCACGGTCTCGCTATGTGCCAGATCCTGCGCGGTCATCAAAGCTCCGCCACGCCGACGCAGACCCATTTTGAGCCCTGCCGCCACCCAGATTTCGCGCAGGCGTTCCTTGAGCTTTGGGTCGCGCGACAACTCGTCGGGGGACTCGAGGCCTGTCTTCCCGACGCTTTCCGCGCGCAGTATGACCATGGGTACCGCGACGTCGACGCACGAGACTTCGACGCCACAGACTTCGTCGCTTGCCTGTCCGGTCGGAAGGAGCTTTCCGGTCTTTGCGCCCACCGGATGGCGGAGAGTCAGCTCGACGCCGGGGAAGCGGCCCATGACACCGGGGATTTCGGTATCGGCGGGAATGTAGGAATTCTTCTCCGGCGTGCGCACCGACGCATCCGTCGTGACACCCGTGTTTGTGTTGAAAATCCGAACGACCGTGCGGTCGTCGCCCGGGGGAACAAGCCCGGTTTCGAGGGCATACATCGGAAGTGCGGCAGACATGTTGCCGCAGTTGACGCTCCAGTCGATGGCCGATTTGTCCGCTGCAAGTTGGGCCAGGGTGCTGGCGATGTCGGCGTCCCCGCTGCTCGGCCGCGATACGATGAACACCTTGTTGCTGGTCGGTGCGCCTCGACCGAGACCCGTGGTCTGCTTGTTCCCGCGAGACTCCCCGCAGGGCGGTACACCCATGATCGAACGGATGAGTTCTTCTTTCAGGCCCTGATCGTCGGGTACATGCCCGGTCCAAAGCACGATCCCGGTGGATGTGCCGCCGCGCATGTAGAAGACCGGGAAATGGGGGACGCCGTTAACTATACGCGGAACGAAATCGTCGAGCTCCTCCCGGGGCAGCTTCTCCGACGATGGCTCGGAAGGTTTTTGCGCGGGTGCGGGCGAACTCATGGCAACCTCCTGATGCTACGTAGTGTGATGGCTAGTATACAGATGAGCGAAGCATGGCGCAGAAGCCCGAACGGTTCGCGGTTGCGAACCGTTCGGGAGTGTGCTGGCGATGGAGGTGTTACCTTTTCGTTTCGATCTGAACCAGGGGTTCCGGCGCGGCGGCTTCGGCAGATGCGGGCCGTCGTCGTCGTGGGGGAGGCGGGGTATCGACACCGGTGGCCTCCGGCGCTGCGCTGGCGGCTTTCGAGGCAGCCGACGTTTCGATCATCACCATATCGGTGGGCAATTCGTAGCGCACCGCGGGTTGAGCCTTCTGCATCGGTACCGGCGCCTCCGGGGTCACGGGCGTTTGCACCGAAATCTCGGTGGGGCGCGATGCTTCGGATTCCGGCGCAGGGTGAAGGGTCCTCTCCTCGGGAGCGATGACTACGGACTCCGTACGCTGCGGCTCCGAAACGATCGTCGCGGCGGGAGGCACAGGTTCCGCTGCGGGTTCATCAGCCGGTGCAGGCGCAGCGTGTTCGCGGGCGGGTTCCGAGGTCGGTGTCGCTACCGCCTGGAGGGGAGGCTCCATCGGCGAATTTATGGCCACGGCGGGGCTCGCTGCTGCCTCGATGGAGTCTGCTGCAGTCGATGTCTGATCGTCGGATTCGTTCGCAGGCGAATTGCGCGGATCGCCGGTCCGTTCGCCGCGATCACCCCGGCGTCCGCGACGACGTCGACTACGACCTGATCCCGGGGTTGCTCCGTCCGAGACTGCTGGTGCCCCGACTTCCGAGGGTTCGGCCGCTACGGTCTGAACTGCCTCCAACGCGGGTGGTTTACGCTCGGCACGCTGCGGTCCTGCGCCGTCGCCCTGCTGCTTTTGACGGCTCCCGTCGTCATTGCGCTCCTTGCGTGGTTCGCGACGATCGTCGGGTCCACGCCGGTGGTCGCTTCTGCGCGGTCTTCCGTCTCTGCCATCGCGGCTACCTTCGCCACGCTGACGTTCCTGTCCGCCTTGCTCACTGCGACGTGAACGTTCCTGACGCTCTCCGCGGGGCTGGCCACCGTTCCTGTTGGCCGATGCGGCTGCCGCCGGGGCCGGACTGCCGGGCGCCGGATCCATGGCGGGCACTGCCGCCACGGGCGTCAGAGGGGCCGCCTCGTCGCCACGTTTGAACCAGCCGAAGATCTTCCGGATCATCGACGGGCGATCCGCGTCGAGCGGGGGCGGCGCGGACGGCGGTGCGACCTGCTGCGGTTGGGGAATCGGCCCTTGCCGTTCGGGCGTAATGCCCTGGACAGCCGCCTGCGGACGTGGCGGCTTCGGTTCGGCACCCGGCAGTCGTACGCTCTCCTGTTCCTCCGGAACTTCGACCATCGTATAACTGAGCGGCACATCGCCCATTTCATTCGCCTCGTCGTGCCGTACTCGCGCGACTGTATAGTTGGGCGTTTCGATGTGGCTGTTGGGAATGAGCATGATCGCGACCTTCAGCCGGGCCTCGACCGCATGGATATCGTTGCGCTTCTCGTTGAGCAGGAAAGTGGCGACGTCTACCGGCACTTGGGCGTGCACGGCGGCCGTGTTCTCCTTCATCGCTTCTTCCTGAACGATGCGCAAGACGTGCAACGCCGTCGATTCGATCGAGCGAATGTGCCCGGTGCCGTGGCAGCGAGGGCACGGCTGATGGGCCGTTTCGCCGAGAGACGGACGCAGTCGCTGACGTGACAGTTCCATCAGGCCGAACCGCGAAATCTTGCCCATCTGGACCCGAGCACGGTCGTAGTGCAGGGAGTCGCGCAGGCGGTTTTCGACCTCGCGCTGGTTGCGCCCGCTTTCCATGTCGATGAAGTCGATGACGATCAGGCCACCCATGTCGCGCAAGCGCAACTGGCGCGCAATCTCTTCGGCCGCTTCGAGATTGGTGTTGAAGGCGGTCTGCTCGATGTCCGTACCCCGGGTCGCACGTGCGGAATTCACGTCGACTGCGACCAGTGCTTCAGTGTGATCGATCACGATGGCGCCACCGGAGGGGAGGGCCACCTGACGTGAATACGCAGACTCGATCTGGTGTTCGATCTGGAAACGCGAGAAGAGGGGGACGTCATCACGATAGAGTTTGACGCGATTGACATTCCCCGGCATCACCGCCGCCATGAAGGCGCGGGCCTGCTCGTAGATATCTTCGGTGTCGATCAGGATCTCGCCGATTTCCTGATTGAAATAGTCCCGTATCGCGCGGATGACGAGACTGCTTTCCAAGAAAATGAGATACGGAGCGGGGTTCTGGCGTTTGCGCGACCGCCCCTCCGGAGAGCGATCGTCGGGTGAACTCTCGCCCGCCTCATCGGTGTATAGCGGGTGGGCTGCGCCATCGATCGCGTGCCAGAGTTTGAGCAGGTAACTCAGGTCCCACGTCAATTCCTCGGCGGTTCGTCCGATGGCCGCCGTGCGCGCGATGATGCTCATGCCCTGGGGGATTTCAAGCTTGTCGAGCGCATCCCGCAGTTCGGTGCGGTCATCCCCCTCGATACGACGCGAGACGCCGCCGCCGCGAGGATTGTTCGGCATCAGTACCAGATAGCGACCGGCGAGGCTGACGTACGTCGTCAGCGCAGCGCCTTTGGTGCCGCGCTCGTCTTTGTCGACCTGAACGACGACTTCCTGGCCTTCGCGCAACGCATCCTGAATTCTGGCGCGTCCGGGCTCTACATCCGGTTTGAAATAGCTGCGGGAGACTTCCTTGAAGGGCAGGAATCCATGGCGCTCTGCGCCGTAGTCGATAAAGGCGGCTTCGAGACTGGGCTCGATGCGAGTGATGATGCCTTTGTAGATGTTGCCTTTGCGTTGTTCTTTTGCGGAGGATTCGATATCTAGGTCGATCAGCTTTTGGCCATCGACGATCGCAACCCGCAGTTCTTCCTGCTGGGTCGCGTTGAAAAGCATTCGTTTCATCGTGCTACCTGGCTCCCGCGCCCAAGCCCGGGAGGCAACCCAAAATGACTTGCGGTGCCACTGTTCGGCACACGACGATCAATCAATGGATCAGCGATGCAAGCATGATTTCGGGGCTGTGGATCTCCAAGGAGATCGGACTCGATCGGTCTGCCATGGGAATCCTGCGCGTATGTCCGTCAGGATTCGGGATACCGTGCGTCAGGGCGCGTTCTATATATACTCTGCATGCCGCTACTACTGGGTGAGCGGACTTAACCCGATACAACCACGCGATCGACGGCAAACAATAAATACCAAGCGTCGATGCCGTGGGCCCGTAAACTACCGGCCGCTACGGTAAAAACCTCGATTGGTACTTGCACGGGCACCGAGGAGCATTTCATCGGTGCCGATGCAGTCGTTTTTTCGATCGCTTCGGCAGGCGCGCAGTCCGCGTTGCCGAGGGTAAGGCCAAAGCAGTATATGCAAAATGAAGGGTTTACGCAAAGATTCTGCCAATTGGGTTGATGCCGACGAGCGCTCGGTGGGGCAACGCATCGACAACCTGCTCGTGCGTGTCCTCAAGGGGGTTCCGCGTTCCCATCTGCATCGGCTCGTCCGTACGGGGCAGGTGCGGGTGAACAGCCGTCGTGTCGATTCCACCTACCGCATCCAGGCGGGGGATCGCATTCGCATCCCGCCGGTGCGAACCGGCAACGAGGCGCCGCAGACCCGCCCCGGAGTCGAAGTTCCCTCCCGGCTGGAGGCGCGCATCTTGTTCGAAGACGACGCGTTGCTGGTCCTCGACAAGCCGGCTGGCGTTGCTGTTCATGGCGGCAGCGGGGTAGCGCGCGGCGTCATCGAGGAAATGCGGCTGTCGCGACCAACGGCGAAATTCCTGGAACTGGTTCATCGGCTCGATCGAGAGACGTCCGGGGTCCTGGTGCTTGCAAAAAAGCGCGCTGCCCTGGTGGAATTGCATGCCGCCATACGCGAAGGGCGTGTCAGGAAGCTCTATCGTCTGCTCGTACTGGGGCGATTGCCGCTGGGCCGACGGCGAGTCGACGTGCCGCTCGAGAAGTATTTGCTGCCTGGCGGCGATCGTCGGGTGAAAGTGTCCGCGGACGGTCAGTCCGCGTCGACCGTGTTTTCCGTGCTGCAGCATCGGGGAAATTTTACGCTTGTGGAAGCCGAACTCATCACGGGGCGCACACACCAGATTCGTGTCCACAGCGGTTTTCTGGGGCATCCAATCGCCGGGGACGACAAGTACGGCGATTTCGCGGCAAACAGGGAGCTTGCACGGCAAGGTCTCAGGCGAATGTTCCTGCACGCGGCGACGCTCGCGTTCGATCACCCCATCACCGGAAAGAGCCTACGCTTCGATGCGCCGCTACCCGATGAGCTGGCAGGTTTTCTCGATCGGTTGACTGCCACAGCGTCTGCTGCCGTGCCCAATGTCAAAGCGTAGAAAAATGTCGACTCGATTTCAGCTGCTGGTATTCGATTGGGATGGCACGCTGGTCGATTCGGCGCAAGCGATCGTCGAGTCGTTGCAGGGCGCCTGCATCGATCTTGGGTTCGAGCCGCCCACTGACGATCGGGCACGTCACATCATCGGGTTGGGTTTGATCGATGCGTTGCGCAGTTCGATTCCGCACGTCCCGGAGTCCGAGTATCGACGAATCGTCGAGTGTTATCGCGTCCGTTTCCTCGCGCAGGATGCCAATCTGCAGCTGTTTCCGGGCGTTCGTGCAGGGCTTGAAGTTTTGCTGAGCCGAGGTTACATGCTCGGGATCGCCACGGGCAAGAGTCGTCGTGGCCTCGAACGAGCACTCGATAGTGCGGGGATTCGCAGCTGCTTCGCGGCGTCCCGGTGTGCCGACGAAGGATTTTCGAAGCCTCACCCCGGCATGCTGGAGGCCGTCATGTCGGAGCTTGCCGTGACTCCGGAGCAAACGCTGATGATCGGCGATACCACGCACGATCTCCAGATGGCCGACAACGCCGGCGTGCGTGCCGTGGCAGTTTCGTATGGCGCCCATCCGAAGCCCCAGCTCGTTGCGGCGCGCCCCTATGGTTGCGTCGATTCGCCGGCGGAACTGTTCGATTGGCTCGCGGACAACGCCTGAACACCGATTCCAGGGCGAGACGCAGGGTATACTTCGCGTCCATCATTTTGCGACGACGGTCCGGTACGTCCAGGCCGCTAAACCATGGCACAGGATTCTATGAGCCGCGATGCCGATAACGCATCGGGCTGGGAGCGCGCGGTACTCGAGAAGGTCGCACTATCCGCCGTGCACGAGCAGCGCCGCACCCGTCGCTGGGGCATATTCTTCAAGCTGCTGGGGTTCATCTACTTGTTTGCGCTTTTGTTCGTGGCGCTCGGATGGATGGGGAAGCGCGACGTGACGACGTCCAAGAAACACACGGCGCTCGTCGAAGTCCGTGGGGTGATCGCGCCTGAACAGCCGGGTTCGGCAGATAGTGTCATGGCAGGGCTGCAGGCAGCCTTCAAAGACAGCAATACGCAGGGGGTCGTCGTTCGCATCAATAGTCCGGGCGGCAGTCCGGTGCAGGCCGGGCAGATCTACG
>LNFM01004718.1_pt1 | contig 20585 bp, 16 predicted proteins | sample 596031 | NCBI WGS metagenome assembly LNFM01 (sample SAMN04254537, study PRJNA301005) | activated carbon metagenome | isolation source: dual media filters at the Ann Arbor, Michigan drinking water treatment plant | place: USA: Ann Arbor | reverse complement strand
CCGCGATGATGCCGGTGTCGCCCACGCCGTACCAGTCGAACAGCTCGGGCCCGCCCCAGGCCTCGGCCAGCGCCTGGCGCGCGTCCTTGGCCAGGTGGCCGGTGATCATGCGGATGGGGATGTCGCGTCCCGGCTCCAGGCCCTGCTCGCGCGCCACGTCGGCCAGGCGCTTGATGTAGTCGGCAAAGCCGACGATGACGCTGGCGCCGAAGTCGCGCATCAGCTCCACCTGCTTGATCGACGGGGTCTCGATGCCCGTGCCCGCCGAGACGAAGGTCGCCGCGGTGTGGTGGATGACCGTCTCGCGCACGTAGTGGCCGCCGTTGGTGGGCCCGTGCCCGTACACCGAGTGCACCACGTCGGACGGCCGCATGCCCTGCATCAGGTAGGCGCGTGCCAGCAGCAGCTTGTGCACCTCGCGGGTGCGCGGGCTGAACAGCAGCGGCTGCGGGCGGCCCGTGGTGCCGCTGGTGGCATGCAGGATCAGCGGATGGATGACGCCGTTCACCGGGATCTCGCGCCCGTGGTGGTCGCCCAGCGGCGGCTGTCGCTCGATGGACGCCATGATCTCGGCCTTGCCGAAGGCGGGCAGCCGCGCGATGTCCTGCAGGCCCCGGATGTCGCCGGGCCCGATGCCCGCGGCGCCCCACAGGCGCTGGTAGAAGGGCAGCTGCCAGGCGCGCTCGAGCTGGCGTGCAAACTGCTTGTGCTGTCGCGCGTGCAGCTCATCGGTGCTCATGCCGACGAAGCGACGTTCGAACGCGGCCCCGAGGGGGTACTCGTCCATCAGCTGGCGCACGTCGATCGCTTCGAAGTAGGTGGCGTGTTGCATGGCGATGGGGACGGTATGCCGTTTGAATCCGTACAAGTCCCAGTGTACATTTGTACGGACATATCGTGAAGTGAGTGGTGTGCGCGAAAGCGGGTTGCGGCGCGACCTGCATCGGTTTCAACGGGCTGGCTGAAGAGCCAAGGAGCGACTCATGATGAACTCGGCGGTGCTTGGACGGTGGATCCTTCCGGTGATGGCGGCAGCCGTCTGGGCCTTGTCACCCACGGTGGCGCAGGCCCAGGTCAAGCTCGACATCTCGGTGCCCTGGGGGCCGAACGAATTCCACTCGCTCAATGCGGCCCGGTTCGCCGAGCGCGTGAAGGCCGAGACCAAGGGCGAGGTGCTGATGACCACGCACGCCGGCGGCACGCTCGGCGTCAAGGCCAACGAATCGCTGCGTTCCATCGGCGAGGGCGTGGTGCCCATGGGCGACTTCGCGCTGTTCCAGAACGCCAGCCGCGGGCCGGTGATGGCGGTCGAGACGCTGCCGTTCCTGGTGGGCGACTACGACCAGCTCAAGACGCTGCACAAGTACTTCCGCCCGGTGTGGGAAGGCATCCTGCAGAAGAACAACCAGAAGGCGCTGTACGTCGTGCCGTGGCCCAACCAGTTCTTCTTCGTCAAGAAGGCGGTGGCCGGGGTCGACGACCTCAAGGGCCTGAAGATGCGCAGCCTCGACAGGCTGACCACCGACTGGATCAACCGCCTGGGCATGACGCCGGTGCAGATGACCAACCTCGAGATCCTGCAGGCCCTGGGGTCGGGCATGCCGGCGGGCACGGCGGTGGCGCAGAAGTACTGGGACTTCATGAAGTTCGGCTACCAGACCAACCACATCTGGGCCTCGAACGTCATGTCGATCAACCTCGACACCTGGAAGAAGCTGTCCCCCGCCCACCAGGCCGCCATCGAGAAAGTGGCCAAGGAACTGGAACCCGAGTTCTGGGAAGTGAGCAAGCAGGACCACCAGAAGAAGGTGGCCGAACTGCGGTCCAAGGGCATGACGATCACCGACGCGCCCAAGGCCATGGTCGACGAGATGGTCCGCCGCACGAATCCGCTGTGGGCCGAGTACACCAAGCCCATGGGTGACGAGGCGGTGGCGGCGCTGGCCGCCTACCGCAAGGAGATCGGCAAGTAGCCGGTGCCCGTTCGATGCGCCGCGCCCTGGATCTCGTCTACGCCGGCAGCCTGGCCGGGGCCGGGCTGTTCATGGTCAGCATCTTTGGGCTGATGATCGGCGAGTCGGTCCTTCGTTTCCTGGGCAGCTACATCACCGGCGCCAACGAGTTGATCGGCTGGTGCTGTGCCGCGGCCGGCTTCCTGGCGCTGCCGGCCACGTTCCAGCGCGGCGACATGGTGCGCGCGGGCTTTCTGGTCGACCGCCTGCCGCACGGCCAGCGCAAGGCCGTGCTGGTGCTGTGCCTGGCCGTGGCGCTGGTCTTCGTCAGCTACATGGTGTGGGCCGCAGGCCGCTACCTGTGGGACGGATGGCGCACCGAGGAGACCACGCAGGGCATGATCGTCGTGGCGGTCTGGATCCCGCAGTCGAGCTTCCTGATCGGCGTGGTGCTGCTGTGGGTCGCCGTGGTCGACGAACTGGTGGTCAAGCTGCGGACGCCCGCCGACCGGCTGCGTGCCGAGCGCGAAGTGGCCGTCGGCGAAGTCACGGCGCACTGATCGGTCTGCATGTCGACCTCCGCCCTGCTCATCGTCCTGCTGCTGGCCCTGCTGGCCGGCGGCGTGTGGATCGCCATCACGCTGGGCATCGTGGCCTGGGCCGGCGTGGCCTTCTTCTCCAGCACGCGGCCAGAGACCAACCTGTTCACCGCCTACTGGAACACCTACTCGTCCTTGTCGCTGGCCTCGCTGCCGATGTTCATCTGGATGGGCGAGATCCTGTTTCGCACCCGCTTGGCCGAACAGATGTTCGCCGGTCTTGCGCCGTGGCTCGAGCGCCTGCCCGGCCGCCTGCTGCACGTCAATGTGCTGGGCTGCGGCCTGTTCGGGGCGGTGTCGGGGTCGTCGGCGGCCACCTGCGCCACCATCGCCAAGATCTCGCTGCCCGAGCTGTCCAAGCGTGGTTACGACAACGGCATGATGCTGGGCTCGCTGTGCGGCGCGGGCACCCTGGGCATCCTGGTGCCGCCATCGATCGCGATGATCGTCTACGCCATCGCGTCCGACGTGTCCATCATCCGCATGTTCATCGCCGGCGTGCTGCCGGCCCTCGTGCTGATGGTGCTGTTCTCGGGCTACATCGTCGTCTGGGCCCTGCTGCACCCCGACCGCATGCCGGCCCCCGGCCCCCGCCGGTCCCTGGGCGAGAAGCTGCGTGCCAGCGGCCAGCTGATCCCTGTGCTGCTGCTCATCCTCTTCGTCTTCCTGTCGATGGTGACCGGTGTGGCCACGGCCAACGAGGCCTCTGCCTTCGGCGTGCTGGGCGCGCTGCTGGTGGCCTGGCTGGGCGGGTCGCTGACGAAGAAGTCGCTGCTGGACAGCCTGTCGGGCTCGTTGCGCATGAGCTGCATGATCATGTTCATCCTGGGGGCCGCCAGCTTCCTCACCGTGGCCATGGGCTTCACGGGCATTCCCAAGGCGCTGTCGCAGTGGGTGGTGTCGCTCGAGCTGTCGCCCTACATGCTGATCGCCGTGCTGACCGTCATCTACCTGATGCTGGGCTGCGCGCTCGATGGCGTGTCGATGATCGTGCTGACCACCGCCGTGGTGCTGCCCATGGTGCAGGCCGCCGGGTTCGGCGTCTACATCATCCTCATGATCGAGGTGGCGCAGATCACGCCGCCGGTCGGCTTCAACCTCTTCGTGCTGCAGGGCATGAGCGGGCAGGGCATCCTGACCATCGCCCGCGCCTCGCTGCCGTTCTTCTGCCTGATGATGGTCTGCGTGGCGATCATCGTCCTGTTCCCGGCCGTGGCCACCTGGCTGCCGCAGTTCGTGATGGGTCGCTGACCCCGAAGGCCCCCCGATGAAGCTCGACGGTGTGCGTGTGCTGGACCTGTCGCAGTTCCTGCCGGGTCCGCACTTCACGATGATGATGGCCGACCACGGTGCCGACGTGATCCGCATCGAGCCGCCGGCGGGCGAGCCCACGCGCGAGATCGGCGCACGCCAGGCCGGCGCTGCCGTGTGGTTCCGCAACACGCACCGCGGCAAGCGCAGCGTGGTGCTGGACCTCAAGCGCGCCGAGGGCGTGGCGGCCTGCCTGAAGCTGGCCGCCACCGCCGACGTGGTCGTCGAGGCCTTCCGGCCCGGCGTGGTCGACCGGCTGGGCGTCGGCTACGACGCCGTGCGCGCGGTGCACCCGGGGGTGGTCTACGTCTCGATCGCCGCCTTCGGCCAGACCGGCCCGATGGCGCAGCGGCCCGCACACGACCTGAGCATCCAGGCCGAGACCGGCATCGTCAGCCTGAACCGCGCGCCCGACGGGCAGCCGGCCCTGCCGGGCATGCCCTCGGCGGACATGGCCGCGTCGCTGATGGCGATGAACGGCGTGCTGATGGCACTGTTGCGCCGCGCGCAGACGGGGCAGGGCGACTACATCGACATCTCCATGCAGGACAGCCTGGTGAGCTGGCTGGTCAACGTGGTGGGGCCGGTCTTCGCCGAAGACCGTGAGCTGGTGCTGTCCACCGAGCGGGGCTTCGGCGGCAACGCCTTCTACAACCTGTACCGCTGCGCCGACGGCCGGCACCTCAGCCTGGGCGGCAGCGAAGTCAAGTTCGCGGCCAACCTGCTGAACGCCCTGGGGCGGCCCGACCTGATCGACCTGTGCAGGCTGCCGCCCGGCCCCGGGCAGGACCCGGTGAAGGCCTTCCTGCGCGACACCTTCGCCGGCCAGCCGCTGGCGCACTGGGAGGCCTTTCTGCAGCCGCTGGACGTCTGCTGGGCGCCTGTGCGCACGCTGCACGAGGCGCTTGCCAGCCCGCAGGTCCAGGCGCGCGGCATGCGCCGGCAGGCCGAGCAGCAGGGCTTCGGCGGCGGCAGCGTCACCGAACTGGGCATCCCCATCCAGTACCGGCACGAGCCGGGCCGCATCCGCACCGAGATCCCGCGCCTGGGCGAGCACACCTTCGAGGTGCTGCGGAGCGTGGGCCTGACCCCCAGCCAGATCACCCAGGCCTCGGGCCTGACCGAGGACCCGCCATGACCGCCACCCCGCTGCGCCAGCTCGCCAAGACCCCGACGCTCTTCGTGGAGGGCGCGAGCTTCCCGCCGGTGCGCATGACGATGCTGGAAGGCCACGGCAGCGCCGGCCACGTGGAGCTCAAGCCCATGATGGTGGGCGACGACATGCTGCTGGTGGAGATCTTCGAGAAGGCCGGGGTCAGCGTGCCGGCGCACTCGCACGACGACCACGAGTCCATCGTCTACCTGGTGCGCGGCAGCATGCAGCTGACCATCGGCGACCAGAGCTTCGTGGCCCGGGCTGGCGACGTGTGGCGGCATCCCATCGGCGTGATGCACACCAGCGTGACGCTCGAAGACTGCGTGGCCATCGAGATCAAGTCGCCGCCCCGCAAGACCTGGAACCCTGACGAGTGAGGCCGCCCCGCCCGGCCGGGGCCGGGCCCGGAACGGCTCAGAAGGGTTCGGTGTGGCTGCGGAGTTCGATCTCCCAGCTCCAGGCGCCCCGCGGCTGGGCCAGCGCGGCCATGTACGAGCGGGCGATCGCCTGCGGCGTGAAGTCACCGGGCGCCGTGCCTTGCTGCACCACGCCGCCGTCGATGACGAAGTGCACGACATGGATGCCCGCCGGGCCGAGTTCGCGGGCCAGGCTTTGCGCCAGCCCGCGCAGCGCGAACTTGCCCATCGCGAACACCGACGACCGGGCGAAGCCCTTGAGCCCCGCCGTCGCCCCTGTGAAGAAGATGCTGCCGCTGCCTTGCGGCAGCATGCGCCGCGCGGCCTCCTGGGCGGTGGCCAGCGCGCCGATGGCGGTGACCTGGATCGCTGCACTGGCCGCGCCGATGTCCAGGCTGAGCAGGTCGCCCCGGATGCGCGCGCTCGGGTTGTAGAGAACGACCTGCGGCGCACCCAGGGTGCGGTCGACAGCGTCGAACAGCCGCACGATGCTGTCCGGCTGCGAGGCATCGACCTCGAAGGCCGTTGCGCCCAAACCGGCCGCCAGCGGCTGCAGGCGCGCCAGATCGCGGGCGGCCAGGGCCACGGTGTAGCCGTCGGCCACCAGCGAGGCGGCGAATGCGCTGCTGATGCCTGGCCCCGCGCCCACGATCAGTGCCACACGCTTGCTCATTGGGGTTCTCCTTTCGGGCGATCACGGAGGGACGGCCATCGGCGCCCATGCTAACGGGCCTGTGCGTGGAGCCAGGGCTGCCGGTGTCGTGCACCAGCCCCGCCGGAAAGACCTCGATGCTTGTCCGCCCTGGCCGGCTCCCATTCCCTAGACGCTTCGGCGCAAGGACGAGACGGTGGGCGTCGAGACGTCCATGACCCCGCTCCAGTCGTTGCAGGAAGGTCCTTGCGTCAGAGACAGCCGCACATCAGGGCTGCGTCTGGAGGGTTCGTGGAGACGGCGCTGCAGCAGCGCCGCCGATCCCTCGCACGAACCCCTCGCCGCCGCGGGGCCAGCACATCGCCGCGTGCGCCCGCTTGGCTATGCTCCGGCGCCGATGGAGAAGCAAATCTCACCCCACCGCCGCCCCACGTCCCCGTGGTTGCGCCGCCTGCTCATCGGCGGCTTCGTCGTCTGCACGGGTTTCTTCCTGTGGAGCAGCCTGCCCAAGGGCGGCTACCCCACCGACCTGACACGCATCGGCCAGGGGCAGGCCGCCCTGGTGTTGACCATGGACAGCCACTACATGGCCGGTGCCGAGACCATGACCCTGCTCAGCGGTCTGCGCAAGGAGTTCGGCGGGTCGGTGCAGTTCCTGGTCGCCTCCGTGGGCCTGCCCGACGGCCAGGCCTTCGTCAGGCAGCACCAGACGGTCGACGGCTCGGTGGTGCTCTTCGATGCCCGGGGCGAACGTGTGGCGGTGCTGCACGGGCCGCGGACGGAAGCGGAGTTCCGGCAGGCCCTGGTGCGGGTCGCCGGGCCTTGATGCGGCCACCTCCCGCACCGCGCGCTGCCCAGTGGCCACGTCACCTCGCGCGACGGCGCCGGGGTGCGGCCCTGCCTGCCGGGAACTTGCAAGGCGCAGTTCACCCTGCGCACTTCAAAGCCCCCGCTTCTTCACGCATCTGATTCCTCAAACGACAACAGCGCCCTGAGGCGCTGTTGTCGTTGGTTCTTATGGTGGGCGGTGCAGGGTTTGAACCTGCGACCCCTGTCGTGTGAAGGCGACCGCTGCGACGAACCTGACACGAAGCCACCACAAAGCCGTCGCAAGACCTGGCCGCGCAGAGGTCGTCGCTGCCGGAGACCATGGGTTAGTCGAGCAGAACGCTGACGCCGGCATAAGACTGGTCAGACCCACTCGAGGCGGAGCGTAGCCTTAATGTCTGCGCCTGGTCGGCGCGATGAAGTACAGCTGGCCTACAGACCGAGCCGGAGTGCGATCCGGGTACACCACGCTCACGCAGGAGCGAGGTAAGCCAGCCCGGTCGCACCCAGACCGACCAGATCGGTGGTTACCAGGTTGATCGGATGTTCGGCGGCGAATTGCGCCATCGTTGCTTGCGTGAACGCTCCGCTGCCCAGTAGCCCGACGAACCCGGCCAGTTCGTCCGCACTGGGCACGACGCCGACCACAGCGTGGTACACGCTGCGCACGAATTCTTCGTTCGATCGCGGGCCTATCAGGCCGAGCGCGCCAGCCACCAGGTCAGCTGTCGAAGCGCCGCGGTCAAGCGCGGCGATGGCTCGTCCGACGATCGTTGGCTCTGCCAACCCGGCCGAGCCAAAGAGCGCGTGCACCACAAGCGCCGCGCGCCCGGCGGACTCCCCGGCCCCGAGATCGAGCGCGAGACGGCCGTCGTCAAAGGCGATGCGCTCGATGCCGCTGAAGCGGTCGTTGCCTTGCGCTGTGCTGCTGGCCGTCCAGGTGTTGCCGCTGCGCTCTACGCGGAACGACACTCGGGTGCCATCAAGCACCAGAGTGTCCAGACCCGGACCGCCATCGACGATGTCATCGCCGGCGCCCGGGCGAATGTGGTCGTCGCCTGCACCGGCCAAGTAGACGTCGCCGCCGGCAAAGAGCGGCATGGAGTCGTCGCGGTCGCTGCCGTTGAAGCGGTCGACGACGCTTGTCACGGCGACCTCGACATCGATGCGGTTGCGTCCGCCTTGGCTGTCAACTATCCAGACGCCGATGCGGTCAGTGCCGCTGAAATTCTGCGCTGGCACGTACTCGAGCCGGCCGTTGCTGGCGAGGGTCACAGTGCCGCCACTGCCTGGACCGCTGGCCAGCCGGAAGACGACACTGTCGCCGTCAGGGTCGGACGCCGCGGGCAGCGTCTGTACCAGCGGGGCGTCCTCAGCCGTGCTCCACCGTGGAGGCGCTTCTGCCACCGGGTTGCGATTGTTCGCGTCGACCTTGAATGCGAGCTGCACCGGCTCGTCGCTAGGGGTGCCCCGGAGGCTTTGCACTGCCCCGCCTGCGATGGTGAGCCGGTGGTTGACGCCGACGGACAGATCGAAGCGCGGGTCGATGAGCAGCCAGTTGCCTTCGATCCTCACTTGCGCCGCGTTGCCGACCTGGATCGTTTCGACGGTTCCGAGACGTTCGTGGCTGATCGTGATCGTGCCGCTGCCGATGCGCAACGGTTCGTTGAATTCAACTGCGATCTCGGCATTCGCGGGGACCCGCGACGCGCCGTTTGCAGGCGTGCTGCGAAGCATCGCTGGAACCGAGGTCGCCAACGCGGCCAGCTCCGGCGCGGACAGGGTCCGGTCAGCAAAGACAAAACGCTCGACGCCGCTGACAAGGTCCGTGCCACTCGTTTCGCTGCGCAGCACGTAGCGCCCGGCCACTGCGTTGAAGGCCACAGCAACATCGGCAAAGGCGCCGACGAACACCACGGCGTCGGTGCCGGGTCCGCCTACAAGGCTGTCGTCGCCGCGGCCGCCGAGCAGCACGTCGTCGCCTTCGCGGCCATCGAGCGAGTCGTTGCCGTCGCCGCCGTCCAGTCGATTGGCCAGCGCGTTACCGCTCAAGCTGTCAGCGCCGGCACCTCCGACGGCGTTCTCAATATCGGTATCGTCGGCGATCCACAGATTGCGCGTCATCCAATCGACGCTGCTGCTCCCCCCGGCGCGCAGGTCGACTGATGAGCCCATCGAGAAGCCGCTGAGGTCGAGCGTGTCCGTGCCGCCTGAATCGACGATCGTCAGCACCGGGTGGCGATTGATGCGGAAGTCGAACACTGCGGCGCGATCGTCGGTAATGGTGGAGTTGAAGCCATAGACGGTGTTCTCGCTGCGGGTGTCCCGCGGCTTGCCGTAAATCGCTTGCGCCGCACGAACGTCCCAGATCATGGGCGTCTGGGGCGAGTACATCTTGCCGTCGGACGCAAACCAATCGGCCCACTCGACGTAGCCGACGCCGATCCCGGCCCCTGGCCCAACGTACGACATCACGGTGTACAGCGTCGAGTCTTCGTAGAACTCAAGGTCCGTGTTCACGTTGACGAAGCCTGCGTAGTTGCCCGGATGGTCCAGACCCAGCGCATGGCCGATCTCGTGCAGCAAGACCATGAAGTCGTAAGTGCCGACCGGGAATCTGCCCGTCGCTTTTGTCAGATTGATCCACACGCTGCCGGTCGGTGTGTAATCGGGATTCAGCACCGCGTAGCCGCCCTCGATTCGCGTCGGGCCGGTGAAGTACCCAAACTCGAAAGTCGCCGCTGTCGGGTGGATGACGTTACCGGTGTAGGGTTGTACCCCCATGGCGGTGGCGTCGTCCCACAGGCGCATGGCGAGCACGAAGGCCGCCTGCTCGGCGACGGCAACAGGCGTGAAGATGTCGTTCTTCGGGTTCGAGATGCCGCTCTTGGTGGACGGGAAAGCGTACGTCAGCGTCAGCGTGTCGTAGGAGTTGATCGCGCCGCCAGTGCCGAGCAACTTGTTGAGGATGCGTTCGGGCTGGTTGGCCCAACTCGGCAATGTGGCCATGGTGCGTTTCTCCCTCGTCGTTCAATCTTAGGTCGGGGGGCGCCAGGTGCATCCACCGCCGGATTGAATTCCGGTCCAAGCAGCGCATAAAGTGTCACCACTGGCGCCTCGGACGTAACCGCCCCAAATGTACCCGCGGCACAGCAAATGCACCCAGCCGCCTCACACACAGAAATCCTGGCCGCCCCCGGCAAGGGCTTCTTTCAGAGGCCCTTCACATCCTTGCCTCGTTCCACCAGCCAGATCTTGCAACGCTCGAAGTCCGGCATCGCCCGCTCGACCCGCCGCCAGAAGTCCGGCGTGTGGTGGGGCTCGTACAGATGTGCCCGCTTATGCACCACCACGTACTCGGCCATTTGCGCTAGCAGTAAGGTGGTCTTCCAGCAAGAGTACAGCACCTCACTCTTGCCGCGTGATCCCCAGCGGTAGCCCAGGTCCTGCACTCGCACGCCGGCCGGGTTGACCTCCATGCGGGCCGCGTAGTCCCGCACCTTGGCCCACAGCCACGGCTTCGCACGCTCGCAGTACCAGCGGATCAGGTGCTCGCGCCCGTCGCGGCCCAGCCTGCCATTTCGTCATGCCCTAAAGGGGGCATGACATCTGCAAGCCTGAAAGTTGACCAGTTAGTGGAAAAGTCGTCTAAAGATCAACAATTTAGAAGCTTCGTCAGGGCTTAAAGACAACCAAGTTCAATTAGTTCTTGACCGCCCCTGCTTGAACTCGGGCGGCTCGGTCAGCAATGGCTGCCCTGAATGCCTCGTTGCCGTTCTTCCCGGGATCCCTTACGCCGCTCGGCAGCGAATCCTGCGCTATGAACCCTGGCAACTTGGCCCCTACGATCTCGGTGGGCGGGATTGGCTCGGCGGCTGTCCGGCTAGCCTTTGGCGTACCCATGGAGACGGCCAAGGTGCGCATCCCCGACGACGTTTGGAAGTCCGCCGTGTCATGTCCGACTGAGCGTAGCTCCCAGCCTCGCGCAGCCTCGGCGCCAAGCTGGACAACGATTTGTTCGCCACTCAGGCTTTGGACTAGGGCCGAGGACTTTTCGCCGGCTGCGATAGCCCCTACCAGCGTGAACGGCGGTGCCATTGACGCCAGCGCGGCAGGCTGCGTTCTAGGCTCTGCCCGCGCAGAGATAGCCGACACCATCAAGCCGCTGTCTTTGATTGGGGCAGGTGCTGGCGCAGGTGCCTCGCCGACGCGGGTGCAGGCGCCCAGCAGCGGCACCAAGTAGAAGGCAAGGTAAACGCCCCTCATGGCTGGCGCTAGAGCAAGCGAATGAAGCCGGTACCTCTCTGGAAGCCTGATGAGTCAAACACCGTGCAGTTCCCTGCGAAGGCGACGATGCGAGCACACGTGATCGTGTACCCGCCAGCGAGCAAGACAGTGACGTTGAGCGTGCCGTCCGCACTGGCGTAAGCCGTTCCTGCGAAGCCGTATCCCCCACCGAGCCCGGGGCAGTTCAGTGCGCCGGCGAGCACAAGAGTGTCGGAACGGGTCAAGTCGCCCGTCGCGTCGAACGTCAAGTTCGTACAACTGGTCAGACCGGGAGCCGTTAGGGTCGTTGACCACTGCAACTTGCTGTACGTGACCGGCGTGCCAACTCCAAAGGCCTGGGCGGTTGCCGCAGAACTGATGGCGATGGACGCGACTAGTGCGCCAAGAAATGCCTTCATGGCCTCTCCCTGTTTGTTGCCGCGAGAGTCGGACAACGTTCTAGGGATCATGGGTCGGGCGCACATGCCGCGTCAATCGGCGTCGACGCGGCCCCGTCGGACCTGGGCGTAAACGGCGCTTTAGGACATTTTTTGGACACAGAAACGAAAACGCCACCTCGGGGGTGGCGTAAGTCGTTGATTCTTCTGGTGAATCTTGGTGGGCGGTGCAGGGTTTGAACCTGCGACCCCTGCCGTGTGAAGGCGACCGCTGCGACGAACGAGCCGCAAAGGTAGCACAAAGTCTTCGCAATCGCTGACAGGACTCACGCGACGTGAGCGTCCAGTCGTCTCATCGTGCAAGTGATCATTTCGACGCAGCCTGAGCTCTCCGACCGAACCCAGTTCTCGTCGTCGGTCCGGCGCAGCTCGCCTGGCCCGCGATAGTGGCCGCCCCGATCGGGATGCGCCAACGGCCGACCGCCGGTGGTTCGACCTTGTGGATGGCAGCGGCAAACATGGTGTTGATCACCTTCTAGACTGCTACCAAGTCCGATCGGGGTGGCAGCTCAACACTGGGTACGGCCACTCATGTTCCGCGGTCGGACGCCGGCTTTGGACGCAAGCGGCCAAACGCAGGTTGGGACCACCGATGACTTGCACGCTGGTTACCGGTCACGCGCCAGATGCCTCGGGCCTTGCAGCGGCCCAACGACTGCTGCTGTGCTAAGCGACGGGCAGAACTCGACCCCATGCGGACGCAGAAAGATTCGAACTGACGGTCGACAAGCTGTCCTTCAGTGGGCCGTTGCTGGCGCCCCCACCCGCAATGTCACTTGGCTCCATCGCCTTTGGCTAACGCCAACGCGCCATGGCCGGGCACTCATAATCCCCCGTCATTTTGGCCCCAGCACGCCCGCGCTGGTCACTGGAAACCCAGCGCAACACGCATGCTCGCAACCACCCCGCCCGAGGCTCTACCAGCCCAACAGCCACGCGGCGTCCGGCTGCAGACGTGGCTGCGCGATGAGCTGACACCCCGGCACGCGCTGTCCAGCCTGAACGCTGCGCTCATCCTTTATTTGCTCGAGATGATCATCGTGCTGTCGGTGGTGACGCTGATCTTCTCGGGCTCGCTCGCGCCGTACTTGCCTCAGGCCATCAGCTGTGTGCTGATCGGCAACGTGCTGCTGGTGGCCACGGTCACCTTGTTCAGCTCCTATGGCGGCTCGATGGCCGTGGCGCAAGACACGCCTGGTGTGGTCCTAGCGGTGGCGGCCGCCTCGATAGCCGCAAGCCTCGCCGGTGGCGCAGTCACGGGTGCTCTGTTCCCGACCGTGATGGTGCTGTTGATCGGCTGCAGCCTGGCCATGGGCGTGGTGTACCTCCTGCTGGGCATCTTCAAGCTCGGCGGGCTGGTGCGCTATCTTCCGTTTCCGGTGATGGCCGGCTTTCTGGCGGGCTCCGGCTGGCTGCTCATCGTGGGCGGGGTCAGCGTGTCCAGCGACATTCCTTTTGGCGTCGAGCTGCTGCAGGCGGACGCATTGGCGCATTGGCTGCCGGCTCTGCTGTTCGGCCTGGTCCTGCTGACAGCGGCCCGGCGCAGTGGCAAACCCGCGATGCTGGCGGTGATGTTTGGGCTCGGGCTGCTGGCGTTTTACGCCGTGATGGCCGGGCTCGGACACACACCTGCGGACTTGGCTTCCTCCGGCTGGCTGCTGGGCCCGTTTCCACAAGACGTGGCCTGGGCACCACCCCTGACCCTGCAAACGCTGGCGCTGGTGGACACCGCCGCACTGTGGCATGCGGTGCCGCTGGCTGCCCCGGCGATCTTTGTCAGTGTGATCGGGCTGCTGCTCAACACCAGCAGCCTGGAGCTGCTGACCCGGTGCGACATCCCGCTCGACCAGGAGCTGAAGGTCAATGGCATGGCCAACCTGATCTCGGGCCTGACGGGAGGGCTGATCGGCTACCAGGCGATGTCGGTGTCCAGCTTGTCGCATGAAATGGGCAAGGGCCGTCGCTTGCCCGGCCTGCTCGTGGCCCTGATGATCTTGAGCACCTTGCTCCTCGGCATGGCGCTGTTGTCCTACATCCCGCGCCTGCTGCTGGGTGGGCTGCTGATCTACATCGGTCTGTCGCTGCTGAACGAGTGGCTGCTGAAGGCTTGGTCCACCTTCTCGAGAGCAGACTACGCGGTGGTGCTGTCCATCTTCGGCATCATCGCCAGCACCGATTTCTTGTGGGGCATCGGCGTGGGAACGGTGATGACCATGCTGCTGTTTCTTGTCAACTACGGCCGGGTGGACGTGGTGCGTCATGCGCTGTCGGGCATCACGTGCCGCAGCCGTGTGAGCCGTCCGCCACAGCAGACGGCCTGCCTGGCGGCAGAGGGCGCGCAGCTGCTGGTGCTCAAGCTACAGGGCTTCATCTTCTTTGGCACCGCCGACAACGTGCTCAAGCGGGTGCGAGCGCGCGCCACCCTGGCCAGTGAGCGGCCGCTGCGCTTTCTCGCGATCGATTTCGAGCAGGTCTCAGGCTTGGATGCCACCGCCGTGCTCAGCTTCGCCAAGCTGTTGCAGTTCACCCGCCAGGCTGGCGCGACGTTGCTGCTCACCCACCTGCCCGAGACTGCCTGGGCACAGTTGAAGCGCGGAGGCTTTGATCCGTCCGGTGGCGGCCTGCAGCGCTTTGCCGATCTTGACCGTGCGGTGGAGTGGGTGGAAGAAGCACTGCTGGCACAGCACGGGCTGGACAACCCTTCCCGGGGCGGCGCGTCCCGGTTGGAAGAGGCTCTGCTCGGCATCGTGCCCGAGCGCGGGCGTATCACGGCACTGCTCAGCAAGATGCAGCGGCGCGAGTTGGCCGCCGGTGACACGCTGTTGCGCCAGGGTGATGCACCGGACACGCTGCTTCTGGTGGAGTCCGGCCAGTTCACCGCATTGCTCCAGCGGGCAGGCAAGGAACCGTTGCGCCTGCAGACCATGCGGGGCGCAAACCTCGTGGGTGAGTTGGGCTTTTTTCTGGGCACAGTCCGCAGCGCATCGGTGTTAGCCGACACCGCTGCGGTGGTCTACAGCCTGAGCCAAGCCGGCTTGTGTGATCTGCGCCGCGAGCAACCGGCCTTGGCCGAGACGCTGGACAGCCTAGTGATCCACCAATTGAGCCAGCGGGTCGTGCACCTGACACAGGTGGTTGATGCGCTCGGCTAGCTGTGCATTGCCAAGAGGACATTTCTTGAATCGAGAAGTCTGGACATGGGCACCTCGCCGCCAATCTCACTGGGCGGGAGAGCTTCGGACTCGCAGGCTGTCGACTTGACGTGATGGCTGCCGGCCATGACGCATGGATCGCGGACGACTTGTTAGGGCGCCCGGAAGCTACCCGAGGCGAACGGCCGGTCATGGCCGTCACTGTGAGTTCGAGGCCGCGCCAGGAAGCTGACTTCCGATGCATCAGCCAGGGCGGGCCATGGTCAGGTGTCGGCGAGGTCCGCGAAATGGCGCTGCCGGCCATAGGGAGTCGCTGGCCACGGGCAGCTCAAAGGCAACTGACCCGCCCGTCCTCGACTCGCGGGCGTGGAGCAGGTGTCCATCAAGCGGCGGACAAGCGGCGCCTCCCGTCATGTACACGCTGAGTGCGGCCACCGAGGTCGACTCGGGCACTTCGAGCCTGGGCATCGCTGTGCGCCGGACCTGCCCTACCGAGGATGATGAACTCGGCATTGGCTTGAATCCCGAGGCAGAGGCTGCCGACATGCACGGGAAAGAGTCAGGGCCCTGGCAACGCGGGGCCGTGCCGCGTCGGTGGTGCCCCCATCGGGTCACTTCAGGCCGCTTATTGACCTGTTCCTGACCGGGTTGGCGACGCGCGGCACTCCCGATAGCATCGCCGCCATGCAGTCCTCGATTGCCCTTTCCGAAGACATCGCCGCCTTCATCCAGCGTGGCATCTCGATGACCCTGGCCAGCCGCGATGACCGCTTCGTGCCCTCGATCGCCAAGGGCGTCGGCTGCCGGGTGAGCCCGGGGCGTGATGCGGTGACCGTGCTGGTCTTCGCCAACGCCGCCGAAGCCCTGTTGCGCGATGTGGCGCATTGCAGGCAGCTGGCCGCCGTGTTCAGCCAGCCCTCTACCAACCGTACGCTGCAGATCAAAGGGCGCGACGTGACGACCGCGCCCGCCGGCCCTGCCGACGTGGCGCTCACGCGCCGCTTCATCGCCCTTTTTGCCGAGGAGCTGCGTCCGCTGGGCTGGAGTGCCGACTACGTTCACGACGTCTTCTGGCACGACCCCGTGCAACTGGTGGCACTTCGCTTCACGCCCGAGGGCGCCTTCCAGCAGACCCCGGGCCCCGGCGCCGGCGCGGTCCTGTGCCTAGAGACCGGAGCTGCGCGCTGATGCGGGTGCCGCTGGATACCGCGCGCAACTGCCTGGAGGGCACCATCCCGGCCGTCATCGCCACCTGCGCGGCCGATGGCACGCCGAACGCCACCTTCGTCTCGCAGATGCAGTACGTGGACGCAGGCCACGTGGCGCTGACCTTCCAGTTCTTCAACAAGACGCGCGAGAACATCCTGGCCAATCCGCAGGCCACGGCGCTGGTGATCGACCCCGTGACCTCAGCCTCGTACCGGCTCTCGCTGCTGTACCTGCGAACCGAGACCGAAGGGCCGTTGTTCCAGGCCATGAAGGCGCGGCTGGCCGGGATCGCCTCGCACACCGGCATGGCCGGCGTCTTCAAGCTGCGCGGGGCTGACATCTACGCCGTGCCTTCGGTGGAGCAGATCAAGGGCGACACGCGCCCTCGCCCGCCGCGTGCACGCAACCTGCTGCACGCGCTGCGCCTGGCGGGCCAGCGCCTGGGCGAGTGCGCCGACCTGGGCGCGCTGTTCGACCAGACGCTCCTGCTGCTGGCCCAGGAGTTCCGCATCAGCCATGCCATGCTGCTGGTGGCCGACGTGCCGAACCAGCGCCTGTTCACCGTGGCCAGCCGCGGCTACAGCATCACCGGCGTGGGTTCGGAGATCGCCTTCGGCGACGGCGTCATCGGCGTGGCCGCGCAGTACCGGGTGCCCATCCGCATCAACCACATGACGCTCGAATACCGATACGGCAGCGTGTCGGGCCATGGCACCGCCGGCGCCGCGCCGCTGGAATCGGCCATTCCCTTCTCGGGACTGGCCGAGCCGCACAGCCAGCTGGCGGTGCCGGTGACGGTGGGCGCGCGGCTGTTGGGCGTTCTGTGCGTGGAAAGCCCCCAGGACCTGGCCTTCAGCTACGACGACGAAGACGCGCTGGTGGCGCTGGCCTGCCTGGTGGGCACCACCGCCGCCGCGCTGCAGCACAACGCCGACTCCGCACCTTTTGAGGCCGTGTTGCCCGACGCGCCGGCGCTGCAAGGCCCGGTGGTGGAGGTGCGGCACTACCGCAGCAACCACAGCGTCTTCGTCGGCAGCGACTACCTGATCAAGGGCGTGGCAGGCGCCATCCTGTGGAAGCTGCTGCAGGTTCAGGCCGAGAGCGGCCGCTGCGACTTCAGCAACCGCGAACTGCGTGCCATGCCCGACCTGGGCCTGCCCGAACTGAGCGACAACCTCGAAGCAAGGCTCGTGCTTCTGCAACGCCGTCTGGCCGAGAGATGCCCGGTCATCGCCCTGGACAAGACCGGGCGCGGGCAGATGCGGTTGGTGCTACGCGGCGGCCTGCGCTTGACCGAAGTGGACGCCTGAGCGACGTCCGCCCCGCCACACCGCCAGCGCGAAGCAGACCACCGCGACGAGCATCACGACACTGGCGATGCCCACCACCGGCTCGGTGCCGCGGAGGCCGAACATCATGGCCGCCAGCCCGGCCAGCATCATCGGCAGCGCGGCCTGGTACAGCACGAAGTGCCAGGCCGCCAGCCGCGAGGCGGCCGCCAAAGGAAACACCCGGTAGACCAGGCCCATGAGGGTCATGGACACCCAGCCCAGCAGGTTGGCGTGCACATGGACGGTTTTGAGGCGGAAGTCGTGGCTCGCACCCATCGCCACGCCCAGCGACACGGCGGCGACGAAATAGACCAGGGCGATGCCGATCCAGCGGCCGCAGGTGGCCTCGGCGCTGTCGCCCAGGCGCCGCTCAGTGTTGGTGAAGTTCATGAAGTTGCTTGCAATGTGAAGGTTCAGGTCACGCGACGGCCCCGTTTCGCGGCGCATCGCAGAAGGGGCGCGCCGGCGCGCGCGATCAAAGGCCCAGCGCCTGCGACAGCTTGCGCCAGTCGCGCCCGCCCAGCAGCGGCCGGATCACGGCCAGAACGCCGGCAAAGGCCTCGGCCGGCGCGTGGGCGCGCATGCCGCCGAGCATGGCGCTTCGCTCTTGCGGCGACAGGTGCGGCAGCATCCAGCGCAGGGCCACCTGCATGTCTTCGGGCTCGTGCGAGGCGATGATGCGCTGCTCGATGACCATGATCTCCTCGTCGGAGTGTGTGGCCCAGAGCGCCGCATTCATCTGCGTCTCCTCGCGCTGCATGTGCTCGAAGTTCTCGGCGACGAACACGCTCAGGCGCAGGTACAGGCGGCGCAGCGCGGCCGCGTCGCCCGGCAGTGCGTCGATCATGCCCTGCAGCTCGGCGATGGCCGCCTCGTGCTCGACGTGGTCGTGCGCGATGCCCTCGCAGGCGCCGGGCTGACGCGCCGCAATTGCGGTGTGCACGTAGGTGTTCTCGTTGTCGAGGTGGTGGCGGCAGATGGCCAGCAAGGCGCGCAGCTCTTCGCTCACCTCGGCCAGTTCGGCCGCATCGTGCACGTCCAGCCGACCGGTGCGCACCAGCGTGTGCGCCATGAAGGCACGCAGGCCCTTGTGGATGAAGGCGTAGATGTCGTGGCGGGGGGTATTCATGAGGTCTCTCCTTGGGGTGTGCCGCACAGGGCGTGTCGGTGCAGAGACTGTAGGAACGCGGCCTCCAGAGCGTTCTGAAGAAAGCGGCTAGGGCTTCCTTAAGAGTTTCGTAAGACCGCCCGGCCCCTGCGGCAAGCGGCCCGCGCTGGCGCCGCCGTCATCGAGGCAGCTCGCGATGGCGCCCTGCATCTGGTGATGTCACGGAATGGAAGTCGCGCAGCCGCAGGCAGCAGCGAAACCGCGGCCCTGGCTGCATCTGCCAGTGACCGCTTGGCCGCGGTCCGCCTTGGCAGTCGGACGCCCGGTTGGGGTCGAATGCACCCGGTGACGAACGGCTGCCCCTGGGCGTCCACATTCAGGGGCTGCTTTGCGGCGGTGAACTCAGCAGGGGAGCGGGCATGACCTGACCGAATGGAGCCCTCTGCGGCCTTGCCAACTAAGGGTCGCTACGATCAAGCCATCGCCCGTTCATCGCTCCAGAGGACACGTTCTCGGCGAGCGGTATCACAAAGCATGAAGCTACCGACGCTCCGGTTGCATTCCCGATGGTTGACGCTCCTGCTCGCGCTGCTGGTGCCCTTGGCGTCCAACGCGGACGCTGGTGCAGCGAAGGTGAAGTCCGTCGTCGATGCGACGATACGCCCGCTTATGTCACAGCATGACATACCCGGCATAGCGGTGTCGCTGACGGTGGATGGCCGATCCTACGTCTTCAACTACGGGGTTTCGTCGAGGCAGAGCCAGGCGCCGGTCAGCGATTCAACAATCTTCGAGATCGGCTCGATCAGCAAGATATTCACCACAACGCTGGCAGCCTACGCGCACGCGACCGGCAAGCTCTCGCTAGACGACCACCCCGGGCGCTTCCTCCCTAGCCTGAAGGGTCGGCCCATCCATCGGGCCACGCTGCTCGATCTGGGGACGTACACCGCCGGCGGCTTACCTTTGCAGTTCCCCGAGTACGTCGCCGACGACATTGCCGCGCTCGCCTACTTCCATGGCTGGAAGGCCGAAGGGCCGCCGGGGACGACGCGCCAATACTCCAACCCCAGCATCGGGCTGCTTGGCGCTGTCACCGCCGTCGCGATGAAGGATGGCTTCGCGAGGCTGATCGAGACCCGCCTGCTGCGCCAACTGGGCATGAGCAACACCTATATCAAGGTGCCGCCCCAGGCGATGGCTGACTACGCCTGGGGTAACCGCGAGGGCAGGCCGGTGCGCGTGAATCCCGGCCCTATGGACGCCGAGACCTATGGCATCAAGTTGACGGCCTCCGACCTGCTTCGCTTCGTTCACGAGAACATCGATCCGAGTGGATTGGAGCCCCCGTTGCGTGAGGCGATCGGCCTTACGCAGATTGGGCATTTCCGGGTCGCTGGTAGGGTGCAGGGGTTCGGTTGGGAGCAGTTTCCCTACCCGGTCTCCCGCGAGTTATTGCGGCGCGGCAATGCGCCGGAGATCATCTTTGAGCCGAACCCCGTACAGAGCGTCGTTCCGGGGTGGGAAGCATCTTCACGCTTGTTCGACAAGACCGGCTCGACAGGCGGCTTCGGTGCCTATGTTGCGTTCGTGCCAGCAAAGCGTTTCGGCCTGGTGATCCTGGCCAACAAGAACTTCCCGATTCCCGCTCGGGTCGAGGCCGCCCATGCGATTCTCGAGCAGTTGCTGCCAGGCTGACGTTGACAAGATGATCCGGCTTTCGTCGGCTGCCACAGCGAACGGGCTACCCAGCGCTTGAGGCGTTCGGAGTTCGAGAGGCTGCTGCTGGCCGGCTCCATGTGATTGCGAATGACTACTCAACGGTCGCCTGCCCTTGTCCAGGTCGGTCCGAGCGTCTGACAGCTTTGGAGAAGCCCGTGGGACCGGTTTGGGTCGAGGCGTGCACGGGGAGGACGGCCTGGTTCGCGTTCACGAGTTCGTAGACCCGATGGACGTCTTGTCGTCCTTGCCGGCGAACCAGGCCGTAGCCTTTGCCAGGATGTCGCGCTCCTGCTCGAGCTGGCGCACCCGCCGTCGCAATCGGGCAAGTTCCTCCCGCTCAGCCGAACTCAGCACGTCCTTGCCACGGGCCGGCTTGCCTGCGTCGGCAGCAGCACGCGCGACCCACGCGGTGATGCTCTGTGCGC
>LNFM01005927.1_pt1 | contig 20586 bp, 16 predicted proteins | sample 596031 | NCBI WGS metagenome assembly LNFM01 (sample SAMN04254537, study PRJNA301005) | activated carbon metagenome | isolation source: dual media filters at the Ann Arbor, Michigan drinking water treatment plant | place: USA: Ann Arbor | reverse complement strand
ACCTGTGCAACCCCCCGTTCATCGGCTACTTCTACACGATCCCGTCAGAGGGCAGTTACCTGATCGTGAACAAGAACCTGGTGGAACTGGCCGCGCTCGTCGTCATCTTCGCGACAGGCAGCGGGACGTTCGCGGGGATCGACCGCATCGTGCACGGTCTGTGGGTGCGGAAGCCGCGCCTGGCGCGGGCGTAGGCCCCCGTCGATCCAGCCCCTGTCCGGTGACCGGCGTCGCGTCGAACAGGGGGCGATGCTCTCTGCCTTCCTTTGGCACTCGCCTCGGCAACGGTAGGCTCAGCAGCGACTCGTCCGTCGTCAACGCGCGCTTCGCGGAAGAAATGCCCGGCGCCCGGTCACCTGTGGGATGCTCGTGGCGCCATGCCTGCTCGTCGCGCCGTCCTTCTTGCCGGTCTCCTGGTCGCTCGAGGACTCGCCGCGTTGATCGCGGCGGCGGGCTCGCCGCCCGCCCGTCCGTGGGTCGTCGCGCATCGCGGGGCCTCGGCCCAGGCGCCGGAGAACACGATTCCCGCGTTCACGCTCGCGGCCGAGCAGGGCGCGACCTTCGTCGAACTCGATGTCCAGCGCACGAAGGATGGCGCGCTGGTGCTGCTGCACGACCTGACCCTCGAGCGCACGACCGACATCGCGCAGGTGTTCCCCGATCGGGCGCGCGAGGTGATGGTGAAGGGCGAGGCGCGTCGCCAGTGGCCGCTGGCCGATTTCACCCTCGCCGAGGTCCGACGACTCGACGCCGGCCGCTGGTTCGATGCGCGCTTCGCGGGGACGCGCGTGCCGACCCTCGCCGAGACGATCGCCGCCGTGCGCGGTCGCATCGGCCTCTACATCGAACTCAAGGCGCCGGAGCGGTATCCCGGCATCGAGGCCGAGATCCTCGCCGCGCTGACGGCCGCGGGGCTCGACCAGCCGTACGCGGACCCGAGGACGCCGGTGGTGCTGCAGTCCTTCACGGTGGGCAGCCTCCAGATTCTGGCGCGCGACCTCCGCACCACACTGCCGATCCACCTGCTCTTCGGGCCGGCGGACGCCGCACGCTGGACGTCCGCCGCGGGCCTGGCCGAGGCGCGGACGTTCGCGACCGGACTGAGCCCGGACAAACAGGTGCTGCGCGCCGATCCAGGACTGGCGGCGCGGGCCCACGCGCTCGGGATGCCGGTCACGCCGTACACGTTCCGCGCGTCTGCGGTGGGCACCTACGCCGACGTGGGGGCCGAGATGCGAGCCGCGCTGGCCGCGGGCGCCGACGGGGTCATCACCGACAACCCGGATCAGGCACCGCGTCGATAGCGGCCGCCCGCACCGCCGCTCGCGGTGACGCTAGGGGCGCACCAGGATGTAGTCGCCCCGGTCGTCGGCGCGACGGAAGTCCACGGCGTGGTAGCCCGCCGCGAACAGCGCCTCGAACTGCGCGCGCGTCTGCAGCCGCCAGTCGAGCGCCAGATCGGGCGCGTGCTGGAGCATGGCGCCGAAGCGCGCGGGCACGGGCACCCGCACCACCGGCGTGTCAGGCAGCGAGGGCGCGGCGTGATAGACGTCCCAGCCCTCGCGTCGCGTCACCGTTCCGGCTGGCACGCCGTCCTCCAGGGCCGCCCGCGCCAGCAGCGGTGATCGGATCGGCGTGCCGTTGGCGTCGATCTGCCACGTCGCGATGAAGCGATCGGTGGGGGCGCCCCTGTGCAGGTCGCTGGAGGAATCGCCGTAGACATGCTCGGCATACTCGTCGGCGCGCGCGCCGAGCTTCACCAGGTTGAGGTGGGCGTTGAGGCTCTGGAGCGGGTCGTAGGTCCACTGGATGCGCGAGTAGCCGCGCGCGGCCACACGCCGCGCCTGCTCGAACTTCAACTGGGTGCCCAGGCCCGCACTCCGCAGCCCATCGTCGACGCCGGTCATGTGGGACCAGTGCAGCCGCTGCCCGTGCCGATCGCCGGGGACGGAGAAGGCGAAGCCACGCAGGGTCCCGTCGATGAACGCGCCGAGCAGCAGGGCCCCCGACTTCACCAGCGCCACCATCAGCAGGATCGGGCTGATGTCGATGTCCTCGCCGCCCCACACGCTCCGCTCCATGGCCTGCACCAGGCGGATCTCGTCCACGCTGGTGAGCTCACGGAACTCGACCGCCGCCGCCGGCGGCAGTGACGACGAGGGCGAGGGCGCGGCGGGCGACGTCATCGGGAAAGCATAGCGGTTCTTGTACGATCCCCCTCATGTCGTCTGCCGCCTTTCCCCTCACGCGCACGTTGACGGCCGCCGCGCCCGTGCGTCTCTCCTCGATCGAGGTTCGCCTCGTGTCGCTGACGCTCGTGCGGCCGTTCGAGACCAGCTTCGGTCGCACCGACACGCGCACGGTGCCGCTGGTGCGGATGGTGGCCGACGGCGTCGAGGGCTGGGGCGAGATCGTGGCCGACCAGGAGCCGCTCTACAGCGAGGAGACCCTCGGCACGGCGCAGCATGTGCTGGCCGACTGCTTGATCCCGGCGCTGCTGGCGCGCCCCCTGTCGTCGGTCGAGGACGTCGCCGCGACCCTGCGCCGGTTCAAGGGCCATCGCATGGCCAAAGCGGGGCTCGAACTGGCGTTCATGGACCTGGCGGCCCGCTCTCGCGGCCTGTCGATCAGCCAGGCGATCGGCGGCACCCGTGATCACGTGCCCGTCGGTGTCAGCCTCGGCATCGAGAAGACCATCGACGCGCTGGTCGAGCAGGTCCTCGCGCACGTCGCGCAGGGGTACCAGCGCATCAAGCTGAAGATCAAGCCGGGGTGGGATGTCGAGGTCGTGCGCGCCGTGCGCGAGGCCTATCCGCAGGGGCTCCTGTCGGTGGATGCCAACACGGCCTACACGCTGGCGCACACGGAGCACCTCCGGCAGCTGGACGCCTTCGATCTGCTGATGATCGAGCAGCCGCTGGCGCACGACGACATGGTCGATCACGCGGCGTTGCAGCGCGCCCTCCGCACCGACATCTGCCTCGACGAGTCGATTCTCCATGCCCGTGGCGCCGCCCACGCGCTCGCGCTCGGCAGCTGCCGCCTGATCAACATCAAGATCGGGCGCGTCGGCGGCTACACCGAGGCCCTGGGCGTGCACGACGCCTGCCAGACGCACGGCGCGCCCGTCTGGTGCGGCGGCATGCTGGAGTGCGGTATCGGGCGCGCGCACAACGTGGCGCTGGCGAGCCTGCCCAATTTCTCGCTGCCCGGCGACATCTCGGCGAGCAAGCGCTACTGGGCGCGCGACGTCATCACCACGCCCTTCGAGGTGGCGCCCGACGGCACCGTCGCCGTGCCCACCGGGCCCGGGACCGGCGTGGAGATCGACCACGCGTTCCTCGACGAGATCACGGTCGGCCGGCGGGTATTCACGGCGCCGTAGCGTCGAGCGCCAGCAGCAGGGCGGCGGCCAGCGCGACACGGTCGGGCAGCGACGCGATGTCGACGTGTTCGTGACGGGCGTGCGCGCCATCACCGAGCGCGCCGAGGCCGTCGAGGGTCGGCACCCCGAGCGCCGCGGTCAGGTTGCCATCGGAGGCGCCACCGGTGGCGCCCTCCCTGACGTCCAGTCCCATCGCGGCACCGGCCTCCCGGGCCATCGTGAAGAGGCGCTGCACGTGCGGCCCGCGCTCCAGCGGCGGGCGCTCGAACCCGCCCCGCCAGGCGAGCCGCACGCGCGGATCGTGTGGGGCCAGGGCGGCGAACGCCTGCTCGATTCGTGCCTGTTCGGCCATCGCACTCACGCGGACGTCGACCTCGGCATGGGCATGTTCGGCCACCACGTTGGAGCGAGACCCGCCGTCGATCAGGCCCGCATTGATCGTCGTCCCGAGCTGGGGCGCCTGCAGGGCGTGCAGGGCGAGCACCTGCCGCGCGAGCTCGGTGATGGCCGACGCGCCGGCCTCGGGGGCGATGCCGGCATGCGACGACACGCCGTGGACGTCGAGGTGCCAGACGCCGACGCCCTTGCGCGCCGTCTTCAGCACGCCCCCCGGGAGCGCCGGCTCGAACACGAGGACGGCGACGCTGGCGCGCGCCTCGGCCTCGATCAGATCGCGCGAGGTATGGCTGCCCACCTCCTCGTCGGTCGTGAACAGGAAGCGGAGGCGCAGGTCCCGCAGCGACGAGCGCACCAGGGTCGCGGCGAGCATGGCGATGGCCAGGCCGGCCTTCATGTCGAACGTGCCGGGGCCGTGGAGGCGCCCGTCACTGATCGCGACCGGCATCTGCGCGAGGGTGCCGACCGGCCAGACGGTATCGAAGTGTCCCAGGAGCAGCACCTGGCGCGGACCCGTGCCGAGCGTGGCGCGCAGGTGCGCCCCCGCGCCCTCGCGCGGCAGCCGCTCCACCTCCGCACCGGTCTCCTGCAACAGGCGCGTGATGGCGTCGCCGCAGCGATCGAGGCAGGCCGCATCGCCGCTCGGCGACTCGATCCGGGCGAGCGCGCCGATGGTGTCGACGAGCCAGTCCCGGCGCGCCTCGCAGTCCTGGCGCAGTGACGGCAGGCGCTGTGGGGTCATGTGCCGCTATTGTCGCGCAGCGCCGGCCGTCACAGCGTCCGCAGGCGGTCCAGGTCGACGGGCCGTCCCGCTGCCACCACCGCGCGGACCTGCCGCACGCGCGCGATCGCCTGGGTGGGATCGCCCTCCACCACCACCACATCCGCCGCGGCACCGGGCCGCAGCGTCCCGAGGTCGACCCCACCGGGGCCGAGGAACGCCGCGCCCTCGCGCGTCGCCGCGCGCAAGGCGTCGGTCGGCGAGAGTCCGGCGGCCACCAGCAGGTCCAGCTCGCGCCACGGGGCCTCTCCACGCCCCGCGTGCGGCACCTCGGTGTGGCCGCCCATCACCAGCCGCGCACCGTGCGCGTGCAGGCGCGCGACCAGGGCCTGCATCTTCGCGAACCCCTCGGCGCGCGTCGCGGCCGTCAGCGTGCTCCCGCGTGGCGTCGCATCGGTCGACTGCGCCTCGAACACGGCCAGCGTCGCGTCGACGAACGGTCGCAGGCGCTCGACCACCGCGTAGAGCCGTCGTGCCTGCGGGCCATCGAGATCGGCCTCGGCAAACAGCGCATAGCGGCCGTCACGCCGCGCGTCGTTGTCGGCGAGCACGGCCTGCCGGTAGCGTTCCGCCGCCATCGGCGACGCGATGCTGGTGCCGAACGACGTGACGTGCTCGACGCCGGTCAGGCCCGCCTCGATCACCGTCCGCGCGTCGAGGATCTCGAGGTGCGCGGTGCTCGGGACGCCCCGCAGCCGGCAGGCCTCGATGACGGCGAGCGCGCTGGCCAGCGGGAGCCGGTAGTAGATCTTGATGGCCGTCGCACCCTCGTCGACGGCGCGATGCACCTGCCGGCGCGCCTCCTCCGGGTCGCGCGCCACGACCGAGTCCTCGGGATAGGCCGGACGGTCCCCGTCGATGTGCGGGCCCGTGAGGAACAGTCGCGGCCCTGGCAGGTCGTCCTGCGCGATGCGCGCCCGCAGCGGCGCGTGCATCTCCATCCACTCACCCGGATCGCGAAACGCCGTCACTCCGTGCGCGAGCTGCCGGAGCGCCAGCGCCGGGTCCGACTCGATGTGGTAGTGGCAGTCGACGAGGCCCGGCAGGATGGTGCCATCGGCCACCCGCGTGACCAGCGCCCCGGCCGGGGCAGGCACCGAGGCTGCCGTACCCGCAGCGACGATCCGGCCGTCGCGGATGACGACGCGCGCGCCGTCATTCGCGATGACCCTGGTGCCGTCGAACAGCCGGGGCGCCTCGAGCACGAGGGCGCCCGACGCGCGTGCCGTCGAGGCGGCCTGCGTCAGCGGGACCAATGCGCGTGCCACGCTCGCCCCGGCGGCCCAGGCACCGAGGGCGAGGACGGTCCGGCGCGTCATCGCTAGACCTCCCGCACCAGGCCTGCCCGGGTGCCCGCCGTGTTGCGCACCAGCACGAGCATGGCGGTCAGCGCGATCCAGGGGACGATGCTCGCGGCGACCATGACGGGCGCGAAGGAGTACTCGTCGGCCATCCAGCCCGTGAGGTAGATGGCCGCGATGGTGCCCAGGCCCGCGCCGGTGCCCCCCATGCCGCTGACCGACGCCACCGACGCCGAGTCGTAGAGGTCCGCCGGCAGGTTGAGGATCACGGTCGAGAAGGCGGCATAGGCGAACGTCGAGATGGCGAAGCACGCGATGATGGCCGGCAGCGTGTCCACCCACAGGGTGGGCACCAGCATGGTCATGCCGATGGCCCCGACGACGCCGATGGACTTGCGGGCCGCTCCCACCGACCAGCCGCGCGCGATGAGCCAGCTCGACACGCCGCCGCCGAAGAAGTTGCCCGCATCGGCCGCGAGGAAGGGCACCCAGAACGCGAGCAGACCTTCCTCGACGCTGAAGCCGCGACTCACGAGATAGATGGCGAACCAGTCGGTGATGAAGAACCACACCGGGTCGGTGAAGGTCTTCGACAGGACGTAGCCCCAGGTCTGGGGCAGTCGCAGCAGGGTGGCGTACGGCAGCGAGACGCCCGTCGCCTGTTCAGCGGCATCGACTTCCTTGTCGCGCCGCAGCATCTCGCGCTCCTCGTCGGTGATCAGCGGATGCTCCTCGGGCCGTCGATACAGCGCCAGGAACAGGGCCAGCCACACGAAGCCCAGGGCGCCGGTCACGACGAAGGCCGGGCGCCAGCTGCCGAAGGCCGCGTACAGCGACAGGACCAGCCAGGGGGCGATGGCGGCGCCAATGGACGATCCGCTGTCGAAGAGCGCGACGGCCCATCCCGATTCGCGCCGCGGGAACCACTCGGACACGGCCTTGGTCGCGCCGGGCCAGTTGGCCGCCTCCCCGAGGCCGAGGGCGAACCGCGCGCCCATGAATCCCCCGAGTCCCGACGCCATCGACGTGGCCATGGCCGCCACCGAGTACCAGGCGACGCCGAGCGCCAGGCCCTTGCGCGTGCCCAGGCGGTCGATGACGCGGCCGGCCAGCGTCTGGCCCAGCGCATACGCCACGCGGAAGGCGATCAGGATGCGGGCGAAGTCGGAGTTGGTCCACCCGTAGTCCGTCTTCAGCAGGGGACCGAGGACGCTGAGGGTCTGTCGATCGATGTAGTTGATGACGGTCGAGAGGAACAGCAGCCCGCCGATGTACCACCGAAGCCCACGTACGCGTCGCGCCACCGAATCTCCCGCGAAATCATCCCGACAGAGGGAAAGCGCGTGAAGCTTACCGCACAGGCGGCATATGCTTGACGTCGCATGTCGTCGAGGCCCGGTCTCCTGCTGCAACGCGTCGTCGCCACGTCGCTCGCCTTCCTCATGCTCGCGGTGGCCCCGGGCGCGCAGACCCCCACCCCCGCGGCGGGGCGGAGTCGTCTGCCGCGCGCCGACGGCCCGCCCGTGCGCCTCGTGCTGCTGATCGCCGTCGACCAGTTCCGTCCCGACTACCTGAGGCGCTTCGGAGCGCCAGGCGCCGGGTTGCGCACCTTGCTCACGCGCGGGGCCGTCTTCTCGTCGGCCTACCTCGAGCACGGCATCACGGTCACCGCCGTCGGGCACTCGACGATGCTGAGCGGGGCCACGCCGGCCGTGAGCGGCATCATCGAGAATGCCTGGCACGAGCGGGCCACCAGGTCGCTGGTCGAGAGCATCACCGACCGTGACGTGCAGATCGTCGGCGGGACGGCGTCGGCTGGCATCGGCGCCTCGCCGCGCCGGATGCTCGTGCCCACCCTCGGCGATCAGATGAAGCTGGCCTCGGCCGCCGTGCCGGGGACCCCGCAGGCGCCTCGCGTCATCGGCATCTCCCTCAAGGACCGCAGCGCCATCCTGCCGGCGGGGCACGCGGCCGACGCTGCCTACTTCTTCCGCGGCGGGCGCTTCGTGACCAGCACCTACTACCGGGCGTCGTTGCCCGCATGGGTCGAGGCGGTCAATGCGCGGCGCCTCCCCGACACCTATGCCGGCAAGGCGTGGACCTTCGAGGGCGGGAGCCGGCCCTACCCGGCCGAACCGGGGCCGAAGCTCGACGCGGCCGTCACCGCCAGCCCGGCGGGCAACGAACTCGTCCTCGCGATGGCGACCGCGGCGCTGGAGCACGAGCAGCTCGGGCAGCGCGGCGTGACCGACGTGCTCACGGTGAGCTTCTCGTCCAACGACTCGGTCGGCCACGCGCACGGCCCGGAATCGCCCGAGGTCCGCGACATCACGAAGCACACCGACCGTCAGCTGCAGGCGCTGCTCGACGAGGTGGATCGTCGCGTCGGTCTCGGGCGGACGCTGGTCGCCTTCACCTCGGACCATGGCGTGGCGCCTCTGCCCGAAGCCGCCACGGCCCTCCGCATTCCCGCCGGCCGGTTCGCGGCACAGACGCTGTACAGCGCCATCGAGACCGCGCTCACCGCGAAGTTCGGCGCCGGCCCGTGGCTGGCCCGGCCGTCCCTGCCGATGGTCTACCTGGACCACGAGCTGATCGCCAGTCGTGGCGTCGACGCCGCCGAGGTCCGTCGCGTGGCCGCCGAGGCCGCTGCCCGCGTGCCGCGGGTGGCCCACGTGTACACCCGGGACGCGATCCTCGAGGGCCGGCTGCCGCGCGATTTCATCTCCGAGCGCATCACCCGCGGGTATCACCGCGAACGCTCAGGCGACCTGCACGTCGTCCTCGACGCGCACTGGATGACGGCGGCGGTCGGCAGCACGCACGGCTCGCCGTACGGCTACGATGCCCACATCCCCCTGATCCTGATGGGGCCAGGGGTCGAGCCCGGCACCTACCCCGACCATGTGGCGCTCAACGATCTGGCGCCGACCCTGGCGTGGCTCATCGGCGTGGAGCCGCCAGCGGGTTCGCAGGGGCGCGTGCTGACCGAGGCTCTGCGCCGCAACGCCTCGGCATCCCGTCCGGTCGTGGAGCCGACGTCCAGTCCGCGATCGTCCGTGGCGCCAGGTCCCAGGAGCGTTGCGCCGTGATTGCGGTGTCGGACACGGTCGTGCTGCACGAGCGCGACCTGGAGGAGCGTTTCGTGCGTGCCTCCGGGCCCGGGGGGCAGAACGTCAACAAGGTGGCCACGGCCGTGCAACTGAGGGTCGACGTCGGCGCCACCGGCTTGCCGGCGGGCGTCAAGGCTCGCCTCATGCGGCTGGCAGGCAACCGGATGACGACAGACGGCGTGCTCGTGATCGAGGCGCGCGAGTATCGCACCCAGGCCCAGAACCGCGTCGCGGCGCGTGAGCGTCTGCACGCGCTGCTGCAGCAGGCCGCCACGGCGCCGCGCACGCGCACGGCAACGCGGCCCTCACTGGGGTCGAAGGTGCGTCGCCTCGACGCCAAGCAGAAGCGCGGCGACCTCAAGCGGCATCGTCGTTCGACCGACGACGACTGACGAACGCCCACTCGCTGGCGCTCCCCGGGTGCCACGCGCGGTGGTCGTCATCGACGCCCCGGCGACAGCGGCGTCACGCGACCGACCAATTCCGTGCGTGCCGGCCGCCGCACCGACCCACCCTGCGTGACACGCACACACACTCTTCGCTCATCAGGGGTCCCTGTTGTCGACGTGGTGACGGTCATTTCGTCTCGAGGTGTTGCCTAGCGCAACACTCGGACGCTCGATCCCGTGCCTCCTCCTGCCGAAGTGGTCAGGTCACACACGGTTTTGCACGAGCGGGAGCCGGTCGCGGGCGTAATGGCCTGCGACACCTGTCTTGGCCTGATGCTTGCTATTCAAAGTGTCGGGTTCGCGTCGGTCGTGAGCCCTTCCCGAAACGCAGCACGTGTGTCACACCGGGGGCGTCCTCACGCCGCCGGGCACCCTCGGGGTGCGTGTGCCCGGACTGCCTGCCGGTGGGTGCGATGCATGTCGCGCCCGGTTCACCGCTCTTGTGGCATCTCCCTCCGGTCGGGTCGGCGAGGGAAGCGCTGTGCGCGGTGAGGTGGCGGACTCGCGGGAAGGGAAGACGGCGAATCAGGAGCTGTTCTTCGCAATGCTGCTACCCTCCCGCCCCCCCTCGATCGCGCGCCCGGGCACGCTGGTGCTGCTGGCGCCCACGGCCGCCACCGTGGCCGAGACCTTTCGTGACGTCGATGTCGATGCGGCCAGGCATGCGCGTGTGCTGGCGGGCCTGCAGCGGCTGCGCGGCCAGGCCTACCTCCGCGATGGCGCGATCACCCGCGAGCAACTGACCGCCGACGGCTGCCACGTCCAGTCCGCCGACGATGCGAGCTGGCATGTGGTGTCGGTGCAGCCGGATGGCACCGTCGTGGCCTGTGCCCGGTTTCGCCTGCACGATCCCGCCGCTGCGCCCGAGTCGCTGGGGGTCTGGAGCTCGGCGCTCGCCCGGTGCGCGACGTGGTCGGGCCCGCTGCGTCAGGCCGTCGAAAGTGACATGAGCCTGGCGCGACTGCGTGGGGTGGCCTACGCGGAGGTGGGTGGCTGGGCCGTTGCGGAGGAGTGGCGTCGGACGACCCAGGCCGCGACCACGGCGCTCTCGACCTACGCGCTTGCCGAGGCCCTCGGTGGATGCATCGGCATCACGACTGCCACGGTCCGCCACTGCTCGTCGCGCATCCTGCGCAAGCTGGGGGGGCGATCGCTGCAGTGGGGGACGGCGATGCTGCCGTCGTACTTCGACCCGCAGCACGGCTGCGAGATGGAGATCCTGCGCTTCGACTCGAGTGCGCCGGGGCGCCGCTACGACATGCACGTGGCGCGCCTGGCACGCAGTCTTCGCGACCTTCCCGTGGTCTGCGCCGCCGAGGGCCTGCGGGCGCCGGCACCGAGCGCACCGCGTGCCTCGCGGCTGCCGTCGTTCGCCTCCCTTTCCGAGAGGCACGTCCCTTGCTTCTCGACAGCAGAGTTCGCGCCCATCTGACCCGACCGCATGCCATCACTCCCCGACATTCCCGCAGCGGCCCGTGACGCCTGGGTCGGGATTGTCGGGGCGGCGCACGTCGTGGATGCGCGGCACGAGACCGCGGCGGCGGCGACGGCCACGTTCGCCACGCACCGGCGCGTGCCGCTCATCCTGCGTCCCGAGACCCGCGAGCAGGTGCAGGGCTGTGTGCGTGTGGCGGCCGCGCACGGTGTGCCGCTCTACCCGATCAGCAGCGGCCTCAACTGGGGCTACGGGTCGCGCGTGCCGGCGTCGGACGGCAACGTCATCCTCGACCTCGGCCGCATGCGGCGCATCGTCGACTTCAGCGAGCCGCTGGCCTACGTCACGGTCGAGCCCGGAGTCACCCAGCAGCACCTGTTCGACTTCCTGCAGGCGCGCGGCTCCCGCCTCTGGATGGACGCCACCGGCACCAGTCCTGCCGCCAGCCTGATCGGCAACACGATGGAACGGGGCTTCGGGCACACCCCGTACGGCGATCACTTCGCGCACGTCTGTGCGCTCGAGGTGGTGCTCGGGGATGGCACCGTGCTCGATACGGGCTTTGCACGCTTCGGCGAGACGCCGAGCGCGCCCATCTATCGCTGGGGACTGGGGCCGGTGATCGACGGGCTGTTCACCCAGTCCAACTTCGGCATCGTCACCCGCATGACGATCTGGCTGATGCCGGCCCCCGAGCACTTCCAGGCGTACTTCTTCCGATGCGACGCGCCGACCGACCTCGGGCGCGTCATCGACGCCCTGCGTCCGCTGAAGCTGTCGGGGACGCTGCGCAGCGCCGTGCACATCGGCAACGACTACAAGGTCCTCAACGGTCTGCAGCAGTACCCGTGGCAGGAGCTGGGGACGCGCACGCCGCTCTTGCCGTCGGAGATGCCGGCCTTCCGGCAACGCCTGCGCATCGGCGTGTGGAACGGTTCCGGCGGCCTCTACGGGACGCGGCCGCAGGTGGCCGAGGCACGGCGTCTCGTGCGACGGGCCCTGAGCGGCATCGCGACACGTCTCGAGTTCCTCGACGATCGTCGTCTCGCACTCGCGAAGCGGTTCGCTCGACCGTATCGGCTCATGACGGGCTGGGATCTCTCTGCGGCCCTGACGTTGCTCGAGCCGGTCTACGGTCTGATGCGCGGGGTGCCGACGGCGCAGCCGCTCGCGAGTGCGTACTGGCGCAAGCGCACCCCACCCCCGGCGCAGATGGATCCCGATCGCGATCGCTGCGGCCTGTTGTGGTGCGCCCCCGTGGCGCCTATGGAAGGCGGGCATGCCGAACGGCTGGCGGACCTGTCGTCCACGGTGCTGCTCTCGCATGGCTTCGAGCCGCTGATCTCGATCACCCTGGTCACCGATCGCGCCATCACGTGCGTGGTGTCGATCAGCTACGACCGGGATGTCGCCGGTGAGGACGCGCGCGCCCTGGCCTGCTATCACGCCCTGCTCGATGCGCTGAATGCCCAGGGCTACCTCTCGTACCGACTGGGCATTCAGGCGCTGTCGCGCACGCCGCTGCCCGACAACGCGGCGGCTCTCCTGGCGCACATCAAGCGGGCCTGCGATCCGGGGCGAATCCTCGCGCCTGGCCGCTATGGTCTCGGCATCACACACGCCGAGTGACGCCACGGTCGAGTCGCAGCTGTGAACGCGCGGCGTGTAATCGAGAACAGACCGTAGTGGCGCTGTACACGCGTCCGCCTCTGCTGTTTCCGGGGCGTTCTGGCGCAATTCACAAAATTTCCAGTCATCCACGCCCATTCGTTCGCGATGGGCTCGCGTGCAACGGATCGGCGCACATCGTGCACCCGTGCATCCCGGCTGTGTCTCCCCCAACCGGGCGGGAGATCGAAAGGGAACGCAAATGAACAAGATGCTGTGGTCGGTCGTGTGTGCAGGAATCCTCGCGGTGCCGGCAGTTGGTCGTGCCGCTCCTGTGACCGGTAGTTTCACCTTCGTCGGTCAGGAGGACGTCCAGGTCGGCGTCGACTATGTGAACTTCGGCGAGTTCCCCGACATCTTCAACACTCCGATCGGGGACATCCAGTTCCTGACGGGGACGGGGACGTTTGCCGGCATCGGCGGGACCTTCGGCACCATTCAGGACATCGTCGGCATCGTGCCCGGAACCGATGTCATGGTGACCGACTTCATCGTGGCCGAGGCGCGTCCTGAGCTGGACTTCACGCTGACGCAGGTGGCGCCCGGCGTGTTCGGCTCGGGCCAGTGCTTCGCGCCGCCGGCAGCTGGACAGACCTGCACGCCGCCGGTTCCGGTGGGCTCGCCCTTCAATCTCATCAACGACAGCGCGTCGTCGTTCGGTGTGACGATGCGGGTGCTGGGCTACGTGACCAACGAACTCGGCGAGGTCAGCACGTTCACGGGCAACTTCAGCTCGCAGCGCACCGACATTCCGTACCAGGCCGCGCTCGGCGCCATCGCCGACGACGAAATCGGCTTCTTCCGCTCGTCGTACTCGGCCGACTTCGCCTTCACGCCCCAGCAGGTGCCGGTGCCCGAGCCCGCCAGCATGGTGCTCATGGGGCTCGCGCTCTCCGGCATGGCCGTCGTCATCCGTCGCCGCAAGTGACCGAGGCCAGCTGAAGATCGGAGGGCAGGGCAGGACGATGGCTGTCCTGCCTCCGGTCTTCAGCGTCGGCGTTACTTCGGCCAGCCCGACGTGGGCAGGCCCGGAGTGACGCGCAGTGCGTTGGCGTAGTAGACCTTCCGGAGCACGGCCTCGGGCAACTGCATGCCGTACAGCTTCCAGAAGGCGTGGTAGTCGCGGTAGTAGTCGAAGTACTCGTCGCCGGTCTCGAACACGCGCCAGTAGTAGGGGTATTCGCGTGGCTCGTACGCGTCCTTGCCGAAGAGGATGCGGTCCTGATACTTCACGAAGAACTCGCGGGCGGCACGGGGCTGACGGCCGAACTCGTACAGCACGGCCGACACTTCCAGCACCATGTTCGGCAGGCGATCGAGCGCTGCCGCGGCGCGCTTGAGGTCGTGGCCGTAGTAGCCGAAGTGTGCCGCGATGAAGCGGGTCTTCGGGTTGGCCGCGAACATGCGGTCGCGCTCGGCGAGCAGGTCCTCGAATGACGGCTGCCCGGGCGCGTTGTTGCGACGACTGGGGAACAGCGCCAGTTCGAGCCAGCGCTCGTTCTTGTAGTCCATCTCCGAGAAGAACTCCATCGGCTCCGCGGTGTGGATCAGCACGGGGATGTCGAGCCGTGCGCACGCCTGCCAGACGGGGTTCAGGACCGGGTCGTCCAGCTTGAGGCGGCCGCCGTCCGCCGCCCTGGACGTCAGCCCGAGGTTCTTGAAGATCTTCAAGCCGATGGCGCCGGCCTTGACCGACGCCTCGAGGTCGGCCACCGCCTTCTCTGCCCACCCAGGCGCACCCGCGCCATCCCAGCTCACGTTGGCGAACACCCGGAAGCGGTCCGGGTACTTGCTCGCCTTGATGAAGGACGTCTTCTCGGCAATCGCCGCTGGCGTCGTGCCTCCACTGAGGTTGACCAGCACGCGCACGTTCAACGCATCGAGTTCGCCGACGAGGCGATCGATCGTCTGCGCCGTCGGCCCGGTGTGGCTGTGGATGTCCACGACCGGGAACTTCGCCTTCGGCACCAGGTGCTGTTCGGTGACCAGCGTGGACCGCGGCCGATAGTCGAGGATGCTCGGCGGCGGGAACTCGGGCGTCTGGCACCGACCCGCGCGCACCTCGGTGGTGCCCGGCGGGCACTCCCCGCTCGCGTCGGGCGGGACCGACGGGGGCCCCCCGCCTCTGGGTTGCGCGACGACCCCCAGCGTGACGGCGACGATGGCGAGGGCGATGAATCCGACGAGCGGGGAACGGGCCTTGGACATGGGCTGCACTGTACTCCTCGACCCGCTACAACGACGAGCGGTGGCGTCGTGTTGACAGGCCCGCGTGGCGTCTGGCCCCGCTCTGTGGCTATGCTTGTGCTGCCTTCGCATGAGTACGTCGGATACATGGTCGGAAGTCCGTCGCGTGTTCCAGGAAGCCTCCGAGCGACACGGGGCGGACCGGGACGCCTGGCTCGCGCGCGTGCCGCCCGGCCCCGTGCTGGACGAAGTGCGGTCGCTGCTCGAGTGGCACGTGCCCGACACCGACTTCCTCGAGACGTCGGCTGCCGCCCCCTTCACCGCCGCCGCCCCACCCGTCGAGGACCTGATTGGCGTGACCCTCGGCGCGTGGCGCATCGAGGGGCGCATCGGCGCCGGGGGCATGGGCGTGGTGTATCGCGCGACCCGCGCCGACGCCGCCTTCGAGCGGTCGGTGGCGTTGAAGGTGATCGGGGCCTTCGGGCGATCACCGGCCGCCGTCGCCCGCTTCCAGCAGGAGCGCGAGACGCTGGCCCGCCTGGACCATCCGGCCATCGCGCGACTGCTCGACGGCGGGACGACGCCGGGAGGCGCGCCGTACTTCGTCATGGAACTGGTCGACGGCGTTCGGGTCGATCAGTACTGCGACGCGCGACGGCAGACGATCAAGGAGCGGCTGACGGTGTTCCTCCGCATCTGCCGCGGCGTGCAGTACGCGCACCGCAACCTGGTGGTGCACCGCGACATCAAGCCGGACAACATCCTCGTCATGGCAGATGGCTCACCGAAGCTGCTCGACTTCGGCGTGGCCACGCTGACCGACGGGACCCCTGCGGCCTCGCGCCGGGACCTCCTCGCCGCGCTGACCACCTGGGCACTCACCCCCGAGTTCGCGAGCCCGGAGCAGGTGCGGGGCGACCTGGTGACCACGGCCTCGGACGTCTACGCGCTCGGCGTGCTGCTGTACCTCCTGTTGACCGGCGTGCTGCCGTACCGGCTCGGCACGGAGGCGCGTGCCGACATGGCAGCGCGGCTGGCCGCGATGCGGCACGTGCCGCCGAGTCAGCGCATCGACGACGCGGACGCCACGACGCGCGCTGACAGGCGTCGCCTGACGCCGTCGGCGCTGCGTCGCCGCCTCGCTGGCGATCTGGACGCCATCACGCTGCATGCGCTCGAGGCGGATGCTGCCCAGCGCTATCAGACGGTCGACGAGCTGATCCACGACATCACGCGCCATCTGCAGGCGCGGCCGGTGCAGGCCCGGCCGCGGACGGCGCTCTATGTCGCCCGTCGCTTCGTGGCGCGTCACCGCGTCGGGGTGGCGGCGAGCGTGGCGGCCCTCGTGCTGGGGGCGGCCGGCCTCGGCGCCATCGTCCGCCAGTCGTCGATCGCCCGCGAGGCGCGGGCGCGCGCGGAGCGCCGCTTCGACGACCTGCGGGCGATGACGCGCGTCTTCATGTTCGATGTCCACGACGCCATCCTCAACGTGCCGGGGACGACCGATGCGCGGGCGTTGATGGTGCGGACCGGCAACGCGTACCTCGAGCGGCTCGCGAGTGAAGCGGGGCCCGATCCGTCCCTGCGGCGTGAACTGGCGGCGGGGTTCGTCAAGGTGGGGGACGCACAGGGCAACCCGTCGAGCCCCAACCTCGGGGACTCGACAGGCGCACGGGCCAGCTACACGCGGGCGATCGCCATCACGTCCGCGCTGCTGGCGAGGGACGCGACCGACATCGAAGCCGCGCGGACCCTTGCGCTGGCGCACCGCCGCCTGGGCGACGTGTTGGCGTGGATGGGGAACAAGTCCGCCGCGCTGTCGCACGCGGAGGCGTCGGCGGCGCGGTTCACGCACCTCGCCACGCTGCCAGGCGTCACGGCCGACGATCGCCTGCAGGTCGTCATCGCACACATCAAGCTCGGCGATCTGCTCGGGAACCCCAACCTGCCCAATCTCGGACGCACGGAGGCCGCGATGGCGCAGTACGACCATGCGCTGGCGATCATCGGCCCCCTGCTGACGGCCACGCCCGACGACCTGCGCGTCCGTCGCTACGTCGGACTGACCCACGAACGCATCGGCTCGATCCACCAGCAGGCGGCGCGCTGGTCCGAGGCCGGCGCGGCCTACCGGGCCTCGTTCGCCATTCGCGAGGCGCTCGCAGCGGCGGCACCGGTCCATGTCGAGATGCAACGCGACCTCGCCATCGCGCACGAGAAGCTGGCCAACGTCGCGCAGCGCAGCGGCCAGCTCGAGGCGGCCGTCGGACACGCGCGCGGCGCGCTGGCCCGCTTCGAGCGCCTCGCGCAGCTCGATGCGGCCAACGCCAATGCGGCGCGCAGCGTCGCCATCAGTCGCGAGCACCTCGCCGACATGCTGCGCGATCTCGGCCAACGCGCCGACGCGATCACCGAACTGCGCGCGGCCCTGGGCGCGCACCGCGCGCTGGCCGACCGCGATGCCGGCAGCGCGCAGGCGCCGTGTGACGCCGCACGCGTGGCCGACCTGGTCGGCGAACTGACGTCGATGGGGCGTGCCACCGCGGATGCGTGCCGAACGTGGCGCGAGGCCGATGGCCTGCGTCGTCGCCCCGCGGCGGCAGGCTGTGGCGTGACCGGCGAGGCGGCGGCCACGATCGCGGGGCGCCTCGCACGATGCGACGTGCCGGGGGCGCCCTGACGTGGCGGCGCGCGAGGCGGTCCCTCCGGGCGATGACGAGGCGGCGGCGCGCCTGTTCCCGATGGTCTACGACGAACTGCGTCGTCTGGCCGCCGCCGCGCTCAAGGGTGAGCGGACTGATCACACCCTGCAGCCGACGGCGCTCGTCCACGAAGCCTTCCTCCGGCTCGCGGATCTGCCCGACCGTCAATGGCAGGACCGTGCGCATTTCGTCGCCGTCGCCGCCCGCGCCATGCGACGCATCCTGGTGGACCATGCGCGGGCGCGCAAGGCCGTCAAGCGTGGCAGCGGAGAGATTCGGGTGTCCCTCGAGGACATCGACGTGCCTGCCGGCACTGGTGTCGACGTCGATCTGGTCACCCTCGACGAAGCCCTCGATGGCCTCGCCCTGCTCGACGAGCGGCAGGCGCGCATCGTCGAACTGCGGTTCTTCGGCGGGCTGACGGTCGACGAGACCGCGGCCCTGATCGATGTGTCGACGCGCACGGTCAAGCGTGAATGGCAGATGGCGCGCGCCTGGCTGCGCCGCGAACTGGCACGCCTCGACGCACGCTGACGCCCAGCGTCCGCCTCCGATTCCTGCCTCCACCTCCCGATTCTCCCCGGGGCTGGCCCCGTCTGGCTGATTCTTGCGCTTTGTCTACTTGAGCGCGAGGAACGTTGTTCGTCGCCAGCGGTAGACAAATGTCCATGAAATCACAGACTAATGACCTCCGGGAGCCCGCCGTCGTCGGGGCGACTCGCCGGCTGACTCATGAAACAGGCTTTCAGGCTGGTGCCGACAAGGTGGCGCTGCCTCGCCTGTCGTGCACCGCGGCCGACCGCGCGCGGCTCGAGCAGTGGTCACGCGCGGCGACCGTGGCGCATCGCCTCGTGCTTCGCAGCCAGATCGTGCTTCTACTGATCGAGGGGCACAGCCAGGTGAGTGCGGCGCGTGTGCTCGGGGTGTCGCGCGAGACCGTGGGCCGGTGGGAACGGCGCTTCGCGGCCGGTGGTCCCGAGGCCTTGCTGCGTGATCGCCCCGGTCGTGGTCGCCGCCCCGGACGCAACGCCACGCATGTGGCCCGTGTGGTGGACGCCCTGCGTCACGCGCCCCAGGGCACGTGGACCGTCCGTCGGCTCGCGGCGCACGTCGGCGCGAGTGCCGCCACCGTGCAGCGCATCTGGCGCGAGCATGCGGCCTCCGCCCTTGCCCCGGTGGCTGGGCAAATCCTGAATCGGTCGAGCGAGGCCGCCAGCACCAGTGCTGGCAACGCGCTTGCTCTGTCAGCGACCGATTCGGATACCTCCCTCGTTTCCGCACAGGACTCCCGCGCATGTCGATGATTCACCGTTCGCTCGTCGCCTCCCTGACCGCCCTGCTGCTGGCCATCCTCGCGCCAGCGGCGAGCGCCGCACCGCTGGCCATCGCCTCGTTCTCTGGCGACGACACCCCCGCCTTCGGCATGAGCCTGACGGTGTGGAACGACAGTGCGTTGTTCCCGGAACTGGCGGGCGGCGATGCCTTCGAGCAGCTCACGCTGCAGCTGTTCGACAGCAACCTCGCGGCGATCACCACCTACAGCCTCGACTCGCTGGCGGTGGACGACGTGTGGTTCACCCCGGGCTTCGGCGATGTGACGACGGCGTTCGGCGAGGTGCGCAGCGTCACGCTGTCCCTGGTCTTCCGTGGGCAGGCACTCGTGGCGTCACTCCGCACCTGTCAGCCCGGTGACAACGGCGACGGCTGCTTCGTCGACATCCTCGTGCCGCTCGACCCGGTGGTCGACCCCGATTGCCTCGTCGAAAGCCCCACGTGCGAACTCATCGGCCGCACGGCTGCTGCCGACGTCGAGTTCGCGCCGCCGGGCGTGCCCGAGCCGGCCGTGTCGGTGCTCGTGGCCGTGGCGCTGCTTGGCGCGGTTCGCCGCGCACGCGCGTCCGCCTCTCGCGCCTGACCTTTTCGCCCTCGCTTTCCCTCCCGCGCAATGAGCACACACACGCACGCTGTCCCCCACACTGCCCGCCGCCGACGAACCTGGGTGGTTGCCGTCCTGATGGCGCTCGGACTCGCCTCGGGTCCAGGAACGCGCGACGCCGCCCTGCGTGCCGGGGCGCTGACCAAGGTGGACCCGGGACGTGTGTCGGTGGGGGTGCTCGTCAATCTGACGGGAGCGGGCTTCGCCACGACGGCAGCGGCCAACGAGGTCGTGTTCACGCCACAGAACGGCAGCTCGGTGACCGTGCGGGCCAACGCGGTCGCCACCGTCAACGAGAAGCGCGGGACGCGACGACTGACGGTCCTGGTGCCGAGCCTGCCTGACGGGCCGGCCGCGGTGCGTGTGGTCAACACCGTCAGCGGCGAGCAGAGCACGACGTCCACGGTGCGCATCATCAGCCTGACGCCATCGGTGACCGAACTGCAGCAGGGCGAGACGCGTGATCTGGTCGTGACGGGGTCGGCGGAGACGGCGTTCGTCGCCCGCACGCGCGTGGCACTCGGCTCGGGCATCAAGGTGGAGTCCGTGGTCGTCGAGTCGCCGACGCGACTCGTGGCCAGGGTGACCGTGGCGACCAAGGCCACAGTCGGCGCGCGCACCCTCGATGTCTCCGCCTCTGGCCTGCTGGCCCGCTACACCGGGATGGCTGTCGTGGTCCGTGGACCGGCCAACGTTGCGCCGACCGCAAACGCGGGTCCGGATCAGAGCATCACGCTGCCGGCGGCGGCCGCGCTGAGCGGCTCGGCCACCGATGACGGGCTGCCGGTGGGCAGCACGCTGACCTACGCCTGGGCGCAGGTGAGCGGCCCCGGCACGGCAACGTTCGCGGCCCCGACCAGCGCGAGCACGAGTGCGACGTTCTCGGCGGCGGGCACCTACGTGCTACGCCTGACGGCGAGTGATGGCGCGCTGAGCGGCAGCGACGCCGTGACCGTGACGGTGACCGACGCGTCGCAGACCAATCTCGCGCCGACGGTGAACGCGGGGCCGGATCAGAGCATCACGCTGCCGGCGGCGGCGACCCTGGCAGGAAGCGCGACCGATGACGGATTGCCAGTGGGCAGCACGCTGACCTATGCGTGGGCGCAGGTGAGCGGCCCGGGCACGGCGACGTTCGCGGCGCCGACCAGTGCGAGCACGAGTGCGACGTTCTCGGCGGCGGGCACCTACGTGCTGCACCTGACGGCGAGTGATGGCGCGCTGAGCGGCAGC
>LNFM01005925.1_pt1 | contig 20589 bp, 23 predicted proteins | sample 596031 | NCBI WGS metagenome assembly LNFM01 (sample SAMN04254537, study PRJNA301005) | activated carbon metagenome | isolation source: dual media filters at the Ann Arbor, Michigan drinking water treatment plant | place: USA: Ann Arbor | reverse complement strand
AACTTCACCACCGTCCAGTCGCGGCTGAAGTTGGTGATGTGGCCGACCTGGCCGAACGGCACGATGTGGAGCTGGCCGTTCTGGTGGCGCAGCCTGAGCGAGCGGACGCTGAAGCCTTCGACCGTGCCCTTGACCTTGCTGCAGTCGAGATACTCGCCGATGCGGAACGCATCCTCGGCGAGGAAAAACACACCGGAGACGACGTCGCGCACCAGCGACTGGCTGCCGAACGATACTGCCAGGCCCAGCACCGAGGCGCCGGCAATCAGCGGCGTGATATTGACGCCGAGCTCCGACAGCACCAGCAGCGTGCCGATGATGGCGATGACGCCGCCGGAGACGGCGCGGAGGAGCGGCATCATGGTGCGCAGCCGCGACGCGGAGACTTGGCCATCGTCCTCGGTGTCGCCCGCCGAATCGGCCGACGGCAACGGGTTGGCGGCGATGTACGAGTCCATGCGATAGCGCAGGAAGCGCCACAGGGCATAGATCGCCACGGCGCTCAGCGCGGCGATCTTGGCACCACGATCGTGAACCGCCCACTCCGCCGCGGTCGAGGCCGCGACGACCTGCACCATGAGGGCTTGGGCGATGACGATGGCGACATAGAGCCTGGCGGCCAGCCGCACGCAGTCGGCCACGACGTCGCCCGCCATTGGCAGCTCCGACACGATGTGCCGGGTGATCCGGTACATCAGGGTCTCGAACAGCAAGAGCGCGATCAGCGCGCCCTCGATCACGTCGAGGCCGCGTGGCACCGCGTCGTTGCCGCTCAGTTCGCCGTAGAGTTCGGCGAGCCCCATCAGGCCGTAGAAGACCAGGCCGCCGATCCACCAGTTGCGGGCCATGTCGAGCTTGAGGAGGCGGCCGAACCCGTCCTTCGGAACCATCGCCGTCAGCCAGGCCGCCATTTCGCGGCGCCAGTACCAGACGACGGCCATCATCGCGACGGCGGTGACGGCCACGTAGAAGAATTCGGCGACATTGACCGCCTCAGGCGTGGCGCCGGTCGCCAGCAGGAAATCCTCGAGCTTTTCGGCGCTGAGCGGCAACAGGATCATGAGGTTGAGGCCGACCAGCAGGCTGAGCGCGGCGGTGTCGTCGAGCGGCGCGATGCGCCCCGCCGCCGCGTTGGGTCGCAGCCAGGCAAGAAACACCAGGTTGAACACCCGCCAGTAGATCAGGGCCATCAGGAACATCTGGCCGACCTTGCCGCCGATGCTCGCGCTGTCGCCGATCTGGCCCCCGACAAGCTGGCCGAGCACCAGCCGGCCGGCCACCCAGAACGCAGCCACGGCCAGGGCATCGAACAGCACGGCGCGCCAGAAGCCATGCAGCGCCGAATCAGCCGCGAGGCGTCCGAAGCCGCGGACCCGGACACCCTTGAGCAGCCAGCGAACCAGGTATTCCGCCGCCAGGCCGGCGACGACCATGCCCACCAGCAGCAAGGCCGTCCGGCCGCCGATCATCTCGGGCAGCCGCGCCACATGGGCAGCCAGCGCCGGAAAATGCGAGATCGTGAGCTCCAGACGGGCCGATACGACTTCCAGCAACGTTCCCCCGCCGTTGGTTTTGGCCTCAGCTACTTGCGCTGCCGCAGTCAGGTCCCAAAAGGCAAGCAGGCCGCCGATTGCCAGCCCGACACCCCGCATTGACCGCATCGTCGTTCCCCCAAAGGATAGCGGGACGAAGCGTAAGGCAAATATCCAGCCCTCGCCAGACGACCCGCGATCAGACGGCCCGTTTTGAGCATGTGGAGAACATTGCAGATGTTCGACCTCGTGCAGGGGGCGGCCCGGCTTTACGCTTCGCGTTGGTGGCTGACGCATCATCAATGAACTTCTCGACTATGAGTTGCTGGTATTGGTCGTGAAGTTTGGAACTCGGAGTTCGATCCAGGACTGATCATTCGAATCCGGTTCGGCACGACATCGTCATCCACGACGGACGGCCCGCGTATGTGCGCGCGCCCGTCCGCGAATGGCGTCGTCTCGTTCGCCGTCTCGAGCGCGCCGAGGATCGTGCCATTGGCAAGACGTGCCGGCTTGCCGGCACTGCATGTTTCCCAGTTGGAGGCCAAGCGGCGGTCAGGCTCCATGCGGAGGTCCAGCCCGCGCATGGCATTGACTTCTCACGTTAGCCTGCGATGACAGAGACCTGCGAGCATCTCGCATCGATATTCCATGAGAATCGATGTCAAACACCCATCGAGCATGCTTTGTAAGGTCCGCGAAAGCTTCGCCGATCTAACTGGCTCGCGATGACCGTTAAGTGCCATGCGCCCCATCTACCCGACTGAACTTGGCAGTTTTCCCGGAAGATGTCGGAGCGCTGTCGTCCCGGCGACGGACAGGCCCATGCCATGATGGCCAACGGTCGCGGGCCCGGCTGCACGAGACGACCGCCTGCCGGCCCGAGCTGAGCCGAAAGTGGCTGTGCCGTCGCGCTACCAAAATATTCAAAGCCTCCGAGCTCTCTCGGCTCTTGCCGTCGTCATCGGACATGCCGACATCTTCGGGCTGATCGACATCCCCCCGTGGCTGGCTGCCGGCGGCATGGGCGGCGCCGACGTATTCTTCGTGATCTCCGGCTTTATCATCTGTCAGATAACGATTTCGGATCGTGCTGAAAGTGTTGGTGGGCAAGCCGCTCTCTTCTTTCTCATGAAGCGGTGCGTGCGAATCTATCCGTTGTACTGGATGGTTCTCGCGGCGGTAGCGATAGCGAGCCTCTGGTTTCCGCTTCGGTATCCCCTCATACCCTGTCACGAGGAGATCGTTCGCTACGTTCTGTTGATCGGGGGCAATTGCTTCGTTCCGACGGTGTGGACACTGCAATACGAGTTGTATTTTTACACAGTCGTCGCGGCTTTGCTGTTTTTCGTACCACGGTCCTTCTACGCCGCGCTGTCGCTTTTCATGCTGGCCCAAGCGGCTTACGTGGCGTTGTCCGGCTTCGCCGTTCTTCCTCAAGGCTTCCTGTCGAGCCCGCTGATCCTCGAATTCGGCGCGGGTTGCGCGATATCGTGGTTGCACGACCGCAGCTTCCAGAAGTGGCCCCTAGCCGCTTTGTTGCTCGGTGTTTTGGTATTCTCTCTCGGATCCGTCCAGGCGATCGATGCTGCCCACTCCCCACTCGTGCGTGTTCTCACTTTCGGGTCGGGCGGAGCATTGATCCTCTATGCGTTGGTTGTGCTGGAGGTGGATGCCAAAGTCATCCTGCCACGCCCGATCGAAGCGCTGGGGAACGCCTCCTACTCGCTCTACCTCTGGCATTGGCCACTCCTGGCCATCTTCACGGAGTGGGCGCTCGGCTGGTATGGCATCGCGGCCATCGTTGCCTTCAGCTTCGTGTCTTATCGACTTGTCGAATTTCCACTCAGATCGCTTGGCCGGAGCCTTCGGGCATCCCGGATTGCATCAAGCGGAGCTTGAGCGCCGCTCATGAAGCCCCGTCGTGGGCGAGCGCCGCCCACAGGAAGAGTGCGGTGGCGAGGAAGCCCAGCATCGTGCGTCGCGCATGCAGGCCACCCCAGCGCACGATCAGGGCGCGGCTCGCGGGACCGGCGCGGTCGAGTTCGATGGCGTTCAACTGGTGGTTCACCGGCATGATGATCAGCAGCGTGTAGGGCCAGTTCGCCAGCAGGACGACGGCACCCGCGAGCCACATCACCTCCCGCGTCATCCACCACGCGCCGACACCCAGCACGAAGCCGACGACGGCCAGCGTCGCCTGCATGGTAAAGCCGCGGGCATAGGCCGGCTTCCATTGGGCGAGCAGCGCCCGATCGTCGAGCGTGAGCCGAGCCGGCTGCTCGGCGATGTTGATGTAGACTGCCGCCCCGGCAAACAGCGCCGCCGTCGTTAGAGCCAGGAGTCCGAGGATCATGGCGTCCTCATTCCATCTTTATGTCGGCGGCCTTGACGATCGGTGCCCAGCGTTCGGCCTCGGCGCGCACGAAGGCGACCGTGGAGTCGGGCGTCGAGTCGACGACGGGCACGATGCCCTGCTCGGCAAGCGCCTTCAGCAGCGCGGGATCGTTCATCGTCTCGCGGCTCGCCGCGGCAAGGCGCGCCACCACCTCCGGCGGCAGGCCTGCCGGGCCGGCCAGGCAATGCCACAACACGGCCTCGAACGGCAGGCCGCCCAGCACCTCCGACACCGTCGGCACCTGTGGCGCCAGCGCCGTACGCTGCGCCGTGGCGACCGCGAGCAGCCGCGCCTTGCCCGAATTGTGGAAGGGCAGCGCGCTGCCCAGCGTGGTCGTCACCATGGCGATCTGACCGCTCAGCAGGTCGTTCATCGCCGGCCCGCTGCCGCGGTAGGGCACATGGGTGATCTGGACTCCGCCGGCCGCCGCTTTCAGGCGCTCCGTCGTCAGGTGCAGCAGCGTGCCGGTGCCGGGCGAGCCATAGCTCAGCACCCCGGGCTTGGCGCGCGCCGCATCGAGCAGACCCTTGAGCGTGTCGGGCTGCTCGAGATTGCCGACGAAAGCCGCCGGGCCGCCGCCAACATGGGCGACGTAGGTGAAATCCTTCAGCACGTCGTACTCCGGCTTGGCCGCCATCGAGGCATAGAGCGCCTGCGTCGAGCCGGTGCCGAACACGAGCGTGTAGCCGTCGGGCTTGGCGCGCGCGACGCCCAGGGTGCCGATCACGCCGGCAGCGCCGGCCTTGTTCTCGATCACCACCGGCTGGCCGAGCGCGCGGCCGAGACGCTCGCCGAACAGGCGGCCATAGACATCGGTCGGCCCGCCCGGGGGAAAGGCCACGATCAGGCGGATCGGCTGCGTTGGCCAGGCTTGGGCCCGGGCAACCGACGAGGGCACGATCGACGGCGCCGCGAGCGACGCGACGGCAAGGCTGAGCAGGGTACGACGATGCATGATGGTTCCTCCGTGCGGAATCAAAGTCCGGCCGAACGCCAGTTCTCGGCGGGCTCGTCCGGGTGGCAGGCTAGGCCGGCCGCACGCACGCCCATGATGGCGGCATACTCGTCGCGATCCGAGGCATCGCCGCTGATGCCGATCGCTGCCACGACGTTGCGCGCGCCGTCGAGCGCCAGCACGCCGCCCGGTACCGGCACGAAACGGCCGCCCGAGGCCGCCGCGAGCGCGCCCTGAAAGGCCGGGCGGTTGCCGAGCCGGTCGCGGATGGTGCGGCTGGAAATGCCCATGCCCAACGCGCCCCACGCCTTGCCGAAGGCGATGTCGAAGCGCAGCACGCCGCAGCCGTCCTCACGCTTGAAGGCCACGAGATGACCGCCGGAATCGAGCACTGCCACGGTGAGCGGCAGCAGGTCCGCCGCGCGCGCCGCCTGCAGCGCGCCATCGACCATCCGCTCGGCTTGCGCCAGCGTCAGGCTCGACTGGACGTGCAGGACATAGTGATCGCTCATGTTCCGGAATGGCTCCTTGCCTGCTGGACCGCACGTCCTGCGGGGCAGTATCGTCCATCCGGGCGGCGATTGTGAAGCCAAAGAGGGAGCGAGCCGTGGCGACCGAAACCATCCCGATCATCGATCTCGGCCCCTATCTCGCAGGCGACGAAGGCGCGATGGACCGCACGGCGCAGGAGCTGCGCTTTGCGCTGACCGAGATCGGCTTCTACTTCATCGTCAACCACGGCATCGCGCGCGAGAAGATCGCCGCCATGTTCGCCGAGGTGAAGCGCTTCCACGCCCAGCCGGTCGAGAAGAAGCTCGAGATCAAGCTCGACCAGCACAATACCGGCTATCTGCCGATGCGCGGCAACACGCTCCGCACCTCGACCGTGCAGGCCGGCACCAAGGCCAACCTCAACGAGGCCTTCTTCGTGAAGCGCGAGATGGCGCCCGACCATCCCGACGTGCTGTCGGGCCGCCGCTTCCGTGGCCTCAACCGCTGGCCCGACCTGCCGGGCTTCCGCGACACCGTGGTCGACTACTGCAACGACATGGAGCGGCTGGTGCAGAGGCTGGTGCGGCTCTACGCCCGCGCGCTCGACCTGCCGGCCAATTACTTCGACACCGCCTTCTCCGAGCCGATGTTCTCCATGCGGATGACGCACTATCCGCCGCAGGACGGCCCGGTGAACGACGAGTTTGGTCTGGCACCACATACCGACACGAGCTTTCTTACCCTGCTCGCGCCCAACAAGGTCCAGGGCCTGTCGATCCGCACCCAAAGCGGCAACTGGATCGACGCGCCCGCGATCGACAATGCCTATGTCGTGAACGGCGGGCAGATGCTGCAGCGCTACACCAACGACCTGTTCCTGGCGACGCCGCACCGGGCCATCAACAAGAGCGGCGGCGAGCGTTATGCGCTTCCGTTCTTCTGCGACAGCGGCATCGACTGGCCGGTCGCCGCCGTGCCGACCACTGTCGGCCCCGACAAGCCACCGAAGTATCCGACGACCTGGTACAGCGACTACATGACCTGGTACCTGAAGCGGAACTACGACGTGCTCAACGCGGACTCGCAGCAAGCGGCGGAATGAGCGACACGGAAACCGTCCCCGTCATCGATCTCGGCCCTTATCTCGCGGGCGAACCGGGCGCGCAGGAGCGCACCGCCCAGGAGCTGCGCTTTGCGCTCACCAGAATCGGTTTCTATTTCATCGTCAATCACGGCGTGCCGGAGAGCCAGGTACGCGGCATCTACGCCGAGGCGGCGCGCTTCCACGGCCTTCCGGTCGAGCGGAAGATGGAAGTCCGCATCGACAGGCACAATGTCGGCTATTTGCCGATGCGCGGCGATACGCTGCGGACCTCGGTGGTGCAGACCGTCACCAAGGCCAACCTCAACGAGGCGCTGTTCGTGGCGCGCGACCTGCCAACCGACCATCCCGACGTGGCAGCCGGCCGGCACTTCCGCAGCGCCAACCAGTGGCCGGCCGACCTGCCTGGCTTTCGCGAGACAGTCGTTGCCTACTGCGACGCCATGGAACGACTGGCGCAGAAGCTGGTGCCGCTCTACGCCCTGGCGCTCGGCCTGCCGGCCGTCTATTTCGACGAGCCGTTCCGCGACTGCCAGTACAAGCTGCGCATGACGCACTACCCACCGGTCGAGGCACCGCCGGACGACGAGTTCGGCATCGCGCCGCACACCGACACCAGCTTCCTCACCCTGCTCGCGCCGAACGAGGTGCCTGGCCTGTCGATCCGTACGCAAGGCGGCCAATGGATTTCGCCGCCGGCCAGCGCCAAGGCCTATCTCGTGAACGGCGGCCAGCTCCTTCAGCGCTGGACCAACGATTTCTTCCTCGCCACGCCGCACCGCGCGGTCAATCGGAGCGGCGGCGAACGCTATGCGCTGGCTTTCTTCTGCGACAGCAACATCGACTGGCCGGTGGCGGCGGTTCCGACCACCGTCGGACCGGACCGACCGCCAAAGTATCCGACGACCTGGTATACGGAGTACATGGCCCTGTACCAGAAGCGCACTTACGATCTGCTGAACGAGCAAGCAGCCGAATGAGCGCAACCCTCGCCCGCGTCGAAGCTCACGTCTTTCACACGCCGATCGCCGAGCCGATCCGGACGTCGTTCGGCACCATGACAGAGCGTGTGGCGGTATTCGTGCGGGTCGAGGATTCCGACGGCGCCCGTGGCTGGGGCGAGATCTGGTCCAACTTCCCGACCGCCAGCGCCGAACACCGCGCGCTGCTGTTCGCCGACATCGTGGCGCCGCGCGTGCTGGGCAAGTCGCTCGACGATCCTGCGGGGCTGTGGAGCGACCTCGATCGCGCGCTCCATGTGCTGCGCGTGCAGAGCGGCGATGCCGGCGCCCTTTCCGGCGCCGCGGCCGGACTCGACCTCGCGATCCACGATCTGCGCGCGCGCAAGCGCGGGTTGCCGCTGTGGCGCGCACTCGGTGGTACGGACGGGTCGCCGATTCCGGTCTACGCTTCCGGCCTCAATCCGGGCCGCGCCGCCTACGACACCGTCGGACGCATGCGGGCGGCGGGCTATCGCGCCTACAAGATCAAGATTGGCTTTGGCGAGGAGACCGACCTCGGCTCGCTTCGACCGGTGGCCCGGGAATTGAAAGCCGCGGAACGGCTGATGGTGGACGTCAACCAGGGCTGGGATCTCCGCACCGCCTGCGCGATGGCCCCAAAGCTCGCCGAGTTCGGCCTGCACTGGATCGAGGAGCCGCTGCTGGCCGACCGGCCGATGACCGAATGGACGCAAGTCGCTGCCGTCGCGCCGACGCAGCTTGCCGCCGGCGAGAACCTGCGCGGCGCCGGCCCCTTCCAGGAGGCGATCGACTCCGGGCTGTTCGGCGTCATCCAGCCCGACGCCGCGAAATGGGGTGGCCATTCCGGCTGCCTGCCCGTGGCACGCGCGGCACTGGCCGCCGGCCGGAGCTACTGCCCGCATTTCCTGGGCGGCGCGATCGGCCTCGTCCATTCGCTGCATCTGCTGGCCGCGGTGCGCGGTCCCGGCCTGCTGGAAGTCGACGCCAATCCCAATCCGCTGCGCGAAGGCCTGCTGGGCGACCTTTTGACCGTCCGCGACGGATGCGTCTCCCTTCCCGGCGGGCAGGGTCTCGGTCTAGAACCGGACATCAAGTCGCTGGCCTCGCTCAGGACTCTCCATCTGGAGCGGTGCGCCTAAGAAACGAAGAGGAAACGCCATGCTCGGCCTGATGCAAGACCGTCCGCTGCTGATCTCGCAGATCATCGACTTCGCCGCGGCTTACCATTCCGATGTCGAGATCGTCTCACGCACGGTCGAAGGGCCGATCCACCGCTACGGTTACCGCGACGCCCAGAAGCGCGCCAAGAAGCTGGCCGAAGCGCTGCAGGGGCTGGGCATCAAGCTCGGCGACCGCGTCGGCACCGTTGCCTGGAACGGCTACCGCCATTTCGAACTGTACTTCGGCATTTCCGGCCTCGGCGCCGTGCTGCACACGCTGAACCCGCGTCTCTCGCCCGAGCATGTGGCCTATATCGCCAACCATGCCGAGGACCAGATCATCTTCGTCGATCTCAACCTGCTGCCGATCATCGAGGGCGTGTTCGACAAGCTCGCCACGGTGAAGCATGTCGTGGTCATGACCGATCGCGCCCACATGCCGGCGTCGTCCAAGATCCCCAAACTGCTGTGCTACGAAGAGCTGATCGCCGACAAGCCCGGCACGCTCGAGTGGCCCGACTTCGACGAACGCACGGCCTCCTCGCTTTGTTACACCTCGGGCACCACGGGCAATCCGAAGGGTGTGCTCTATTCGCACCGCTCGACGCTCATCCACACCATGATGGCCTCAAACGGCGCGGTGATCCCGATGGATCCCGACACGACACTCCTGCCGGTGGTGCCGATGTTCCATGCCAATGCCTGGGGCCTCGTCTATGCGGCCCCAATCGCCGGCGCCAAGCTGGTGTTTCCCGGCCCCAAGCTGGACGGCGCCAGCGTCTACGAGCTGCTCGACAAGGAACAGGTGACGTTGAGCGCAGGCGTGCCGACCGTCTGGCTCGCCCTGCTCGACTACTGCGCCCAGAACAAACTCAAGATGTCGTCGGTCAAGCGCACCCTGATCGGCGGCTCGGCCGTGCCGGTCAGCATGATCGAGCGCTTCTGGAAGGAACATGGCGCGGAGGTCATCCAGGGATGGGGCATGACCGAGATGAGTCCGCTCGGCACGACGACGCGCTTCAACCGCGGCGAGCGTGACCTGCCCGACGCCGAGCGCTTCGCCATCACCGCCAAACAGGGCCGGCCGGTGTTCGGCTGCGAAATGAAGATCGTCGACGATGCGGGCAATGACCTGCCGCAGGACGGCAGCGTCTCGGGCAACATGGTGGTGCGCGGACCCTGGATCGTCTCGGGCTACATGAAGGGCGATGGCAAGAGCCAGTTCGGCGCCGACGACTGGTTCCAGACCGGCGACGTCTGCAAGATCGAGTCCGATGGCTCGGTCGTCATCACCGACCGTTCCAAGGACGTGATCAAGTCGGGCGGCGAGTGGATCAGCTCGATCGACCTCGAGAATGCCGCCATGGGCTGCCCTGGCGTGGCCGAAGCCGCGGTGATCGGCGTGCCACATCCGAAGTGGGACGAGCGGCCGCTGCTGATCGTCGTGCGCCGGCCCGAGGCCGAGGTGAGCAAGGCCGACGTGCTGAAATTCCTCGACGGCAAGATCGCCAAGTGGTGGATGCCCGACGACGTTCAGTTCATCGACGCCATCCCGCACGGTGCCACCGGCAAGATCCTGAAGACGGCGCTGCGCAAACAGTTCGAGAGCTATAAGCTCCCCACCGCCTGACGCCTCTCTGCTCCGGAGTGGCGCAGCTCGACGAGAGCCTGGCGCGTCACCTGCACTGCGCTCACCAGGGCGAGGCCCGACATGACCGCGGCCACGATATAGTCAGGCCAGCCAGTGCCCGAGCCGAACACGCCCGCCGCCGCCACCAGGACAGCGAGGTTGCCGATCGCGTCGTTACGCGTGCACAGCCAGACCGAGCGCATGTTGCTGTCGCCCTCGCGCCAGCGATAGAGCAGCAATGCCACGCCGAGGTTGGCGGCGAAGGCGAGCGCGCCGACCAGGCCCATCGTCGGTGCGTGCGGCACGGTGCCCGCCAGCGCATGCTGGATCGTGGTCACGGCGACCCACAGGCCGAACGCGCCCATGCTGGCCGCCTTCAGCAGCGAGGCACGGGCGCGCCACTTGAGCGCCATGCCGAGCACGAACAGGCTGATGCCGTAGTTCGCGCCATCGCCCAGGAAGTCGAGGGAATCGGCCAGCAGAGAAACCGATTGCGCCGCGACGCCGGCGCCGACCTCGACCGCGAACATGGCGAGGTTGACGGCCAGTGCGGCCCAGAGCACGCGGCGGTAGCCCGGCGAGGCGGCCGCTGCGCTGGCATGTTCGTGGCCGTGATCGCCGCAATGAGCGCTCATGTCAGTGTTCCCCGATATGTTCGACCATGTCCTCGACCATGCGTCTTACGTGTGCATCGTCGGCACCGTAGAAGACCTGCTTGCCCTGCCGGTCGGCGCGCACCAGCCGCGCCCCTTTCAGAAGCCGCAGGTGATGGCTGACCAAGGATACCGACAGGCCGAGCTTGTCGGCAATGTCCGTGACGGCCAGTGGTTTGCGCAGGCAGGCAACGACGATCTTGAGCCGGCTGGGATCGCCCAGCAGGCGGAACAGGTCGGCCAGCGCCACGGCGTGGTCGTCGGACAGGATGGTTTTCTTGGGTTTAGACATTTGAATAACTGTTCAAGTGTACTAACCTGGCACCACCCTGTCAAGGCGCCGCGGCAGCAGCACGTCGGCCAGCACCGCCGTCATGACGATCGCTCCGCCGGCCAACGTGGCGACCGACGGCGTCTCGCCGAACGCCAGCCACACCAGGAACGGCGCCAGCGGCGTCTGCAGCGTGCCGATCAGCGCCCCGCGCGTCGCCGACACCAGCGGCGTGCCCAGCGCGAGCAGCAGCAGGCCGAGGCCGAACTGGCTCGTGCCGAACAAGGCGAGCATGCCGAGATCTGCAACGCTCACCGAAAGCGGCTGCGCAAAGGGCAGCACGATCAGCGAGCACAGGAAGGCCGAAAGGCCGAGGGCCGGGATCATGCTGACGCCGGGATTGCGCCGGATCAGCACCAGCACCGTCGACATCAACACCACCATGCCCAAGGTGAGCAGGTCGCCCAGCAGCCGGTCGCCGGCAATCGCCGGCCCCGCCATCACGGCCACACCGGCCAGCGCCGCGAACGTCGCCAGGAGCGTGATACGATCCTCGCGTTCGCGGAGAATCAGCCAGGCTAGGCCTGCCGTCACGAAGGGGACAGTGGCGTCGATCACCATCACGTCGGCCACGGTCGAGAGCCGGAGCGCGTTGAGGAAGCAGACCGTGGCGAGTGCCGAGCAGACGGCGATCAGCAGGCCGTCGCGGCCGATCGCCCGGAGGGACGGCACGACCCGGCCGCGTTCGCGCACCGCGACCATGACGACGAGGAACAGGCCGGCGAACAGGCCGCGCCAGAAAAGCATCGTCCAGGCATCGACCTCGATCAGCCGCGTGTAGAAGCCGGCACTGGAATAGGCGACGGCCGACGCCACGAGCAGCGCTGTGCCGAGCCAGATCTTCCGCTGCATGCGGCTTACAGGAACGGAACGAACGGGATGCGCTCGCGCCGCTTCAGGAGCGGCAGGAGCTGGGGGATCGCCTTCTTGAAGTGCTCGGTCTCCTGGTGCGCCACCCATCCCGCCTCATCGACGTAGAGTTCGAATATGAAGAACAGCGCCGGATTGGTCGGCGACTGATACGGCTGGAAGAGTTTGACGCCCGGCTCGGCCATCGACAGCGGCGCCAGCCAGCGCTGGATCTCGACCACCTTGTCGATGTCGCCGTCGTTGGCCTCCAGCATGATCGCCACGACGAAGCCCTCGTTAAGCGCGGCGAGCGATTCATTGGGGATCCAGTCGGTCGGCATTTGGCACTCCGATGAGGTGAGAGCGCTCTTATGAACACCCCCTCCTGACAGCGTTGTGTCAGTAGTGATATCCTCCCCGAATGCGTCGTTCCGACCGCCTGTTCGACATCATCCAGCGCCTGCGCACGGCGAAGCGACCGACCACGGCGGCGCGGCTGGCGGCCGGGCTCGAAGTGACGCCGCGCACCATCTATCGCGACATCGCCACGCTGCAGGCCCGCCGCGTGCCGATCGATGGGGAGGCCGGCGTGGGGTACGTGCTGCGCAAGGGCTTCGACCTGCCGCCACTGATGTTCACCATCGACGAGGTCGAGGCGATCGCCGTGGGCGCGCGGATGGTGGGGCGTCTGCGCGATCCCAAGCTGCAGGAAGCCGCCGACAGCGTGCTCGCCAAGGTGACGGTCGTGCTGCCCGACGCGATCCGTTCCGCGCTCGCCAATCCGCAGATGTTCGTCTCGCCCGGCATCGCCGCAACCGCGGAGGGGATCGATCTCGCGGGCCTGCGGGCTGCGATCCGCGACAGCCGTAAACTCCATATCGTCTATGCCGACGTGAACGGCCGGCGCTCAAACCGCACCATCTGGCCGATCGCCATGGCCTATTACGTCGATGTCACGCTGATCGGCGCGTGGTGCGAACTGCGATCCGGCTACCGGAATTTCCGCGTCGAGCGCATCCAGTCGTCCAGGGTGCTGGACGAGCATTTCGACCAGGACAACGGCCGCCTGTTTCGCGAATGGTCGGCGCTCCCCAAGGAGCGTCCGGCAGGCTAGACTGGCACCATGACCATTGCGATCAAACCCCTCGATCCGGCCTCGCGCGCCTTTTTCGCGGGCGAAGTCTCGGGCATCGACCTCACCCGCCGCCTCACCGATGCGGAGGTCGCCGCCATCCATGCCGGCATGGACCGCTTCGGCGTGCTGGTGTTCCACGACCAGCACCTCACCGACGACCAGCAGCTCGCCTTCAGCCGCCAGCTCGGGCCCCTCGAGACGGCGACCGGCGACATCGCGGCGCCCGAGGAACGCCGTCTCAGCATGGACGTCAACGACATCTCGAACCTCGACAAGCACGGCAAGGTGGTCGCTCGCGACGACCGTCGCCGCCTGTTCGGTTTGGGCAACCTGCTGTGGCATTCCGACAGCTCCTTCAAGGAAGTGCCGGCCAAGTATTCGCTGCTCTCGGCGCGGCAGATCCCGGCGGCCGGCGGCAACACCGAGTTCGCCGACATGCGCGCGGCCTACGACGCGCTCGACGAGGCGGCGAAGCGCGAGGTGCACGACCTCGTCTGCCTGCACAGCCAGATTTTCTCGCGCGGTCTGCTGGGTTTCGAGGAGTTCACCGAGGCCGAGCGCCAGAAGTGGGCGCCGGTGCGCCAGCGTCTCGTGCGGCGTCATCCCGTGACCGGCCGGCTCTCGCTCTATCTCGCCTCCCATGCCGGCAGCATCGAAGGCTGGCCGGTGCCCGAGGCCCGCGCCTTCCTGCGCGATCTCACCGAGCACGCCACGCAGCGGCAGTTCGTCTATGCCCATGTCTGGAAGCCGTGGGATCTCGTGATGTGGGACAACCGCGTCACCATGCACCGCGCCCGGCGCTACGATCCCGCGGAAGTCCGCGACATGCGCCGCACGACTCTCACCAACGAAGTGTCGAGCCTGGAACAGGCCCCGTAACGCGCCGATGCGCCTGCAATTCCTCGGCTCCGGCGATGCCTTCGGCAGCGGCGGCCGCTTCAACACCTGCTTCCATCTCGAACGTGCCGCCGGCGGCAACGTGCTGATCGACTGCGGCGCCTCCTCGATGGTGGCGATCCGCAAATGGGGCGTCGAGCCCAACGCCGTGTCGACCGTGCTGGTGAGCCACCTGCACGGCGATCATTTCGCGGGGCTTCCCTTCTTCCTGCTCGACGCCCAGCTCGTGAGCCGCCGCACCGCGCCGCTGCTGCTGGCCGGCCCGCCGGGCTTCGAGGAGCGGCTGATGATCGTGATGGAAGCGATGTTCGCGGGCTCGACCAAGGCGCCGCGCAAATTCGAACTGACAATCCGCGAACTCGAGCTGCACCAGCGCGCCCCGCTGAACGCGCTGGTCGTCACGCCCTACCTGATGAAGCACTACAGCGGCGCGCCGTCCTATGCGCTCCGCATCGAGACCGAGGGCAAGGTGCTCACTTACTCCGGTGATACCGAATGGGTCGACGAGCTGATCCCGGCCGGCCACGACGCCGACCTGTTCATCTGCGAGGCGTACTTCTTCGACAAGGTGATGAAGTACCACGTCGATTACACGACGCTGATGAAGCGCCTGCCCGAGATCGGGGCCAGGCGCACCATCGTCACCCACATGAGCGCCGAGCTGCTGAGCCGCCAGCGGGAGATCGCCTGCGAGGCGGCACACGACGGGCTGGTTGTCGAGTTCTAGGACACTCCCATGCTGCCATGGCTCTCGAGCAGTCGGAGAATCTGCACCGATGTCGGCAGTTCGATCAGGAACTCCTTGTCGCGGTCGAGGTGATGGATGCGCGCCGGATCGCCGCCGGTGAAACGCGACATCGCCTCGACACTCTCCCAGTAGGAGATCGTCATGAACTCCGATTCGGTCTCGCGATCCTCGCGGAACGTCTGGACGCCCAACGCCTTCTCGATCAGCGGCTTTATTCCGACCTCGTAATTGTAGGTCTCGTATTCGTCAGCCCGCTCACGCCGCACGCGACCGCGCCAGATCCGGGCAATGCTCGGCTTCTTGGTAGCATCAGTGGTCATTTCGGCCTCCACTCCTCGAGCACCGTATTGGTGGCGGCGTCGAGCATACGCGTCTCGCGGAGCACCATGCCGTGCCTGGTGAGGATCTCCGACGGCGGCACGTCCTTGCCGACGCCTGGAAACACCGGCCGGCCGCGCGGCACGCTCGCCCGCGCGCGCGTCAGGAAGAACGCGTCGTAGCCGATGTTGAGGAACAGCCCGAACACGTCGGTGCCGCCCACCACCGCCAGCATGCCGTCCTCGATGCCCAGCCGCTGCCACGCCTCGTCGAACGGGGCCGTCGCCGGATTCCAAAGTACGGCCCTGGGGTTGGCGGGATCGGCCATGAGCCGCTGCACCCGCCGGGTCAGCACGATCCGACGTCGCGCCGCTTCCTTGGGGCCGCCCTCGGCCGAATGGCGGCCGTTGGCGACCGCCGCGGCCCGATCGAGCGAGGACTGGTAGAACTCCTGGTCCGCCGGAATCTTGAGGACATCGGGAAACGAACTGTCGGAACCCGCGATCATTCCCTCGACGGAGACGACGGCAAAACCTTCGATCCGGGGACGCTTGACGCCCATGCCAGTCACACGCCCATCGCGCCTATGATGGCGCCTTGTATGACGAGCACGCCCAGCCAATGGATGCCATCGATCACGCTCAGCATCGGCTTGCGGCCGCCGAAGGCGTTGTTGACAGCCACCGTCGTGGCGACGAAGCCGATCCAGACGAACAAGGCCGAGACGATGCCGTTCTTCAGGGTGACCTGCCCCGGTCCCAGGTGACCGAGCGTGCCGGCCAGCACCCAGGCCATGACGAGAAGCGCCACGAACGAGGTGACGAACGGCGCGATCGACTTGTTGCCGGCGATCTCTTCCCTGGTCTTGCCGATCGCCGCCAGCCACTGTTTGGACAGCGACATGTAATAGACCGCACCGAAGGCGAACCCAGCCACTGCGGCGAGGCCGACGGCGAGGACGTTCATACCGGCGAAGTTCATGGCATGCTCCCTGTTCGGAGCAGCCACCCTAGCGCAAATGAAAGCGGCGGGGAAAACCCCCGCCGCCCCTCATTTCACGGACTACGTTCAGCCCTTCGGCAGGACGACCGTATCGATCACGTGAATGACTCCGTTCGACTGCTTCACGTCGGCAATCGTCACCGTGGCGACATTGCCGTTCTCGTCGGTGAGCGTGATCTTCTCGCCCATCATCTTGGCCTGCAGCGTGCAGCCGCCAACCGTCTTCACGGGATGGGTGCCCTTGTCGTCCTTGATCATCTTGGCGATGGCCGGCGACATCGCGTTCGCGGCCACGACGTGACAGGTCAGGATCTTGACGAGCTTCGCCTTGTTCTCGGGCTTCAGCAGCGTCTCGACGGTGCCGGCCGGCAGCTTGGCGAAGGCCGCGTTGGTCGGCGCGAAGACCGTGAACGGGCCGGGGCCCGACAGGGTCTCGACCAGGCCGGCGGCCTTGACGGCCGCGACCAGAGTCGTGTGATCCTTCGAGTTGGCGGCGTTCTCGACGATGTTCTTGTTGTCCATCATCGCCGCGCCGCCCACCATCGGGTTCTGGGCGAAGGCGGGCGTAAAGGCAGTGACCGAAATCGCGGCGACGGCCGCGAGCAGTACATGACGCTTGATCATCGATGACTCCATTGTTGGTACGTGATGATTACGGTCGCTTTGCTCTCGCGGTTCACCGACTCGCCACACGCTTTCGTGAGACTCATTGTGACCACGATGTGTCCGCGAGCGACGCCGCCTGCCACGTGATATGCTCTGCCTCGAAATTGCCGCAGATGAGGAATGTCCGACCATGACCGCGTACCAGGATTACAAGCCGCTCACTTTCCACGATGCGACGCCGCGCTTTGCCGACGCGAGCGACACGCCGCGCGCCTATCTCGAGCGGTGCCTTGTGACGATCGCGGCGCGCGAACCGGTGGTGAAGGCCTTCACGGCGATCAACGAGGCGGGCGCGCGCGCGACGGCCGACGCCAGCACCGCGCGCTGGAAGGCGGGCAAGCCGCTCTCGCCCATCGACGGCATGCCGATCGCCATAAAAGATCTGCTCGAGACCAGGGACATGCCGACCGAAATGGGCTGCGCCGCCTTCAAGGGCAATTTTCCCAAGCGTGACAATGCCGCGGTCTGGGCGCTGCGGCAGGCGGGCGCCGTCATCCTGGCCAAGACCGTGACGGCGGAACTGGGCGGCGCCCATCCCGGAGCGACCACCAACCCGTTCGATCCGGCGCGCACGCCGGGCGGTTCTTCCTCGGGCTCGGCCGCCGCGGTCGGTGCGCGCATGGTGCCGGCGGCGATCGGCACCCAGGTCGGCGGCTCCATCATCCGGCCTGCCGCCTATTGCGGCAACTTTGCGCTGAAGCCGACGCAGGGCGGCATCAACCGCGGCGAGCGCCTGGCGACCAGCATGAGCACGCACGGTCCGCACGCCGGCTGCCTTGAGGATATGTGGCAGGTGGCGATCGAGATCGCCAACCGCGCCGGCGGCGACCGCGGCTCGGTCGGCCTGATCGGCCCGTCCACCCTGCCGGCCGCGACAAAACCCAACCGGCTGATCGTCCTCGAAACGGAAGGGTGGCCGGCCGTCGATGACGCGACCAGGGCCGGTTTCGACGCCGTGCTAAAACAGCTGCGCAAGGCCGGCGTCACCCTGATCCGCCGCACGGACCATCCCCTGGTCGAGGCACTGGAACAGTCGATCGCCAGCGGCCGCGCGGTGTGCGGCAGCGTCACGAGCTGGGAGAACCGCTGGTACCAGCGTGGCATCGTCGACAACGATCCGGCCGGCGTCAGCGAGCGCGCCAAGGCGACGTTGGCGAAAGCCGAGGCGATGACGCCGGACGATTACCGCATGGCGCTTCTAGCCCGCGACACCGCCCAGCACACGCATGCCACCCTGGCATCGCTCGCGGATGCGGCGATCACGCTCGCCTGTCCCGGTCCGGCGCCGCTGTGGGCGGGCGACGTTCCCGGCCAACCGCTGGCGCCGCGGCCGACCGGCGACTTCGTCTTCAACGCGCCGAGTTCGATGCTGTTCGCCCCCGTGGTGACCGTGCCGCTGATGAGCGTCGGCGGCATGCCCGTCGGCATCCAGCTGATGGGCCAGCAGCACGAGGATGCGCGCGTGACCGGCCTCGCGCGCTGGCTTCACGAGATGCTGAAGCCGGTGGCCACATGAAGATCTTTCCGGGAGATCGACCTTTGAGAAAATTGACCGCCTTCGTCTGCCTCGTCCTGTCGACCCTCGCCGTCGCGGTATCGGCACGGGCCGCAGACCCCACCACCCAGACCATCGTGCTGCTGCGCCACGGTGAAAAGCCGGCAGCCGGTCTCGGCCAGCTCGACTGCCAGGGACTCAATCGGGCGCTGGCGTTGCCGGCCGTGCTGGCGCGGCGCTTCGGCCGGCCCGCCGCGATCTTTGCGCCCAATCCGGCAACGAAGGTCCGCGACGAAGGCGGCGTCTTCGACTATGTGCGGCCGCTGGCCACCATCGAGCCGACCGCTATCGCTCTCGGCATGCCGGTCGACGCCAGCGTCGGCTTCACCGACATCGACGGCTTGCAGCTACGGCTGGGCGAGCCGCACCTGCGCGGCGCCCTCGTGTTCGTGGCCTGGGAGCACCTGCGGATCGTGATGATCGCCCGCTCACTCCTTGCCCGGCACAACGGCGATGTCGCCGCCGTGCCGGAGTGGAGGGAAGACGATTACGACAGCCTCTATATCGTCAGGATCGTTCGTACCGGCGAGCGGACGTCGGCCACCTTCGAGCACGCCCACGAGGGTCTCAACAACCTGCCGCGACAGTGCCCCGGCTAAAAAGTCGTAGGTGCCACCGCCCGCGCTACTCCGGCTTGAGGCCCAACGCCACGATGCGCGGGATCACGGTGGCCTTCAGGACCTCGTAGTCCTTCATGACCTGTTCGTGATTGAGCGGCTTCTCGGTGAGGCCGAAGCTCTCCATCATCTTCCTGCCGGGCTCGGAGTCGGCCGCGCCGACCCAGAGGTCGGACATCTTCTGCACGATCTCCTTCGGCGTGGCGGCGGGCGCGGCGAGCGCCAGCCAGCCGCGCACCGTGAACGACGGATCGGTGAAGCCCTGCTCCTCCGACGTCAGCACGTCGGGCAGCTTGACGTAGCGCACGCGGGACGGCGCCACGATCGGGCGGACATCGCCCTTGATCAGCAGCGCGTTCATCGCCTGCGGGCTGCCCATGGCCGCCTGCAGCGAGCCCGCGCCCATGTCCTGCCACATCGGCGCCTCGCCCTTGTAAGTCACGACTTCCATCGTGAGACCGTACTTCTCGTTCAGCGCCTGGGCAAAGATGTGGGCCGAGGAGCCCAGCGCCCACGAGCCGAAGTTGATCTTTTTGTCCTTGGCATAGGCGATGAACGACTTGAGGTCCTTGACCTCGGGCGGCAGCGACTTGTGCACCACGACCGGCAGAACCCCCGACGACGTCCCCGAGATGATGGTGAGATCCTTGTCCGGATCGAAACCCAGAGTCTTGAACATCACGCGGTTCTGCACGAGCGTGCTCGAGACCGAATGCAGGAGCGTGTAGCCGTCGGCCGGGGCACGCGCGACCTGGGCAGCGCCGATGTTGCCGCTCGCGCCCGGCTTGTTGTCGATGATCACCTGCTGGCCGGTCGCCTGCTGGACGTGCTGGCCGAAGGCGCGCGCGATGCCGTCGGTGAGACCGCCGGCCGGGAAGTTCACCACGATGGTGATCGGCTTGTTGGGCCAGGCAGCTTGCGCCCGCACGATCGAGGGCGCCGCGAGGGCAAGGCCGGCGGTGCCGCGCAGCAGGGTGCGTCGGGTCGTCGTCATGTCGGGTCGTTCCTCCAATTTTTTTACGCCGGGATGCATAGCGACTGCGGCACGCAAATGCCACAGTCGGATGCCAGTTTTCGCGGGTGAAAATCATGCGTCTTGCGAAATTTGTCGCCGTTCTGGCAGCCGTCGCCGGGCCCGCTCCCGCCCAACCGTCCGCCAACGTGATCGACGTCAGCCCCCCGGCCGACCCTGCCGCGGTCGTCGTGCTGCGCGGCAGCAGCGCCCCGCCGCAGCCGTGGGGTGGACCGCCCGCCCCTCAACCGTCGAGCTCACCGACCCCGAGTACACCGGCGCCGCCGGCTCCGACCTATGTCGAGCAGGTGTATACCCCCCTCTATGTCCTGCCGGGCTATTTGCAGGCAGCACCGCAGCGCGGGCCCCGGCATGTTCCGCCAGCGCCGCCGGTCGCGCCCCTGGTCGCGCCGCCCTATCCGATCCGCCCCTGGGGCGTCGGTCTCGCGCCTTTCCAGCGCTAGAGCGTATCTCTACTGATTGGAATCGGATTGGGATTCCCACGGCGGTCGAAGTCTGATTCAAGCTGTCTACTGGTTTGGAGGCCAGCATGG
>LNFM01005924.1_pt1 | contig 20592 bp, 16 predicted proteins | sample 596031 | NCBI WGS metagenome assembly LNFM01 (sample SAMN04254537, study PRJNA301005) | activated carbon metagenome | isolation source: dual media filters at the Ann Arbor, Michigan drinking water treatment plant | place: USA: Ann Arbor | reverse complement strand
CCGCCGAGTTCATAGGCCTGCGACTCCAGGCGCTCCTGCAGTTCGACGCCGGCGAGCGGGCCGCCCGGAAAATCCTCGGCCGGCGTGATGCCGACGACGATGCCTGCATTCGCATTGCGTTCCTTGCGCGAATACTGGCTCATGCCGTTGGTGACGACGCGCCCGGGTTCAGACGTCGCGGCGACCACCGTGCCGCCCGGACACATGCAGAAGCTGTACACCGCGCGACCGTTGCTCGCGTGGTGCACGAGTTTGTAGTCCGCCGCGCCGAGCGCCGGGTGCCCGGCGTACGGGCCGAGCCGCGCGCGATCGATCAGCGACTGCGGGTGCTCGATGCGAAAGCCGATCGCGAAGGGCTTCGCTTCGATGAACACGCCGCGCCGGTGCAGCATCCGAAAGCTGTCGCGTGCGCTGTGGCCGAGGGCGAGCACGACATGGCGGCTGCGGATCTCTTCGCCGTCCGCGAGCACCACGCCTTCGATCTGGCCGTCGTCGAGCAGCAGATCGGTGACGCGACTCTCGAAGCGCACCTCGCCGCCGAGCGCGAGGATCTCCTGGCGCATCGCGGTGACGACGCCGGTGAGGCGAAACGTGCCGATGTGCGGCTTGCTGACGTACAGGATTTCGGCCGGTGCGCCGGCGCGCACGAATTCCTGCATGACCTTGCGCCCGTAGAACTTCGGATCCTTGATCTGGCTGTAGAGCTTGCCGTCGGAAAAGAGACCGGCGCCGCCTTCGCCGAACTGCACGTTCGATTCCGGCGTCAGCGTGTGCTGCCGCCACAGCGCCCAGGTGTCCTGCGTGCGCCGGCGCACGTCGCGGCCGCGTTCGAGCACGATCGGCCGCAGGCCCATCTGGGCGAGCAGCAGGGCGGCGAACAGGCCGCACGGCCCGAAGCCCACCACCACCGGGCGTTCGGCCAGCGGTGCCGCGGCCCGGGCCACGGGGTGATACGCGGTGTCCGGCGCCGGCTGCACGTGGCGATCGTGCGCAAGGCGCTGGAGGATGGCCGCCTCACCTCGGGCCTGGAGATCGATGATGTAGACGAAGACTATCGCGCTGTTCTTCTTGCGCGCGTCATAGCTGCGCTTGAACACGGTGAAGTCCAGCAGATCGGCATCGGCGATGCCGAGGCGCCGCACGATGGCCTGGCGCAGGGCGTCAGCGGGGTGATCGAGCGGCAATGAGAGCTCGGTGATGCGAATCACGGCGGTTTCCTGGCCGGTGTCTCCGGCAGAGGTCTACAATGGCGCGGATTGTAGCGACGATCGCCGTTTTTCCCTATATCGACCCGTATCGGGAAGTGATCCCGGGTGAGCATCCTGCCGTGGCACGAACCAAGAGCAGCAGCCGCTGGCTGCAGGAACATGTCAACGACCCCTACGTCAAACAGGCGCAGAAGGACGGCTATCGCTCGCGCTCGAGTTACAAGCTGATCGAACTCAACGAGAAGGACCGGCTGATTCGCCCCGGCATGCTGATCGTCGATCTCGGTGCGGCCCCCGGCGGCTGGTCGCAGGTCGCCGGCAAGCTGGTCGGCGACAAGGGCCGTGTGCTCGCGACCGACATCCTGCCGATGGAACCGCTGCAGCGGGTCGATTTCATCCAGGGCGATTTCCGCGACGAAGCGGTGTTGAACCGGATCCTGGAACATCTCGGCGCAGCGAAGGCGGATCTCGTGATCTCCGACATCGCGCCGAACATCAGCGGCGTCAGTTCCGCCGATCAGGCCGCGTCGATCTACCTGCTCGAACTCGCGCTAGACATGGCGCGGCGGGTGCTGAAGCCCGGCGGCAATTTCGTCGCGAAGCTGTTCCAGGGCGCGGGCTCGGACGAGTACCTCAAGGAACTGCGTGGCGCCTTCGACAAAGTGGTGATCCGCAAACCCGCGGCGTCGCGGCCGCGCTCGCGCGAGGTCTACCTGGTCGCGCGGGGCTTGAAAGCATGAAGCCGGCCTCGTGCTAGTCTGCGGTCAGTGTCCCACGCGGTGTGTATGCCGATGACGCCGTCCCTGCTCGAAGCCGCGATTGCGCTGCGGCCGGTGTTGCGCGCAGCGGCGGCAGGGATCGAAGCGCGGCGGCGCCTGAGTCCCGAGGTGCTCGACGCGTTGCAGGCGATGGACGCTTTTCACCTGCAGCTCACCGATGACTACGGCGGCCACGGGGCCGATCCGATCACGCTGCTGCGCGTGATCGAGGAACTCGCGCGCGGCGACGCCTCCAGCGGCTGGTGTGCGATGGTCGGTTCGGAGTCGAGTGCGTGCCTGAATGCCTACCTCGATCCTGCCGTCGTGCGCGCGATGACGGCCGGCACGCCGCGCCCCGTGCACGCGCTGAGCGCCGTCGGCGTCGGGCGCGCCGTCGAGACGGCCGGTGGCTATGTCGTCAGCGGCCGCTGGCGCTTTGCCAGCGCCTGTCGGCACGCGCAGTGGCTCGGCGGACTCGCGGTGGTTCATGCCGGCGACCAGCCTCGGCAACGCGACAACGGCGCGCCGCTGCTCTGCGTCGCGTATGCGCCGGCGCACGCGGCGCGCCTGATCGACACCTGGACGGCGGACGGCCTCAAAGCGACCGCCAGCGACGATTTCGAGTTCGACGAAGTGTTCGTGCCCGCCGGGCACGTGGCCGATCTGTTCGGCCCGCCGCGGCATGCGTCGCCGGTGTGGCGGCTGCCGACGGGGCTGCGTCTTGCGCTCAGCAAGGCCGCCGCGGTGTGCGGCATGGCGCGCGCGGCACTGGATGCGACGCTGCCCCTGCTCGCGCGCACGCCGTTCATCGGGGGCCGGCCCGCGCGCGAAGAAGCGCGCGTGCAGATCGCGCTCGCCGAAGCCGAGGCCACGCTCGAAGGCGGGCGCGCGCTGCTGTATCAGCGCGTGCAGGAGGCCTGGGATCTCGTGCAGCGGGGCGAGGTGCTCGATCTCGCCGCGATTGCGCGCGTGCGCCTCGCGGTCGTGTTCGCTGCCCGTCAGGCAGTGGCGGCGGTCGCGATGCTGCGCCAACTCGCGGGCAGCGCGGCGATATTCGACGAGACGCTGGCCCGCGCCGCGCGCGACCTCGACGTCGCGCGCCACCACTTTCAGCTCCAGCCGCACATCGTCGAGGATGTCGGCCGCGTGATGCTGGGCTTCGCGCCGCGCAGCCCCCTGTTCTGACGCCGGCGAGGCCCTACCAGAGCCCCCACTTCTGCACTTCCGCGCGGCCGACGACCATGTGATGGACTTCGTCCGGGCCGTCGGCGAAGCGCAGGTGCCGCATGTCCGTGTAGAGTTCGGCGAGCGGCGTCCACTGCGAGATGCCGGCGGCGCCGTGAATCTGGATCGCGGCGTCGATGATCTGGCAGACCTTCTCCGGCACCATCGCCTTCACCGCGCTGACGTACACGCGGGCCTCCTTGTTGCCGAGCACGTCCATCGCCTTCGCTGCCTGCAGCACCGACAGTCGCATCGCGTTGATCTCGATCCGCGCGCGCGACACGACTTCGAGATTCTTGCCGAGCTTGATCAGCGGTTTGCCGAAGGCTTCGCGCGTCGCGCCGCGCTTGACCATCAGTTCGAGCGCGAGCTCGGCCTTGCCGATCGAGCGCATGCAGTGATGGATGCGGCCGGGGCCGAGTCGCAGCTGCGAGATCTCGAAGCCGCGCCCTTCGCCGAGCAGGATGTTCTCTTGCGGCACGCGCACGTTGGTGAAGCGCAGGTGCATGTGGCCGTAGGGCGCATGGTCGTGACCGAACACGTGCATCGGTCCGAGGATCTCGACGCCCGGCGTGCCCATCGGCACGAGAATCTGCGACTGCTGCCGGCTCGGCGCAGCGTTCGGGCTGGTCTTCACCATCACGATCATGATTTTGCAGCGCGGGTCACCGGCGCCCGAGATGTAGAACTTCTCGCCGTTGATCACCCATTCGTCGCCATCGAGGACCGCGCTGGTGCTGATGTTCTTCGCATCCGACGACGGCAGGCCGGGCTCGGTCATGACGTAGGCGGAGCGGATCTCGCCGTTCAACAGCGGCTTCAGCCAGCGCTCCTTCTGTGCCGGCGTGCCGACGCGCTCGAGCACTTCCATGTTGCCGGTGTCCGGCGCGCTGCAGTTCAGGGTTTCGGACGCGAGCGGATACTTGCCGAGTTCGGCGGCGATGTATGCGTAATCGAGATTCGACAGCCCCTCGCCGGTGTCGGCATCGGGCAGGAAGAAATTCCACAGTCCCGACGCCTTGGCCTTCGCCTTGGCGCCGTCGAGCAGCTCGAGCTGGCGTGGATGCCAGGACCAGCGATCGGCCTTCTCGTCGTTGAGCCGGAAGAATTCCTCGAGGATCGGTTCGACGTTGTCGCGGATGTGCATTTTCACCGCATCCATCAGCGGGCGCGCTTTGTCGGACATCGCGAGATTGAACAGGTCGGCATCGGACATGAAGTCGCTCCTCGAATGATTGATTGCAAGGCCCGGGCTTACCGCATGCGACGTAGCCTGGTGACGGGGCGGCGGTCTCGATGCGCCGGATGAGTGTGGCGAAGTCTGGCCGGGCTGCGGGTGTGCCGCAAGTCAGCGGTGAGTCCCGGTACCGTCGTGCCACGGCGGAGCGCCCGCTGCCGTCGTGCGCGACCGCCTGCTCGTGTGTCTGGCCTGCCTGTCAGCGCACGGCACGTTGACCTGCCGCCTGCTCGAAGACCGTGGCGCGATGACGCAGGTGTCGGCGGCGGGCATGTTGAAGCGTGCCGCACTGCGGCACGGCAATCGTTCCCTCATGCGGGCGTAGTCAGCCCGCGCCCGTGCTCTTACGATGACCCACCGTCGACGCGCGCGGCACACCGGGTAGACTGGCGATGACAGAAGTCCCCGGCGTGTCTGGTTTCCCGCTTCGCCTGGGGCGCGTGATCGGTGCTGCATCCGGGCAGCGCTGCCACTTCGGTCAGGGCTGGCGCGGTCGGCGATTGTGAACAGGGAGACAGCACGACGATGAAGATTTCGAGCAGCTTTGCAGTGGCCCGGCCACGCGGGGCAGTCTGGGCGCTGTTCCAGGACGTGCCGCGCGTCGCGTCGTGCATTCCCGGCACGCAGATCACCGAGTCCCTCGGCGATGGGCGTTTCAAGGGCCGGGTCGAGGTCAAGCTCGGGCCGATCGCCGCCGCCTTCGACGGCGACGCCGAACACACCACCGACGCCGCGACTTTCACCGGCACGATCACCGGCAACGGCCGCGATCGCGGCGCCGGCAGCCGCGCGAAATTCACCACCGTCTATCGGCTCAGCGAGACTGCCACCGGCACCGACGTCGCCGTCGAGTCCGACATCTCGCTGGCCGGCGCCGTCGCGCAGTTCGGGCGCACGGGCCTGCTCGAAGAAGTCACCAGCCGCCTGCTGCAACAGTTTGCAGCGAACCTCGAAACGCAGATGGTGGCCGAAGTCGACACCGGTGCTGACGTGGCGCCCGCACCGGCGATGACGCAGATGAATCTCGGCGGCATCCTGTGGGCAAGTGTGCTGGCCTGGTTGCGATCGCTGTTCGGAAAGGTCTGGGGTCGCACGGGCTGAGTGGCTGACCGCGCTGCCCGTTGCGGCACGCTGACAGTGTTCAGTGATGCACCTCACGCGTGAGGCCCAGGGCCTGCGCCGACGTACTACATCAAGCGCCGCGTTCAGGCGGCGCGAAGGAGGGGCTGTCGATGGCATACACAGGCAAGGACGTACCGGCCCAGCACAGCCCGGCGCTCGTCGCCGGCGCAGGGCTGTATACGGGTGACGTCAAACTCGATCGCATGACACACGCGCACGTGGTGCGCAGCCCGTTCGCCGCCGCACGGATCCTGTCGATCGACGCAAGCGCCGCGCTCGAATTGCCGGGCGTGGTCGCCGTCGTCACCGGCGACGATCTCCGCGCGCAGGGCTACGCGATGCCGGTCGAAGGCTTTGGCGAGGGCGTGAAGCCGAAGCCCTTCGATCTGTTCCCGCTGGCGGTCGACCGCGTGCGTTTCGCGGGCGAAGGCGTCGCCGCCGTGATCGCGGAGGATCCGTACACCGCGAAGCAGGCGGCGCTGCTCGTCGACGTCGAGTACGAGGACACCGACCCCGTCGTTGACGCCGAGCGCGCCCTCGCGCCGGATTCGCCGCTGGTCGAACCGGACTGGGGCAGCAACGTGCTGTTCGAAGCGCGCATGACCAGCGGCAACGCGGCGCAGATCATCGCGTCCGCCGCGCACACCGTCGGCGGCGAACTGCATCATCATCGCTACACCGGCGCGGCAATGGAACCGCGTGCGTACGTCGCAGACTACGATCCCTACCGCCGGACGCTGAGCTTCTGGGCGTCCACGCAGTGTCCGCATCCGATGCGCACGCTGCTCGGCCAGACCTTGCATCTGCCCGAGAACGACATTCGCGTCATCCAGCCGAATGTCGGCGGCGCGTTCGGTCTGAAGATTCCGTACTTCCAGGAAGAGGCGCTGATCGCCGCGCTGTCGGTCGTGTGCGGTCGCCCGGTGCGCTGGATTGCCGAGCGCCGCGAGGATCTGCTCAGCGGTGGCCACGCGCGCGAAGGCCACTTCCGCTGGCAGGCCGCGTTCGAGCCGGACGGGCACGTCACGGCGCTCCAGGTCCGCTATGTCGCCGACGTCGGCGCGCCGAGCGCGCTCGCAGGCTGGGGGCAGTGTTACGTCACGGGTTTCGCGCTGCCCACCTGTTACAAGATTCGCGACACCGATGTCGAGGTGATCGCGGTCACCACCAACAAGTGTGCATGGAACGCGTATCGCGGCTTCGGCAAGGAGTCCTCGTCGTGGCTGATGGATCGCGTGATGGACGCGGTGGCGCGCGAAACCGGCCTCGACCGCACGGCCGTGCGCTTGCGCAACTTCATTCAGCCCGAAGAGTTTCCGTATCCGCAGAACGGCGGCGCGATCATCGACAGCGGCAACTATCCGAAGGCGCTGAAGCGCGTGCTGGAGATGATCGACTACGCGAACTTTCCGGCGTTGCAGGCCGCCGCGCGGGCCGAGGGCCGCTACGTCGGTCTCGGCCTCGGGCAGGAACTGACGCCGGAAGGCTGCAGCATCGCGGGCACCGCGCGCTTCAACGGCTGGGACGGCGCGACGGTGCGCATCGGTCCGAGCGGAGAGGTGACGGTGCTGACGGGCGTCACCTCGCCCGGCACCGGCAACGAGACCGCGCTCGCCCAGATCGCCGCCGACCGGCTCGGCATCGAGCTGAAGTACGTGAAAGTGATCCAGGGGGACACCTCGATCTGCCCCTACGGTCTCGGCAACTTCAGTTCGCGCGGGGTGATCATGGGCGGCTCGGCGGTGCACATCGCCGCCGGCGAGCTGCGCGAGAAGCTGTTCAAGGTCGCGGGCAACATGCTTGAGGTGAGCCCCGGTGATCTCGAATGCGAGGATGGCAGAATCATGCTGAAAGGCGCGCCGTTCCGCTACGTCGACACCAAAGACGTGGTGACGAAGATCTACAGCGACTGCCACGGCGCCGCGGCCTGCGGCGTGGAGCCCGGTCTCGAGGCCACGCGCTACTTCCGTCACGACAACGTCTATCACCAGCCGGAGACGCAGGGCCGCTACAGCGCGTATCCGTCGTGGGCGAACCAGGCCACCGCGCTGATTGCCGAGATCGATCCCGACACCGGTGTCATCAAGATCCTGCGCTACTGCGCGGTGCACGACTCGGGCAAGATCATCAATCCGATGACCGCCGAGGGCAATGTGCACGGGGGTACGGCGCAGGGCATCGGCGGCGCGCTGTTCGAGCAGCTCGTCTACGACGACTATGGCCAGCTGACGACCACCACGTTCATGGACTACACGCTGCCGACGGCGATGGAGATCCCGCATATCGAGCTCGAGCACCAGGAAACGCTGTCACCGTTTTCGCCGCTGGGGGCGAAGGGCGTCGGCGAATCCGGCATCACGAGCCCGCTCGGCGCGCTGTGCGGCGCGGTGGAAGATGCGCTGCGCGAGTTCGACGTGCGCATCGACCGCCTGCCGCTGTCGCCCGAACGCGTGTGGCGCGCGATCCAGGCGCAAGGAGACCGCGCATGATCGCCGGTGAATTCGAATTCTTCGCGCCGCCGACACTGCCCGACGCGTTGCGTCTGCTGCAGGAGCATGGCAGCGCTTGCAAGGTCCTCGCCGGCGGGATGACGCTGCTGCCGGTGATGACGCTCGGCCTCGCACAACCACGCGCGATCGTGAGCCTCAATCACCTCCAGGGTCTGGCCGGCGTCGAAGACGTCGGCCCGGCGCTGCGAATCGGCGCGATGATGCGCCACGCGACGCTCGGCAAGCATCCGCTGGTGCTGCAGCACGCGCCGCTGCTCGCCGCCGCCGCGCGTGGCATCGGCGACGTGCAGGTGCGCCATCGCGGCACGCTCGGCGGCAGCCTTGCGCACGCCGAGCCCGCGGCGGACTACCTGTGCGCGACAGCGACGCTCGGCGCACGTTTCCTGCTGCAGAAGCAGGGCGGCGAGCGCTGGCTCGACGCGGCCGGCTTCTTCATCGACGTGATGACGACCGCGCTCGAGCCCGACGAACTGCTGACCACTGTCGAGATCCCGAAGCAGGCCGCCGGTGCCGGGTATTCGCATCAGAGCCTGCGTCGCGTCGAAGGCGCGTTTCCGATCGTGCTGGCGTCCGCGCAGATCGCACCGGGCTACGCGCCGGCGCGCGTCGGTCTCGGTGGCATCGGGCCGCGCCCGGTGGTGCTCGAGGTCGACGACGTCGTCAAGGGCGGGTTGACGCCGGCGGCCCTCGAGGCCGTTGGTGCCCGCGCCTTCGACGCTGCGCAACAGGCGCTGTCGGATCTCAACGGCAGCGGCGACTATCGGCGCGCCATGGCGCGCGTGTATGCGTGCCGCGCGCTCGAAGCCGCCGCCGCGCACCTGCAGGCAGGAGGAGGACGCTGATGAAGACGCTGGTGACGCTGAAGGTCAATGGCCGCCCCCACCAGGTGGCGGTCGACACGCGGGCCAAACTCGCCGAGATGATTCGCGATGAACTGCGCCTGACCGGCACGCACATCGGCTGCGGCACCGGCAGTTGCGGCGCCTGCACGGTGCTGCTGAACGGCGAAACCGTGAAGTCTTGCTGCGTGCTCGCGGCCGACGCCAACGGCCAGGAAGTCACGACGATCGAGGGCATGAGCAAACCCGGCGAGCTGAGCCGGCTGCAGCAGTGTTTCGTCGAACACCACGGCCTGCAGTGCGGCTACTGCACGCCCGGCATGGTGCTGTCTGCACACCAGCTGCTGAAGGACAACCCGTCGCCGACCGAGGATGACATCCGCCACGCGATCGCTGGCAATCTGTGCCGCTGCACGGGGTACCAGAACATCGTCAAATCGATCAAGGCGGCCAGCGAAGCCGAAACCTAGGCTGGGCTGACGCAGGAAGCCCACCAAAGGAATGCCGCATCGCGACCAGCGGCAGGGTGACAAGAGGGCCGTCATGCATGGCAAGCCATATTGAGCTGCCATGTTGGGCTTCCTGCGTCAGCCCATCGGTCATGAAGGGCGTGCATCACCCGCCATGATGAAAGTTCGGTGCAGCCCGGGTGGAACGCAGTGGAACCCGGGATCGGCGAGGTCTGACAGGCCGCTCCCGGGTTCCGCGCTGCGCGCTCCACCCGGGCTACACGAGCGCGCCGGACAGGCACTTTCACAGCAACCTGCGGGGCCACCGACCATTCCTGAAAAGTGCAGCACCATTTACCCAAACCGGAGACCGCCCATGCCTTCTGCACCTGTCGGCCAGATCTTCAATCCGGACAACCAGCGCTGGTTCGCACTCGGCGACTTCAGGCATCTCGAGATTGCGATGCTCGGGGTCGACCGTCGCAACACCATCGTCGATTTCATGGTCAGGTTCGAAGCCAACGGGAAGGTCTTCAACCACCGTCACCTCGCCGAGACACGGCTGTTCGTCGTGCAGGGCGAACACCATATCTATGAACTGGACGGCACGCTGAAGGAAATCCGCAAGACCGGCAGCTACACCGTGAGCGCGCCGGGCGGCGTGCACACCGAAGGCGCGGGCGAGGTCGACTGCATCGTCACCTACAACATCCGCGGCAACGGCAGCGACGAGATGTTCGACGTGCTCGATGACGCAGGCCGCATCGTCGGCAAGATCGGTTTCGAGGATTTCGCTGCGCTGTACGACGCCCAGCAGGCCGAGCTGGCGAAGGCGTGAGCTGCTGCGTTCGCACGCAGTGCCGTCGACGGCAGGCGTGCGGTCACGATCTGCTGACTCAGGCAGTCAGCAGCGTTCGGGTGGCGGCCCGATGCGTCTGCTCATGCAGTGGCGGCCACCGCGAGAAGTTTCCCCCATCTTGTTGAATGCATCGCCGCAAACCTGCGCGTGCTGATCTGGATCAAGGGGCGCGGACGAGGCGCGTTCCTAGACTGCAAGCCACAGCAGTCAACGGGAGCACGCATCATGTCCGCAGCATTGAACAGGCAACAGCCGGTCGCCGCCGTTGCCAGCGAACTCGATGTCATCATCATCGGTGCCGGCATGTCCGGCATGTATCAGCTCTACAAGTTGCGCGGACACGGCTTTACCGTGCGCGTGTTCGAGGCCGCCGACGGCGTCGGCGGTACCTGGTTCTGGAATCGCTATCCGGGCTGCCGCTTCGACTCCGAGAGCTGGTCCTACGGCTATTCGTTCTCGCAGGAGATCCTCGACGAGTGGAACTGGAGCGAGCATTTCTCCGCGCAGCCGGAAACGCTGCGCTACCTGAATTTCGTTGCCGACAAGTTCGATCTGCGCAAGGACATCCAGTTCAATTGCCGCGCGAGCAGCGCGGTGTACGACGAACGCGCGAACCGCTGGGAAGTGACGTTCGAAGACGGCCGCACCGTGCGCGGAAAAGTGCTCGTCGCGGCCACCGGGCCACTGTCCGCGCCGCAGATGCCGGCGATTCCGGGCGTCGGCGACTTCAAGGGCGAGGCGTACCACACGGCTTTGTGGCCACGTGATCCCAACGGCTTCGGACCGGCGAACATCAGCTTCGAAGGCAAGCGGATCGGTGTCATTGGCACCGGCGCCACCGGCATCCAGGTGATCCAGGAAATCGCGAAGAGCGCGGGCGAACTGTATGTCTTCCAGCGCACGCCGAACTGGTGCGCGCCGCTGCACAACAGCTCGATCGATGCGGCGACGATGGACGCGATCAAGGCCGATTACCCGGCGATTTTCCAGCGCTGCAACGAAGCCTTCGCCTGCTTCATCCACACCTTCGATCCGCGCTCCGCGCTGGAGGTCACGGCGGCCGAACGCGAGGCCTTCTGGGAGAAACTCTATGCCGAGCCGGGCTTCGGAATCTGGCTCGGCACCTATCACGACGTGCTGACCGACCCGCGCGCGAACAAGCTCGCCAGCGAGTTCATCGCGCGCAAGATTCGCGAGCGGGTCAAGGATCAGGCGATCGCCGACAAGCTCATTCCGCAGGACCACGGCTTCGGCACTCGTCGCGTGCCGATGGAGACAAGGTATTACGAGGTCTACAACCAGCCGAACGTCAAACTCGTCGACATCAAGGAAGCGCCGATCGAGCGCATCACCGCGACCGGCATCAAGACCACCGCGGCCGACTATGCGCTCGACATGATCATCTACGCGACCGGCTTCGAAGCCGTGACCGGCGCGCTTGCGCGCATCGACATCCGCGGCGTCGGCGGGCGCGCGCTGAAGGACAAATGGGCCGGCGGCCCGGAAACCTATCTCGGCATGCAGACCAGCGGTTTCCCGAACTTCTTCACGCTGGTGGGCCCGCACAATGGGTCGACGCTGTGCAATATCCCGCGCGGCATCGAACAGAATGTCGAATGGCTGACGGAACTGCTGCTGCACATGCGCGACACCCACCTCGAACGCGTCGAGCCGACCCGCGACGCCGAACTCGCGTGGACCGAGCACGTGCACGAGACGGCGGCGAAAACCCTGATGCCGACGGCGAGCTCCTGGTTCATGGGCGTCAACGACAACATTCCGAATCGGGTGCACGGCTTCCTGCTCTACGCGGGCGGCTTCCCGGCCTATCGCGCCAAGTGCGACGAGGTCAAGGCGCTGGGATACGAGGGCTTCGTGCTCCAGTAGGCCGCAGGGCGGCGCGCCGGCGTTGATCGGCGCGCACGCCCCGCGGTGCAGCGGCGAGCGGGCCGTCGAGGTGGTCTGCGAGGGGCCCGGCCAGCGGGTAAGATGGCGCGCATCAGGCACGCCCGCGCTGGAGAATTCATGATGCGACTGAGCCCCTTCGACGATTACCCGTTCCACCAGGCACCCACGCCGTTCGCCACCGTGGCCACCACGGATGCGCATTACAACGACGGCTATTTCTGCGCCTTCTACGCGCCGGAGTGGTATTTCTTCACGGGCCTCCGGCTGCATCCGAACGTCAACGTGATCGACGGCTGGGCCGCGGTCGCGCATGCGCACCGGCAGACGGTGGTGCGCGCGTCGCGCGCGCTGCACCCGCGCTACGACGATCTGGCCGTCGGCCCGTTGCGCTACGAGATCGTCGAACCGATGAAGCGGCTGCGACTGACGGCCGCCGGCAATCCAGCCGGCGTCGAGTTCGACGTGGAGCTCGAGGCGCAGTCGCCGCCTTTCATCGAGGATCGCTACCAGCACTTCAAGTACGGCGCGGTGGTCAACGATCTGATCCGCTACACCCAGATCTGCCGCGCCACCGGCGAGGCCAGTGTCGCGGGGCAGCGGATCGCAATCGACGGCTGGCACGCGATGCGCGATCACTCCTGGGGCGTGCGCTCGTCGATGGCGGTGCCGACCGGCATCAAGGGCGTCGATCGCGAAGACGACCGGGCCACGCGCCGAGCTCTGCGCCTGTGGGTGCCGTTCGAGGTCGAGGATCACTGCGGCTTTTTCAACACGCACGAAACCGCCGACGGCCGCCCGCTCGATTTCGAGGGGCGCCTCGACTACGCCGACGGGCACTCAGTCAAGCTGACGGCAGTGCGGCATCAACTCGATTATCTCGCCGGCACCCGACGCCCGACGGGCGGCAGCATCGAACTCGACGGCGAAGACGGCGTGACGCGCCGCTACACCTTGCGCCTGACCGGCACGCCGGCTGACGTGCAGGGGGGTGGCTACTATGGCGGCTGGCGCGATGGCCTGGGCGCGGGCATCTACCGCGGCGCCGAGACCGTCGAGGTCGACAGTTATGACGTGAGCCCCGGCGCCGAGATCAGCGGTCCAGCGCACGTGCCGGCGCATCGACGCCTGGGACCGACCGAGTATCCGATGGCGATGAGCGGCCCGGGCGGCGCGACCGGCATGGCGCACTTCGAGCACACGCTGAGCGGGCCGTATCCGCGCTACGGCTTCGAGTCCTGAGCGCGGCCGACACAGGGGTGCAGAACACTGCATGCGGGACGGACTGTGCGCGTCCCGCGCCGGCCCGGTCGGCCCCGGCGCACGACATGCAAGTGACGCAAGCGGCAGCATTCCAGCCAGCCAAGCGCAAATCCGCTTCGTTAGAGGGTGGTGGTGAAAGTGCGGTGTCCGGCGCAGTCTGGTCGCCCGCTGGCAGCTCGCAACCCGGGTTCCGCGCTGCGCGCTCCTCCCGGGCTACTTCGTGCCATGCACTTTCACAGCAATCGACGCTTTTGAGCCCAGGTCTTCGCCCAAGTTGATGTCGGCAGTTCGATCTCGACGCCCATCCATTGCGACTCTCGAGGGCTTCGCGCTGGCGCGACGGTAGGCGGAGACTTTCGACGCAAGCGCGGTGCGCAGCCGTATCGCTGTGCGAGGCTGTCGAAGAAATTTCGCGCTTGATCACACAGCGTACTGCGTATCGCTGGATCGACCGCAGTGATCCTTGGTGGTGTCTGCACTCGGTGCGACAACGCACCGACGTGTGTTGCGTCGTCGCTCAGGCTCGGGACAACGCGATCGCCTCGTCATGCACAACTGCCGACCATGCAGGTCGTGCGCCCGTGCTTCAGCTGCCCGACCCCGTCGTCCGCTCGAGCACGCGGCATTGCCGGCTGATGGCACTGTGCACGCTGAATACGGCTGAAACCTCGGGAGTTGCCGGTGGACCTGAAAAGCGGTTACCCGTATTGGGCGGTCAAGAACGGCCTGATGTATGCGTTTCCGCAGCTCGATGCCGATCTGGATTGCGACGTGGTGGTGGTAGGCGCCGGCATTACCGGCGCGCTGATCGCCGATGAGCTGGCTGGCCACGGTCACGAGGTCGTCGTGCTCGATCGGCGCGACGTCGGCTGGGGCAGCACGTCAGCGAGCACCGCCCTGCTGCAGTATGAAATCGACACCCACGCCACCGATCTCGCCGCGCGCTACGACGAAGCGTCAGCGCTGCTGGCGTATCGGTCCTGCCTGCACGCGATCGGCAGGATCGGCGCATTGGCCGAGGCCGTCGGCGATGTTGACTTCGCGCACTGCCAGAGCCTGTACTACGCGAGCAATCGCGCTGACCAGTCACGCCTGGCCGACGAATTCGCGTGGCGAAAGAAGCATCGCTTTCCGGTGCAATGGTTCGGTCGCGCCGCGCTCGGGGACGAGTACGGACTGACTGCGCCGGCCGCAATCCTGAGCAAGGTGGCCGCGCGGGTCGACCCCTATCGGCTCGCCTCGCGACTGCTGCGACGGCTGCAACGGCGGGGCGCGCGCGTGTTCGATCGCACGAACGTGGCGTCCATCACGGCGACCGCGCGCTCGGTTCGACTCACCACTGAGCGCGGCCTGTCGGTCAAAGCCCGGCATGTCGTGATGGCCAATGGCTATGAAGCGCAGCACTGGCTGCGTCAGCGCGTGGCGCAGAATCGCAGCAGCTACGCCTACATCAGCGATCCGGTCGAGCGTGACGAAATGGGCTGGTTGCGGAATACGCTCTTGTGGGAGTCGGCGCGACCCTATCTGTACCTCCGCAGCACCGGCGATGGCCGCCTGCTGGTGGGCGGCGAAGACGACGACCGCGATATGCCGGCACGGCGCGACCGCATGGTCGACCGCAAGGCGGCCATCCTGCAACGCCAGGTCGCCCGCCTGCTGCCCCACCTGCGGGCGCGGCCGGCGTTCGCCTGGGCGGGCACGTTCGCCGAAACGACCGACGGGCTGCCGTTGTTCGGGCGTCACCCGCAGTACGGGCCGCGCGTTCTGTTCGCGCTGGCCTATGGCGGAAACGGCATCACCTACAGCATGCTCGGCGCCGGACTGCTGCGCGCCCAGATCGAACGCCGCCCGCATCCTTTGAGCAAGCTGTTCTCCTTTGCCCGGCTTGGATGAAGTGCCCGGGGCCGACGAGCGCCTGTGTGCGGTACCGTACCGACTGGATCAGACGAAATTCGCAGCATCGCAACTGCAATGCTTGGTCATGACGACGGTCGCACAGTGCACTGAGGGTTCGGGCGGTAACGCGCAATCCATGCAGACCTTGTCAAGAAGCGGTGCGGGCGACGGCGTTCACGTTCGCCACGATCGGCTGCACCCTGTTCGAGGTTTCACGGGATGTCACTGACTGGCAGCCGCAAATCCAGACTCTGGGTTATTGGAAGCACTGTGCTGGCCATCAGCCTGGTGGTGCTGCAGAACTTCAAGACCTCGGAGAAGGTGCTGGAGCGCAGGATCGCGCATCGCTACGTGGTGTCTGATCCGCAGTTCCTGCGCGAGATGGGGGTGCTGCTGGGGCCGGCGATAGTGCACGGCAATCAGGTGACAGCGCTGCAGAACGGCGACGAGATTTTTCCGGCGATGTTGCTGGCCATTCGCTCGGCGCAGACCTCGATCACCTTCGAGACCTTCATCTACTGGTCCGGTGACATCGGCGAGCAATTCTCGCAGGCGCTTTCTGAACGTGCTCGTGCCGGTGTGAAGGTCAACGTGACTATCGACTGGGTCGGCAGCACCAGGATGGAACAGTCACTGCTGGATGCCATGCAGGCCGCCGGGGTGCAGTTGCATCGCTATCGGCCACTGCACTGGTACAACCTCGGCCGCATGAACAACCGCACGCATCGCAAGCTGCTGGTCGTCGATGGCCGTGTCGGGTTCACCGGTGGCGTAGGCATTGCGGATCAGTGGACGGGCGATGGTCGCGATCCCGAGCACTGGCGAGATTCCCACTTCCGCATTGAAGGTCCCGTCGTGGCGCACCTGCAGGCAGCCTTCAACGACAACTGGATCAAGACCACCGGCGAGGTCCTGAACGGACCGGATTACTTTCCGGCGCTGCAGAACGAAGGCGCGATGGATGCACACCTGTTCGTCGCCTCCCCGTCCGGCGGCAGCGAGAGCATGCATCTGATGTATCTGCTGGCCATCGCGGCGGCCGGGTCGAGCATCGACCTGGCGGCGTCCTACTTCGTGCCCGACAGGCTGTTGATCGAAGCGCTGATCGCTGCCCGCCATCGCGGCGTTCGCGTTCGCATCCTGTTGCCCGGGCCGCACCTGGACACGTGGACGGTCAAAATCGCCTCGAAGGCCGATTGGGGGCCGCTGCTGCAGGCAGGGGCCGAGATCCACGTCTATCAGCCGACGATGTTGCACACCAAGCTGCTGGTCATCGATGCCGGCTTCGTGTCGGTGGGCTCGACCAATTTCGATATTCGTTCGATCCGCCTCAATGACGAAGCGAGTCTGAATGTGTACAGCACGGAATTCGCCGCCCGGATGACAACGGTGTTCGAGGCCGATCTGAGGGACGCCGAGGCCTACTCTTATGCCCAATGGAAGCGTCGTCCGCTGCGCGAGAAGATCTCCGAAGTCATTCTGCTGCCCATCAAATCGCAGCTTTGATGAAGGTCTTTTGCAATCGCGGGGCAATCAAGACGGGCGGGTCCGGCACCCGGCCAGGCTGGACGCCGGTCTCGGGCATCGGCAGGCAAGGCTCAGCGTGAACTGGCGCGGCCCCCCCTGACGGCTGAGCCACCTCTCAGGCTGGTGAATCGGGACTGTGGCCGCCGCCTCTGCGACGGGTCCGTGAAGAGGGGCGCTCGGCAGCGGTGCCCGTTGGCTCCCGCTCAGCTCCGCGCCCCGTCTCGCGCGCCGCACTGTCGGCGCGCGATCTTTTTCAGCTTCTAGCGCGTGCCGGTCTTCGCCTCGGCCGCGACGGACGCTTCCTCGGTGTAACTGATGTCGTCCGCGCCCGCGTTCTCGAAAATCTTCTTCGCCCGGTCGATTTCTTCGCTGCTCTCCGCATGCACTGAGAGCAGGATGTTGCCGTCCTTCACCTTGCCTTCATAACGTTTGGCTTCGATCTCGGGAATGCCGAGACCGATCAGGGTGCCGGTCAGGCCGCCGACGACCGCGCCCGCTGCCACGCCACTGAGCGCCGCGAGGATGGGGCCCGCGGCGATCAACGGCCCGACGCCGGGAATCGCCAGTGCACCGATGCCGGCCAGCCAGCCGAGCCCGCCGCCGACGACGCCGCCGACACCTGCGCCGGTCGCAGCGCCTTCCGGGGCCTTCGTGTTCTGTTCGTGGGCGAAGTCCTTCGTGCCGCTCCTGTCCGGGAACAACGCGGAGATATCGTCAGCGGAGAATCCCGCTGCCTTGAGCGCATCGGCTGCCTGTTTGGCGGAAGCCTCGGTCGGCAGGATGCCGAAAACGGCCTTGGTTTTTGACATGTTCGTTTCCTCTGGAATGATGGGTGGGCGATTCGATTCAGCGCTTCAACACTTGCAGTTCGTTCTGCACGTGCTCAGGCCCGGCCGCGCTTTTCGCGATGGCCGCGATGCGTGCCTGCTCGTCTGCGTTCGCGACAACGCCGCGCAGCGTGACGGCGCCGTCGATGGTGATGACCTTGACGTTCTGCGCATTCGTGCCCAGGGTGCCGTCATCGACCAGCGCTTTGCGGATGGCGCGGGTGATGGCGACATCTGCGTCCGTACCGGACTGGTCGAGTGGCGTCAGTGTGGCGCCTTCGACGTCATCCGCATTGTGAGCGCTGTTGTCGGCCGGCTTGCCCTCACTGTTCGCACCAGGCTTGTTGTCCACAGGTCCGGACCTGGCGGACTTGTCGCTGTCGGCGTACATGAACGGGTTGCGGCGCTCCAGGTCTTCCTTGGTCGCGTTGTAGTAGATGTTTTTGCCATCGTTGGTGACGCGCAATTCCTGGTATGGAATCGCCACCAGTTTCGAGCCCAGGTCGAAGAAGCTGCCGAGCGAGATGATGGCCATGACCTGATCGCCGTCGCGGGACACGATCAGATCCTCGATTTCACCGATCTCGTCGTCGTTGGCATTGTGAATGTTGCGGCCGATGAGTTCGCTCGCGCGCAATTTGTAACTGCCCTGCGGATCGGAGTAGTCCGCATAGGGGACAGCCGAGTCATAGTGGCGCATCGTCGGCGCGGGATCGGCGCCATACGCGGGGCTGAAAATCATGAGTGCGACAGCAGCGGCGAGCGCTGTGTGGGTCGCGCCGGCTGGCAGGGGGCGTTTTATTTCCATGTGGGATTCTCCGTGCTGTATTCAAACCAGACGCTACTGTCTGCGCATCGCTGTTCCCGGTCTGTGCGTTTGCACACCCGGGATGGGCCTGGCACGAACGCGGCAGCGAGGGGGTGGCTTTCGATTCAGGAGCGGCGTTGCCGTCATGCAGTGGCTGCCGGCCGTTCTGCCGCGTCATTGCATGCAGTGATTTTTTTTGGTGGCCGTTGCGCGTTCGAGGCCTTGCGCCAGACAAATGGCTCTATCTGATGTCGGTCATGCAGCCGTGACGTGTGGTACTGGCAGACCGCCGTGTAGGCATCGAGGTCGTGACGCGCGTCCGTCAGCGTGCAGTCGCGGGAAGTTCGCAATGGATGTGTGTCGATAAAGGTCCGGCCGCTGCCCGTCGTCAGCGCGATGTCGGAAATCATTCAGACTCGGCAGCGCTTGCGACTCGGGGACGCCAGGGTCATGCGCCAACCAGCGAGGACGCGGCGTCCACGCACTCCGGCGGCGAACGAAGCGCGCGCGTCGCGAACGACGACGAAGTCAGCGGTGCGGCCGGACCGGGCGGGTGCCGAGGATTCAGGTGATCGGTCGGTGCGCCCGGCGGGGAGCATTCGCCTGTGTGTCGACGTACGCTGCGGACCCGCCAACAAGAAGCCGGCTTGTCGTTTCCGTTGGGCTTGGAGGAGCGCCCGGCAGGATGGATTCGCGTGCGCTTGGGCGCACGCTCACCCCTGCGGGGCGCGCTGCGCGCGTCCAATCTCGCTGCGCGAGATTGTCGAACGAGAGATTCGAAGCTGACGGACCCACCAAATCAAAAAGCCGGCTCAAGGCCGGTTCGTCATGTCCGTCGGCCTGGAGGAGCGCCCGGCAGGATGGACTCGCGTGCGCTTGGGTGCACGCTCGCCCCTGCGGGGCGCGCTGCGCGCGTCCCGGTTCGCTGCGCGAACGGGTTCTACCCTGTAATCACGGACGGTTTAGAAAGAGCTGACACCTTCTGATCCTGCTTGGCGACTCTACGTCGCATTCTCGGATTATGGAATCGCTCGATGTAATGGAACACATCAGCCTTGGCGGCATCCAGCGTTCGGTATCGCGTTCGATAGATCCATTCGCGTTTGAGCATTCCAAAGAACCCTTCGCATGCGGCATTGTCTCCGCAGTGGCCGACAGCGCTCATCGAGCATAGCAAGGTATTTCGGCTCAATAGACGCTGGTAGTCACCGCTTCGAAACTGGCACCCGCGGTCCGAATGGAGAATCACCGACCAACCTCCCTGACGCTGCCAGATCGCCATCTCAACAGCACGCATCACCATCTGCCGGTCCTGGCGGTGATGCATCGACCAACCCACCACCAGGTTGCTGAACAGGTCGAGCACGACGCACACGAAGAGCTTGCCTTCGTCGGTCATGATCTCAGTAATGTCGGTGACCCACTTCGTTTCGGGCTCCAATGCCGTGAAATCCCTTTCCAGCAGATTCCGAACACCCGGCGGCGACAGACCCGGACGACCCCGCGGCCCACGTCGCTTCTTTCGCGGCCAGCCTTGAATCCCGTGACGCGCCATCAGGCGTGCAATGCGATTGAGGCTTGCCGTTTCACCTTCGTCGGTCAGATCTTCATGTATGCGAGGCGCACCCATCACGCCTCGGCTGTCGTCGTGAAGCTCTCGGATGCGCGCCAACAGACGCTCGTTGTCTAACTGGCGCGCACTGGGCCGACGTGTGGCCCAGCCGTAATACCCGCTTGGCGACACCCGAAGACAGCGACACATCAGACGAACAGGAAAGTCATCGCGGCAACGCTCGATCGCCTGATATCTCAGGACGACCCCTTGGCGAAGAACGTTGCCGCTTCGCGCAAAAAATCCCGTTCCTTCTTCACGCGGGCCAGCTCGCGCTTAAGCTGCGCAAGCTCCTCGTCGCGGGCGGTGCCGGACCCCCGAAACGCCACCTGCCCCTGGCTTGCGGCCTCGCGCTTCCAGCGGGTCAGCAGATTGTCTCGAATGCCCAGCTCCCGCGCGACCTGGGCGCAACTGATCCCCGGCTGACAGGCCTGTTCAACAGCCCCTCGCTTGAACTCCGGGCTGAACTTTCTTCGCTTCGACATGAACACTCCTTTTCGGCCATTCTAGGCCTTCTCAAAAGTGTCCGTGGTAGCGGGGTAGAACCC
>LNFM01005923.1_pt1 | contig 20592 bp, 21 predicted proteins | sample 596031 | NCBI WGS metagenome assembly LNFM01 (sample SAMN04254537, study PRJNA301005) | activated carbon metagenome | isolation source: dual media filters at the Ann Arbor, Michigan drinking water treatment plant | place: USA: Ann Arbor | reverse complement strand
GGGTCCTTTTCTTTCACGGCACCGAACACTTCCCGGGTGCCGGTCCGGTTCTGCATGTCCTCGCGCGGGGACGTCGCCGGCTCGATTCACTAGAATGCCGGCATGAATGCCCAATCCGTCGTCCACCGCGTCTGTCCGCTCTGCCGGCAGGACAATCGAGCCACCCCCGTGTTCAGCGCCTACAGTCCCGGCGAGTGGGATTTGAAGTGCTGCGCCGGCTGTGGCTTCGTCTATCTCGAGAGCATTCCCGATTATTCTGCGACCGCCGACACGCTGGCCTGGGATCACACCTTCATTGCCTGGCACGAAGCCCGCGACAAGGCGGCCGCGCAGCAGATGCTGTCGAAGATGGGCCGCGGCATCCGGCACGGCACGCACCTCGTACGCAAGCGGCGCCGGATGGACCAGATGATCGCCGAACTGGCCGCGCCGGGCCCGGTGCTCGATGTCGGCTGCGGCAAGGGCTCGCAGCTCGCGCGCCTGCCGGCGCAGTACATCCCCTACGGCATCGAGATTTCGGCCGGGCAGGCGAAGTTCGCGCAGGATCTCGTTGCCCAGCGGGGCGGAGCCATCATGGTGCAGCCGGGCGCGACGGGGCTGCGGCAGTTTCCGGCCGGCTTCTTCACCGGGATCATGATGCGCTCGTATCTCGAGCACGAGAGCCAGCCGCGCGAGGCGCTCGAAGGGGCGGCCCACGCGCTGGCGCCGGACGGGGTGCTGATTATCAAGGTGCCGAATTACGGCAGCGTGAACCGGCGGGTGTTCGGCCGCCGCTGGTGCGGCTTCCGCTTTCCCGATCACATGAATTACTTCACGCCGGACACGCTGGTGCGGCTCTGCGCTGAATGCGGGTTGGCGGTGCGCTCGTTCTCGTGGCTCGACCGGTTGCCGACCAGCGACAACATGTGGCTGGTGGCGGGGCGTGCCTGACGGCGCTCAGGCCGTCTTGAGCCAGTAGATCGTCACGGGATCCTGGATCCCCTTCAGCGTCGCGCAGCCGACCTCGATGGGTTCGACCGTGGCCGGCAGCGATTCCTGCCTGGTCACGTCATCCAGCAGCACTTTGGAACACATCAGGCGGTCCATTCGCGGGAAGTCGACGGCGGCCTCCGTGATGGCCTCGCGCTGGACGCCTTCGATCCGGAAGGTGATGTTGACGTCGTTGCCGTGGATGTCCTGGCCGCCGGTGGAAATGCCCCAGGTCTCGCCGCAATGGATGGCAATGCGGTAGTGGATGGGTTCATTCGCCGTGCGGCTGTTGCGCTGCTGCACCCGCTTTTCGATCTCGAGCGCGGCCGTCACTGCCTTGACGGACGACGGGAAGGTCGCGAGGAAGCCGTCGCCCGTGCCCTTCAGAAAGCGCATGCCCGTATCGGCGAGCACCGGATCGCAAATCTGCATCAGCCGCTGCTTCAGGTGGTAGGCCATGTGATCGTTTTCGTTCGCGATGCGCGAGGACTCGCACAGATCGAACACGAGAATGGCCTCGGTGCGCTTGACGAGGTGGCCGGCCGGCATGATCACCGACTTGTCCCATTCCTCTTCGGCCTGGTACTCGATGCGCGCGCTCCAGTCGGCGAGGCGGATCGTCGCCGGCAGCGTGAGCTCGGTCTTGCCTTCGAGGCGTGTCCACTGCTCGCCCTGTTTGAGGAAGGAGCCGTTGCGGCTGCTGTCCTCGGCGAAATAGCGTTCACCTTCCTTGCTGAGCGTCAGGTGCAGGCGGGAGATCTGGTTGTGCTTGAGCACCAGTTCGTTGTCGGTATGGCGGCCGATGCGCACCGAGTTGTGCGCAAACGAGCGGGCCGTCTGGCCGCCGCGTTCGAGATCTGTGAGGCGAATTTCCCAGCCCATGAATATTCGGGATAAGTACTTGCGTCTGGTCGAAAAAGTAGCCCGGCTACTATAGGGGTGCCGGCGCCGGATGTGAACTGGTTAACATTATTTGACCTGCCCGCCACATGTCGCGGGCCGCCACCACCGGTCGTGGTCAGGCTATCGGCCCGCGACCGGCATTCTTTGGCGCCCGCGCCCCAAGTGCATGAATCTGCCTCGACTATTCCGCGCGACGTCGACTGGCATGCATCTTGAGCACCACAGACCGATGCCGTTGGTTGCCGGTATCGGCCCTCCCACGCCCTGACTGGGATCTCAATGGAGTGCTCGAAATGCGCAAGAACCTCATGACCCTGATGCTCGGTTCGTCCGTCAACGTCGTCGCTGCCGGCTTCATGCCGTGGACCGACGTCTTCTCCAGATTCGATGCCAACGCTGACGGTGGTGTCAGCCCCGCAGTGGCCACGGATCGCAAGCCCGCCGAGAGCTTTGTCGGCTTCCAGCCGTACAGGCTCGATCACTTCGCCGAACTCGATGCGAACGGCGACGGCGTCGTGATGCGGGACGCGCTGGCCGCAGGGATACGCTGGCTCCAAGGCATCAACCCCGTATGTACGCAGGCTTGGATGTGTGCGGCGCGGTGCGAAGGGGTTCCGATCGCGCGCGGCGGACGCCTGGCGCGATCGGGAGGTCGACGGTGACAGAGGTGGGGCCGGCGGTGACCTCAGGCCGGCCCGCACATCCTCAGGCGTGAACGATCACGCCGCGGGCATTCTTGCCCTTTTCCATGTCTTCGAATGCCTGCGGCGCCTGGTCGAGCGTGTAGGTCTGCGTCACGAGGCGATCGAGATCGAGCTTGCCGGCCTTGTACAGGTCCAGGTACATCGGGAAGTCGGCCTTGAAGTTCGCGCTGCCGTACATGCAGCCCTTGATAGTCTTGGCCGTGAACGGAAGAATCGCCGCGTTGACCGAGAAGCGATCGTCGAGGCGGCCGACACCGACCAGCACCGCCACGCCGTTCTTGCGCGTCGCCTTGATGCACTGCTCGATGACCTTGCTGTGGCCGACGACATCGAATGCGTAGTCCGCGCCGACTCCATTGGTCATCGCCTGGATCTGCTTCACGAAGTCGCCCTTCGGATCGACCGTATCGGTCGCGCCGAAGCTTTTCGCCATTTCCATCTTCTCGGCGGACAGGTCGCAGGCGATGATTTTCGCCGCGCCGGCGATGCGCGCGCCCTGGATGACATTCAGGCCGACGCCACCGCAACCGAACACGGCCACCGTGCTGCCGGGCTTCACTTCGGCGGTGCGGATTGCAGCGCCGACGCCGGTCGTGACGCCGCAGCCGACGAGGGCGGCCGCCTTGAAATCGAAGGCCTTGTCGATGGCCACGACGCAGGATGCCGGCACCACTGCGTACTCGGCCATGATGCCGACGAAGGACATCACGAAAATCGGCTTGCCGTCCTTGTGCACGCGGGTCGTGCCGTCGAAGAGGTTGCCGTCCTGCTTCGCGCCGGAGCACAGGTAGGGCTCCTGGTGGATGCAGTAGAAGCAGCTGCCGCAGTTCGGGATGAACGAGATGACGACGTGGTCGCCGGGCTTCACGTTCGTGACGCCTTCGCCAACCTGGTCGACGATGCCGGCGCCTTCGTGGCCCAGCACCACCGGGAAGGGGCTCGGGATCGTGCCGTTGACGACCGAGAGGTCCGAGTGACACACGCCGGTGGCCTTCATCTTGATCAGGACTTCGCCCATCTTCGGCGGATCAAGGTTGACACTGACGACGGCATATTCATTGAGCTTGTTTGCGACCACGGCCTTCATGCGGCGGAACCTCCGGAACGGGAATGTTTGACGAGAGTCTTGGGCAATTAATCGGGAGAGCTTAGCACGCCGGCAGGGCGACCGCCCCCCGGGCAGATGGACGGAACGGCTAGCGGAAGGTGTAGGACACGAATGTTTCGACGACCATCTGGGTCTTGTTGTGGCCGTAGACCGCCTGTGCGGCGGCGGCGGGCGCCGCGACGGCGAAGCCTGCGAAGTAGTAGAGGCGGTCGTTCGGGTAGTACTCGAAGGACAGGTTCAATTCGTCCGCCCACTCGGTGCGGCCGGCGGTCGGCACACCGAAATACTGTGGCGTGTCGAGCGCGTGGTGGTAGTACCAGAAGCCGAACGCGCTGCGGGCGGTCGGGAACACCTTGAGCTTCGCCATGTGGGTGCGCTGATTCTGGTTGAACAGATGGAACTCGCCGGTGACCTCGCCCTGATACCAGGTATCCCAGTCGCGCTTGAAGATGGTGAAGAACAGACCGCGGTATTCCTCCAGTTGGGGGGTGCCCGCCTCGTCGCCTGAGTAATACGCGTAGCGGTAATACAGGCGTGGGGTCCAGAGCCAATCGGAGAACTGCCAGGTCGGTTCGACATACCACGCGTCGGCGTCGGCGTCGACCTCGGCCCCGGTGCGCCGGACCTCGCCGCCCTGGTTCACGTACTCGCCGTAGAGCTTGAGCTGCGGCAACGCCGGCAGGTGCAGATCGGCACCGCGCACGCCGCCGACCTCGAGCCCGTCGAAACCGATGACCCCGTTGTCGTCGAAGACCTCGAAATACATCAGCCCCAGCCGCCCCCAGCGTTCGCTGTCCGAATTCTCGAGGTTCACGCCGGCCAGGCGGCTGTCGCCGAGATCGCCATCGGTGCGCAGCCAGAACAGGTCGCCGCGCACGGGACTGGTGTTGATCTTCAGTACGCCCGTGTTGCGCCAGGCCGTGAACGCGCCGGTCCAGTACTGGCCGTTGTCATGGCCCTGGTTGAAGTTGCCGTCGCCGACGATGAAGCCGTCGCCGACCGTGAACTCGCGCCCGCCATAGGACAGGTCGAGCCAGTCGTTGCGCCAGCCCACATAGGCCGCATCGGTGTCGGTGACCTGATCACCGCTGCGCGCGAACTGGCCCGAGAGTTCACCATCGAGGGTGGTCGTGGCCGCGACTGCCGTCAGTCCGCCGTAGAGCGTCGACCCGGTGAGCGCGTATTCGACGTTCAGGCCGGGCTTCAACGCCATCTGCAAATCGTTGCGCGACGTCTCGCCGACCGGCGTCAGCGAGCCGAATCCCTGCACCGCGCCGAGCCCGAAATTGATGTTCCGGCCGTGGCGGAAGCCGGCGCGCACGTTCAGTTCGCCGGTCGCGACGAGGCCCTCGTGCCGCACCAGTTCATAGGCGCTCGCGTCGGCACCGCCGAGCACGAGCACGGCGAGCAGGGCGTGCACCGGCAGACGCCGCGCGCTGCAGGCCGGATGACGGCAGTGATCAGGCGACGTCGGGACGCGCTGCATCGTCGCACCGCGCTCAGGCGCGCTGCAGGAACTCGACGATCCGGCGATTGACGCGCGCCGGCTGTTCGACGAGCAGGAAGTGGCCGGCGTCGTCGAGCAGTTCCACTTCGCTGCCGGCGCCGAGGCTCGCCGGAATCTGGGCGGCGAGTTCGCGGGTGATGGCGAGGCAGCCGTCGCGCATGCCATGGAAATACAGCGTCGGCATCGTCAGCGGCCGGCCCCACACCTCGGCCTGCGCCTGCACGTAGTCCGGCTGGCCGAAGCGATGCGGGTTCATCACCGTGCGGTAGTAGCCGAGCGCGGCCTTCAGGTGGGCGGGTTCGCGCAGGCAGGCCTTCGCGTGTTCGAGATCGACACCCGCCTCGTAACCGGGTGACCAGTCCGCCCACAGGTCGCGCAGGAACTCGAGATCGCCGTTCAGCAGCACGTCCTCGGCGCAGTCGAGCTGAAAGAACCAGATGTAGAAGAAACGCTTCAGCTGGGCGTAGGTGAACGCAACCTGCCCGAACACCGGCATCGGCGGGATGTTGCAGATCACCGCGCGACGCCAGTTCGCGGGGCTGTCCGCCAGCGCTGCATAGGCCGCCACCGCGCCCCAGTCGTGCGCGATCAGCACCGATCGCGCATCGCCGCCGAGGGCGGCGTGCAGCGCATTGAAGTCGGCGCCGATCGTGCGCAGATCGTAACGCCAGTCGGCCGGCACCGACGTCGGTGCGAACCCCCGCATGAACGGCGCCACCGCGCGGAAGCCGGCGGCGGCGAGTTCGGGCAGCAGGTGCCGGTAGGTCCACGGCGAATCCGGGAAACCGTGCATGCACAGCGCCAGCGGCCCCTTGCCGATCGCGAGATAGCTGAAGTCGACGTCGTTGGCCCGCACGGTGCCGGTCTGGAACTGGCTCATGATCCTGCTCCCGGGACTCAGTCGACGCTGCGCGTGTGGCGCTGGTCGAAGAACGCGAGCCATGCCTGCCAGCGCTCGCCGTCGGACGGAAACTTGGGATGATCGAAGCGCGCGACGAGAAAGCCGGCGTCGTATTCGACGGCGTCGACGAGCTTCAGCTGATCCTTGTAGGCCTGTTTCTGATCGTCGGCGACCGTTTTCGGCGGGGTCGACGACCACAGGCCGGCATGCCGCATGGCACTCAGCGTCGCCGTCACATCGAAATTGCCGCCGCTGCCCGGCGGTGTGCCGACGTACAGGCTGCCATTGCGCTTGTCGCCCGGGTCGAAGGTCAGGGTGTGATGGTCGATGATCTCGTCTGGCGTCAACATGCGAATCTCCTGTGCCGCGGGCGCGGGCCCGTCAGCGTGATTTTCCAAACAGGGAGCCTAGCAGGCCGCGCACGACCTGGCGTCCGATCTGACTGCCGAGCTGGCTGCCGACCGAGCGCACGACGCTCTTGATCAGCGCCTCGCCCGTCGACTGCCGCTGATAGCCGGCACGTGGCCGGCGCCCGGGTTCTGCGGCGGGTGCCGGCTCGTGTGCGTCGCGCGGCGCCGTCTCCGGCGCTGCGGCCTCACTCTTTTCGGTGGCGCGCCGGGCCAGTACTTCGTGCGCGCTTTCGCGGTCGATCGCCGCGGCGTACCGCTCACGCAGCGCACTCGCTTCGAGCAGCTCCTGGCGGCGCTCTGCGGCAATCGGGCCGATTTGAGAGCCCGGCGGGCGAATCAGGGTGCGCTCGACCGGTGTCGGCTGGCCCCTGGCGTCGAGCGTCGAGACCAGCGCCTCGCCCGTGGCGAGTTCGGTGATCACCTTGGCCGTGTCCAGCCCCTCGTTCGCACGAAAGGTCTCGGCGACCACGCGCACGGCTTTCTGATCCTTCGGCGTGAACGCGCGCAGGGCGTGCTGAATCTTCAGCCCCAGCTGCCCCAGCACGGCTTCCGGCACGTCGAGTGGGCTCTGCGTGACGAAGAACACGCCGACACCCTTCGAGCGGATCAGCCGCACGACCTGTTCGATCTTGTCGACGAGCGTCTTCGGCGCCCCCTTGAACAGCAGGTGTGCTTCGTCGAAGAACAGCACGAACAGCGGTTTCTCGGCGTCGCCGCGTTCCGGCAGTTCCTCGAACAGTTCCGACAGCAGCCAGAACAGAAAGCAGGCATACAGATGCGGTGAATCCGCGGCCAGCTTCGTGGCGTCGAGCAGGTTGATCACCCCGCGCCCGTCGGGCGTGGTCTGGATCAGATCGGCCAGGGCCAGCGCCGGCTCGCCGAACACGACATCCGCACCCTGTTCCTCGAGCACCAGCAGGCTGCGCTGGATCGCCCCGATGCTGGTCGCCGACAGGTTGCCGTATTCGAGCTTCAGCTGCGCCGCGTTCGCGCCGACGAAGGCGAGCATCGCGCGCAGATCCGCGAGATCGAGCAACAGCAGGCCGTTGTCGTCGGCGATCTTGAACGTCGCGTAGAGCACGCCGGTCTGGGTGTCGTTCAGGTCGAGCAGGCGGGCGAGCAACAGCGGCCCCATCTCCGACACCGTCATGCGGATCGGCACCCCGGTCCTGCCGAACAGATCCCACAGCGCGACCGGCATCCCCTCGAACGCGGGCGCTGACATGCCGAGCGTCTCCAGGCGCTCTTCGAGTTTCGGCGTCAGCCTGCCGGCATCGGCGACGCCGGACAGGTCGCCCTTGATGTCGGCGGTGAACACCGGCACGCCGAGTTGCGACAGCCCTTCGACGAGCACCTGCAGCGTCACCGTCTTGCCGGTGCCGGTGGCGCCGGTGACGAGGCCATGGCGATTCATCATCGCCGCAAGCTGCGAAATCGTCCGGCCGTCGGCAGTGCCGCCGAGCGTGAGCATGGGTGGGGTGGCGCTGCTCATCGGCGTGGTCCTTACGCTTTGCTCAGGGGCTTGTACTTGAGGCGCTGTGGCTGTTCGGCATCGTTGCCGAGACGTCGCTTGCGATCGGCTTCGTACTCCTGGTAGTTGCCGGCGAACCACGTGACCTGGCTGTCGCCCTCGAACGCGAGGATGTGCGTCGCGATGCGGTCGAGGAACCAGCGATCGTGCGAAATCACCAGCACGCAGCCGGGGAAGGTCAGGATGGCCTCTTCGAGCGCGCGCAGGGTTTCGATGTCGAGGTCGTTCGTCGGTTCGTCGAGCAGCAGCACGTTGCCGCCCGCGCGCAGCAGTTTGGCGAGGTGGACGCGATTGCGCTCGCCGCCCGAGAGCTCACCGATGCGCTTCTGCTGGTCCTGACCGGAGAAGTTGAAGCGCCCGACATAGCCGCGCGCCGGGGTCTGGTACTGGCCGACCTGCAGGATGTCCTGGCCGTCGGAGATTTCCTCGTACACCGTCTTCGCCGGATCGAGCGCGTCGCGCATCTGGTCGACATAGGCGATCTGGACCGTGTCGCCGATGCGCACGGTGCCGCTGTCCGGCTGCTCCTGGCCGGTGAGCATGCGGAAGAACGTGGTCTTGCCGGCACCGTTGGCGCCGATGATGCCGACCACCGCACCCGGCGGCACGCTGAGCGACAGGCCATCGATCAGCAGCCTGTCGCCATAGCTCTTGCGCAGATCCGTCGCCTCGATCACGAGATCGCCGAGGCGGGCGCCCGGCGGGATGTACAGCTCGTTCGTCTCGTTGCGCTTCTGGAATTCCTGCGATGACAGTTCCTCGAAACGGGCGATGCGCGCCTTGCTCTTGGCCTGGCGACCCTTCGGGTTCTGGCGCACCCATTCGAGTTCGGCTTCCATCGTCTTGCGATGTGCCGACTGCTGCTTCTCTTCCTGTTCGAGGCGCTTCTCCTTCTGCTCGAGCCAGGAGCTGTAATTGCCTTCCCACGGGATACCCATGCCACGGTCGAGTTCGAGGATCCAGCCGCAGACGTTGTCGAGGAAGTAGCGGTCATGGGTCACCGCGACGACGGTGCCCGGAAACACTTCGAGGAAGCGTTCGAGCCAGGCGACCGATTCGGCGTCGAGATGGTTCGTCGGTTCGTCGAGCAGCAGCATGTCGGGCTTTGCGAGCAGCAGCCGGCACAGCGCGACGCGACGGCGCTCGCCGCCCGAGAGTTTGGTGACGTCCATGTCCCACGGCGGCAGGCGCAGCGCATCGGCGGCGCGTTCGAGCGTGCGATCGAGTTCCCACAGGTTCGCGCTGTCGATGGCGTCCTGCAGCTTCGACTGCTCATCGAGCAGGGCATTCATTTCGTCGTCGCTCACCGGCTCGGCGAACTTCATGCTGATCTCGTTGAAACGGTCGAGCAGCGCCTTGCCGGCGGCGACGCCTTCCTCGACGTTGCCGCGCACGCTCTTGGCCGGATCGAGCTGCGGTTCCTGCGGCAGGTAACCGATGTTCAGGCCCTTCATCGGCGTGGCGTCGCCGATGATGTCCTTGTCGACCCCCGCCATGATCCTGAGCAGCGTGGATTTGCCCGAACCGTTCAGGCCCAGCACCCCGATTTTCGCGCCCGGAAAGAACGACAGGGAAATGTCCTTGAGGATGTGGCGCTTCGGCGGCACGACTTTGCCGACCCGGTGCATGGAGAAAACGTATTGAGCCATCGTTGCATGTCATGAGGGGAGGAGCGGGTATTATCCCGATCGCGCCCCCTCGCACAACGTGTTGATCGACAAGCCGCCGCACGGATGTCGGCGACTGCCCGACGGCCCCGCGGCCGCCCACCCGTCGCCGGCAGCGCAAGCCACCACCAAGCCGGCCGGAGACCGGCGGCACATCGCATTCGCCGTTGGCGCCGCCGACCTGCCGGCGCGCCCGGACAGCGTCTCGCGCGCCGCCGCAGCGCGGCCGGCGCGTCGGCCCGGAGACTTTGACACCCGTCGACACTTTCGACGATATTCCGGACGGTCGAACCCCGTCCTCACCCGAACCACGGAGATCAACACGCATGTCCCAAGGCCCGAGACACCTGTTCGCGCACGGCGACGTGCCCGCGCGGCTGGCGGACACGGGCGCCGCCGCTCACGCAGCGTGGCAGCGGATGTCGGTGCCGCCGGGTCGCGCATGTCGTCGTGCCGGCCTGCATGTCGCCTGACGCCGTACCCGAGCCGATGCCGAGAAGCGCCCGTGCCACCGGCCTGTCGAGCGGCGACCTCGAGGCGCTCCTCGAGACACCGGCGCGCCCGGCTGCGAGCGACGCGATTCACCTGCTGCGCACCGTACAGCAGCATCATGTGCAACTGTCGACCCTCGCCGACCAGAAGGCCAACACGCTGATCGGGACCTGTTTCGTGGTGCTCGCGCTCGTCATCGGGCAGTTGAAGACCGGCGGCTTCTCACTGCCGCTGCTGATCCTCGCGCTGACCACGCTGTCGTGCGCGAGCCTCGCCGCACTTGCGGTGCTGCCACGCGGCACGCGTGGCCCGGTCGACACCGGCGCGGCGAGTTTCAATCCGCTGTTCTTCGGCCACTTCGCGCGACTCGACGCCGAGGATTATGTCGCGCGCCTGCGCACGATCGGCGAAGACAATGCCACGGTGCACGATGCGCTGGCCCGCGACATCTACTGGATCGGGCGCGTGCTGCACGACAAGAAGTACCGGTATCTCGGCATCGCCTACCGGATTTTCCTCGGTGGCCTGCTGGCCACGCTGCTCGGTCTCGTCTACTCGTACTTCCATTTCTGAATCCCGGAGCCACGCATGCAGTCCTATCGTTCCCCGTGGGTCACGCCCGAACACGAACTCTTCCGTGAGAATGTGCGGCGCTTCATCGAGACCGAATTCGTGCCGCAGCGCGAGCGCTGGATCGAGCGGGGCCACATGGAGCCCGAGCACTGGCGCAAGGCCGGCGAAGTGGGCCTGCTGTGCCCGGACGTGCCCGCCGAGTATGGCGGCGGCGGTTGCGACTTCGGCTTCGACGCCGTGGTCTACGAGGAGCTCGGGCGCGCGTGCGTGTCGAGCTTCGGCTGCGCGATTCAGAGCATCGTCGCGCACTACCTGCTGGTGTACGGCACCGACGCGCAGAAACAGCGCTGGCTGCCGAAGATGGCCAGCGGCGAGATCATCACGTCCATCGCGATGACCGAACCCGGCACGGGCTCCGATCTCCAGGCGGTCAAGACCCGCGCCGTGCGCGATGGCGCGCACTATGTGCTCAACGGTGCGAAGACCTTCATCACCAACGGCTACAACGCGAACCTGATCGTCGTCGTGTGCAAGACCGATCCGAAGGAAAAGGCGCGCGGTATTTCGCTGATCTGCATCGAGACCGATGATTTGCCCGGCTTCCGCCGCGGCAAGCCGCTGAAGAAAATCGGCCAGAAGGGCCAGGACACCTGCGAACTGTTCTTCGACGACGTGCGCGTGCCGGTCGAGAATCTGCTCGGCCCGCAGGAAGGGCAGGGCTTCTACCAGCTGATGAACCAGCTCGGGCGCGAGCGCCTGATCATCGGTCTCGCCGGCGTTGCGACGATGGAAAACGCGGTGCGCGTGACGACCGACTACGTCAGGCAGCGCGAAGCCTTCGGCCAGAAGCTGTTCGATTTCCAGAACACCAAGTTCACACTCGTCGAATGCCGCACCGAAGCGCACATCGCGCGCGTGTTCATCGACCACTGCATCGCGCAGCTGATCGGGGGCGAACTCGATGCCGCGTCGGCGTCGATGGCAAAGTACTGGTGCACCGACAAGGCGTTCGAGATCACCAACCGCTGTCTGCAACTGCACGGCGGCTATGGCTACACGATGGACTACCCCATCGCGCACTACTTCGCGGATACCCGCGTGGCGGCGATTTACGGCGGCAGCAACGAGATCATGAAGGAACTGATCTCGCGCTCCCTGTAGAGGCCAGCACGCATGTCGCCGTCTGCCAGTCCGCCGGAGACCAATCTCTACGGGCGCTTTGCCGCCCGCTTCGCGCCCGCGGCGAGCGTGCTGCTCGAAACGCCCGCCGGCGAGCGGCTCTGCTACGGTGACGTCGAACGCGAAACGGCGCGTCTGGCGCGCTGGCTGCGGGACGCCGGTCTCGGGGTCGGCGATCGCGTCAGCGTGCAGGTCGACAAGAGCCCGCAGGCGCTGCTGCTGTATCTCGCATGCCTGCGCGCTGGCCTGGTGTTCCATCCGCTGAACCCGGCCTACACCGCGGCCGAACTCGATTACTTCCTGCACGACGCCGAACCCGCCGCGGTCGTGTGCGACCCGGCGCGCGCGCCCGAGATCTTCGCGCTCGCCCGTCGCGCGGGCGCCAGGCTGTGTCAGACGCTGGACGCCAGCGGTCGCGGCAGCCTGTGGGAGGAAAGCCGCGATGCCGCGCCGGACTGGCCAGTCACCGCCGTGGCTGACGACGCCCTCGCGGCGCTGCTGTACTCGTCGGGCACGACCGGCAAGCCGAAGGGCATCGGCCTGACGCATCGCAACCTGGGCGTCAACGCCGCAGCGCTGGCGGAGGCATGGGGCTTCACTGCGTCGGACGTGCTGCTGCACGCGTTGCCGATGTTCCATGTCCACGGGCTGTTCATCGCGCTCGGCTGCGTGCTGCTGTCGGGGTCGCGCATGCTGTTCCAGCCGAAATTCGACGCCGATGCCGTCATCGACGCACTGCCGCAGGCGACGGCGATGATGGGCGTGCCGACCTATTACACCCGGCTGCTGCTGCACCCGGCACTGAACCCGGCGCGCTGCCGCAGGGTCAGGCTTTTCACCTGTGGTTCCGCGCCGCTGCTCGCGGACACCTTTCACGCTTTCGAAGCGCGCACTGGCCATCGCATCCTGGAGCGCTACGGCATGACCGAGACGAGCGTCATCGCGAGCAATCCGCTGCACGGTGAACGCAGGGCCGGCGCCGTGGGCCTGCCGCTGCCCGGCATGGAAGTCCGCATCGTCGACGCGCATGACGCCCCGCTGGCGGCCGGCGCGACGGGCCACGTGCAGGTGCGCGGCGAGTCCGTGTTCAAGGGCTATTGGCGCCGGCCGGACAAGACCCGCGAGGACTTCACCGCCGATGGCTGGTTTCGCACCGGCGACGATGGCGTGCTCGACGCTGCGGGCTACCTGTCGCTGGTCGGGCGCGGTAAGGATCTGATCATCAGCGGCGGGCTGAACGTCTATCCGAGCGAGGTCGAGACGGTGCTCGACACGCTGCCCGGCGTGCTCGAATCGGCCGTGATCGGGCTAGCGCACGCCGATTTCGGTGAGCAGGTCGTCGCCGTGCTCGTGCTCGAACCCGGCGCGAGCTTCGATGAATCGGCCGCGCGCGCGGCGCTGCGACAACAGCTCGCCGCCTACAAGCAGCCCAAGCGTTACCTGATCGTCGCGGCGCTGCCGCGCAACGCGATGGGCAAGGTGCAGAAGAACCTGCTGCGGGAACAGCTCGCCGCCGCCTGACAGCGGCCGGACGGCAACGATGCCGGGCCCGGCATCAGCGCGCCACGGCCTGCATCGGGTGATGGCGGGCGAGCATCGCCATCAGGTGCGCGAGCAGCCCTGCATTGCACAGGTGCCAGAGGAAATGGGTACCGAGTCCACCGGTCGCCGCGCACAGCGTCAAATCGACGGTCCTGAACACGAGCGAAATGGCGAACAGCACGGTCGCGAGCGCCAGCGCCGTTCGCGCGGGCGACTGCCGCGCATGGGCGAGCACGGTCAGCGCGAGCAGACCACCCCACACCGGCACGTAGGCGACAGAGCCGTTCAGGGTGTCGCCGGCGAGCGCGGTGGCGACGCCGGCCGTGGCGACCAGCGCCACGCAGGCACCCGCCGCCGCGCGCAGCGAACAGCCGAACAATTGCGTCAGTGCGCTCGTCAGGAACACCAGCACGAAGCACAGGATTGGCAGCACGTCCGCCAGCCGGGCCCAGTCGTCGCCCGTCGCGTGCCAGGCGAAACTGCCGAGTCCGATCGCCGCCGCGAGGGCCACCAGCGCGCGCGGACCGGCCTGCGCCTGCACGCCGGCGCGCCGGAACATCCGATGGCCCGCGACGGCGGCGATGAGGAAGCCCGCATTGGTCACTGCGTTCCAGGGCTCGAAGCCGTCGAACGCGCGCAATTGTTCGCAGTAATGCATCCGTCACCTCAAACGGGGGAGCACCCCGGGACCCGTCGTCAACGCCACTATAAGCCGCGCCGTCCCCAACCCGTATAATGCGGCGGGTCGTCGCGCGGGCCGCCGTCGGTCCGCGTCGTGACATCCATCATCAGCCGCCGAGGAGGGGAGTTCATGCCTGGTCTTTACTTCGAAGAGTTTCACGTCGGACAGACGTTCGACCATCCGATCCGTCGCACCGTCACCGAAACCGACAACGTGCTGTTCACGACGATGACGCACAACCCGGCGCTGTTACACCTCGACGAGGAATACTGTCGCACACAGACCGAATTCGGCCAGCGCATCGTCAACAGCTGTTTCACCCTGTCGGTGATGGTCGGCGTATCGGTGTACGACACGACGCTCGGCACCACGGTCGGCAACCTCGGCTGGGACGAAGTGCGTTTTCCGAAGCCCGTGTTCCATGGGGATACACTGCACTTCCAGACCGAGGTGCTCGAACTGCGCGAGTCGAAGTCTCGCCCGCAGAACGGCATCGTGATCTTCGCCCACCGCGCGTACAACCAGCGCAATGAACTCGTCGCCAGCTGCAAGCGCAGTGGCCTGATGTTGAGGAAGCCCGCATGAGCATTCTGCGTTCGATGCTGTTCGTCCCGGGCGACAGCGAGAAGAAAATGGCCAAGGGCGGCGGCGTCGGCGCCGACGCGCTGATTCTCGATCTCGAAGATTCCGTCGCTGCGTCGCGCCGCCCGATCGCGCGCGAAATGATCCACGAGTACCTGAAGGCCGCCGATCGCTCGCGCAGCGAGCTGTGGGTGCGCATCAATCCGCTCGACACCGCTGACGCCCTGCGCGACGTCGCGGCCGTGGCGCGCGCGAAGCCCGACGGCATTGCGTTGCCGAAGTGCAACGGACCGGCGGACGTGCTGCAACTGAGCCATTACCTCGACGCGCTCGAAATCGAACACGGCATCGCGCAGGGCAGCATCGGGATCTGCGCAATCGCCACGGAAACCGCCGCTGCGCCGTTCACGCTGGGCCAGTACAAGGGCGCGCCGCGCCTGCGCATCCTGACCTGGGGCGCCGAGGATCTCGCCGCCGCCATCGGCGCGTCGTCGAACAAGGACGCCGCCGGTCACTACACCGCACCCTATGTGCTGGCCCGCTCGCTATGCCTGTTCGGCGCGCACGCCGCCGGCGTACAGGGTCTGGACACGGTGCAGCCGGACTTCCGCAACCCGACGAAGCTGCGCGAAGAGTGCAACGACGGTCGCCGTGACGGCTTTCTCGGCAAGATTGCCATCCATCCGGACCAGGTCGCGGTGATCAACGAGTGCTTCACGCCGAGTGAGGCGGAAATCGCGCACGCGCAGGCGGTGATCGATGCGTTCAAGGCCAATCCGGATGCGGGCACGCTGAGTCTCGATGGCAAGATGATCGACATGCCGCATCTCAAACAGGCCGAACGCGTGATGAGCATCGCGCGCCGCGGCTGATTCCGACCACACTCCCGGAGGTTCCGATGTCCAACGCATGGCAGGCGCAGAAGAAGTACATCGACGTGCACGGCCAGCGCATGGCCTATGTCGAGCAGGGGCAGGGCAGCCCGATCGTGTTCCAGCACGGCAACCCGACGTCCTCGTACCTGTGGCGAAACATCCTGCCGCAGCTCGCAGCCCATGGGCGATGCATCGCCATGGACCTCGTCGGCATGGGCGATTCGGCGAAGCTGCCGGACTCGGGACCCTCCCGCTACACGCTTGCGGAACACCAGCGTTACTTCGACGGGGTGCTCGCGGCGCTCGGCGTCACCGACAGGGTGACACTGGTCATCCATGACTGGGGCACGGCGCTCGGTTTCGACTGGGCGTCGCGCCATGCGGGCAGCGTCAGCGGCATCTGTCACATGGAGGGCGTCGTGACGCCGTTGACCTGGGCCGAATGGCCGGAGAATGCGCGCGGCATTTTTCAGGCCTTTCGCTCGCCCGCGGGTGAGGATCTCGTCCTCGAGAAAAACGTGTTCGTCGAGAACGTGCTGCCGAAGTCGATTCTGCGGCCCTTCGAGCCGGAGGAAATGGCAGCCTATCGCGCGCCGTTCCTCGAACCCGGCGAGAGCCGGCGCCCAACGCTCAGCTGGCCGCGCCAGCTGCCGATCGACGGCGAGCCGGCCGAGGTCTGCGCGACGGTCGAGCGCTACGGCGCATGGCTCGCGCAGAGCCCGGTGCCGAAACTGTTCATCAGTGGCGATCCGGGCATGATCATGAACGGGCGTGCCGGCGACCTGGCGCGGGCGCTGCCGAACACCCGGGAGGTCACGGTCAAGGGCCTGCACTTCCTGCAGGAAGACTCGCCGAACGAAATCGCCGCCGCGATCCGCGATTGGCTGCCGACGCTGGCGCGCTGAGGGTCTGCAATGAATCTGTCTGAAACCGTCCCGCTGGGCGCCACTGCCAGCCAGTCCCTGATCGTCACCCACGATCTGACCGTGCAGGCACGCGTGCCCGATCTGCCGCCCGTCTATTCGACGCCGAACATGATCCTGTTCATGGAGATCGTGTGCACCGATCTGCTGCGCCCGTACCTGCCCGAAGGCTGGGTGTCGGTCGGCGCCCTCGTCAACGTGAAGCACCTGGCGGCAACGCCCGTGGGCTTCACGGTCACCGCCACGGCCAGGGTCATCGAAGTCACGAAGTCGCTGGTGGTCTTCGACGTCGAGGCGCACGACGGCGTCGATCGCATCGGCGCCGGGCAACATGCGCGTGCACCGATCGAACTCGCGCGCTTCCTGAGCGGCACGGCGCGCAAGGCCGCCGCCAAACCCTGAACAGCGAGGAGGCCACGCCATGAGCGCCCATCATCAGGACGTCCGCAAGGTCACCGTGCAGACGCTGAAGCAGATGAAAATCGCCGGCGAGCGCATCGTGTCGCTGACCGCCTACGACGCGGCCTTCGCGCGCGTGCTCGATGCCGCGGGCTGCGACTTCATTCTCGTCGGTGATTCCCTGGGCATGGTCGTCCAGGGCCAGGCCACGACGATCCCGGTCACCGTCGACGACATCATCTACCACACACGCCTCGTCGTGCGCGGCACGCAGCGCGCGCTGGTCATGGCCGACATGCCGTTCATGAGCTATTCGTCGGCGCAGGACTGCCTGCTGAACGCAGCGCGCCTGATGAAGGAGGGCGGGGCGGAGATCGTCAAACTCGAGTGGGGCGAACTGCAGCTCGACATGGTCTATCGACTGACCGAATGCGGCATTCCCGTGTGCGCGCACCTGGGCCTGACGCCGCAGGCGATCCACAAGATGGGCACCTACCGCGTGCAGGGACGTGAGCATGCGACGGCGACGAAGATGATCGACGACGCGCGCGCGCTCGAGGCGGCCGGCGCCGACATGTTGCTGCTCGAATGCGTGCCGATGGATCTCGCGCGCGAGATCACCGCGAACGCCACGGTGCCGGTCATCGGGATCGGTGCCGGCCCCACCGTCGACGGACAGATTCTCGTGCTGTACGACATCCTGGACATCGCGCCGGGCAAGCGGACGCGTTTCTCGCGCAACTACATCGAGGACACGGGCTCCATCCACCGCGCCGTCGAGCGCTACGTGGCCGACGTGCGCGAAGGCCGTTTCCCGACGGCCGAATACGCGTTCACCTGAAGGGCCGTCATGAATCAAGCGCTGCAGCAACTCATCCATGGCCTGCGCCTGGAAAAACTCGAAGAGAACCTCTTTCGCGGCAGCATCGGCGACACGCTGATCAAGCGCGTCTACGGCGGCAAGGTACTGGGCGAAGCGCTCGAGGCCGCACAGCTGACGGTCGACGAGCGTCCGGCCCATTCGCTGCACGCCTATTTCCTGCGCGAGGCCGATGCGTTCCACCCGGTCGTCTACGAAGTCGACCGCAGCCGTGACGGCCGGAGCTTCTCGGCGCGACGGGTGACGGCCATTCAGCACGGTCAGCCGATTTTCACGATGGAAGCCTCGTTCCATCGCCCGGAGGAGGGGATTGATTACCAGGGCAAGATGCCCGACGTGCCGCCCCCGGAAGATGTGGCGCCGGTGCAGTACGACCTCGACGACATCGCCAGTCAGCCGGCGCGCTTCCAGCGCATGCTCACGATTGCCGCCCCGTTCGAGCTGCGTTCGATCGACGGCGCCGCGGGCTCCAAGGATGCACTCGGCAATCCGATTCGCCGCAGCTGGGTCCGCACCACGGACCGCCTGCCGGACGAACCCGATCTCCACCGCGCGATTCTCGCCTACCTGTCCGACTACGGCCTGATCTGGACCCTGCTCGGCCATCACGGCTTCACGCTTCAGACCGAGAACCTGGTCGTCGCGAGCCTCGATCACGCGATGTGGTTCCACCGTCCGTTCCGCGTCGACGACTGGCTGCTGTACCACTGTGAGGGCGTCGCCTCGACCGGCGCCCGGGGGCTGGCTCGCGGACATTTCTACACGCGGGACGGTCAACTCGTCGTCAGCGTGGCCCAGGAAGGCCTGATGCGGGTCATCGACGCCGCCTGAGTTCGCCGTCGGCCGTAAAGTTCCGCGCCCGCAGTCCGATATCCGGGAGGCGGAACACCCATGACAGAACCCAAGAAAAAGCCTCGCATCGGACGCTTCGAACTCCGGGCCGAACTCGGACGGGGCTTTCACGGCCGCGTGTACCTCGCCTGGGACACGCAGCTGGAGCGTCGGGTCGCGTTGAAGCTGCTGCTCGGCACCGGCGGCGACAAGGCCAGTCGCGAGCAGTTTCTCGCCGAGGCGCGCGCGGTCGCCCGCCTCGCACATCCGAACGTCATCCCGCTCTACGACGCAGGCGTGCACGGCAACGTGCCCTACCTGGTGTTCGAATTCGTCGAAGGGGAATTGCTGAAGACGGCCATCAAGCGCCGCGGCGGCCTGCCCTGGGAGGAAGCGGTCGCGATGTTCCGCCAGATTCTCGACGGCATCGAGGCCGCCCATGCCGAACGCGTGGCCCATCTCGATCTGTCGCCGAACAACCTGCTGCTGGACACCCAGGGCCGCGTGCGGGTGATGGATTTCGGGCTCGCCCGCCTCGTCGGCCGCACGGTCGACGACGACGATCCGGACGAGGTTCACGGCACACCGCGCTACATGAGCCCGGAACACTTTCGCGGCGGACCACTCGATTTGCAGACCGATGTCTTTGCGCTTGGGCTCGTGTTCTATGAATTGCTCGTGGGCCATCCCGCCGTGCCGGCCGAAGGGCTGACCGGGGTGCGCAATGCCATCACGAGCGGCAGCTTCAACTGGACGCCGTTGACGCAACTGGCGGTGCCGCCGGAGATCATCGCCATCGCGCGCGACGCCCTCGCACTCGACAAATCCAGCCGCTTCAGCGACGCCGCCGACATGGCGCGCGCGCTCGACGAAGCGATGCAACTGCGTGCGCGGCCGGCGGAGAGCGACATCGCCGTGCAGTTCCTGCTGCGCCGCCTGCACCGGCGTCCTGAATTTCCGGCGTTCTCCAACAGCATCGTCGAAATCAACCGCCTGACGGCCGACGACAGCAATGCCGGGCTCGGCGATCTCGCGGCGGTCGTGCAGCGGGATTTCAGCCTGACCAACCGGCTGATGAAGATCGCGAACTCCGCGTTCTTCGATCGCGCCGGTGGTGGCGTCTCGACCGTGTCCCAGGCCATCAGCCTCGTCGGCACGCGCCTCGTGCGCATGCTGTGCAATGGGCTCCTGGTGTTCGATCACATGCAGCGCGGCCGCCCGGCACTGCAGGACGCGCTGGTCAGTTCCTTCGTCGCCGGCCTGATGGCCCGCCACTTCGGGCAGCGCGTGCGCCGCGAACTCGCGGAAGAGGCCTTCATCAGCGCACTGTTCAACCGGCTCGGCCGCAACCTGGTGATCTATTACCTCGAGGACGAATTCGTCGAGGTCCAGCGCCTGCTCGCCGCCGATGTGCCGCCGCTCGAGGCCGAGAAGCGCGTGCTCGCGACGACCTATGCGGCGGTCGGCGCCGCCGTGGCGAGCACGTGGAAGTTTCCGCCGGCGCTGGTCGACAGCATGGCGCCGTTGTTGACGGGTGTGTGGAGTGCCCCTGAAACGCCGGCCGCCGCGCTGCATGCGTATGCGCACCTGGCCAATGAATTGTGCGAACGGGCGAGCGTCGAGGGCAGCGATCCGGCGAGCCTGCTCGATGAACTGGCGCTGCGTTACAAGGGCGTGTTCAAGGGCTCGCCGTCACTGCTCGGGGAACTGCTGGCCGCCTCGCTGGAGAAGTTCACCGAGCTCGCACCGACGCTCGGCATCAATGCGACGACCAGCGGCTTCTGCACGCGGGCCGCCGCGTTCTGCGCGACCGCTGCGGCACAGGCCGCCGAAGCGGCGGCCCTCGCCGACCCGGCGACGGTTTAAGCGCGACGCGCCACCGCTTTCGCGGCCGGCTTCCGCGCCAACTTCGCCACCGGCTTCACGGCTGACGG
>LNFM01005922.1_pt1 | contig 20597 bp, 19 predicted proteins | sample 596031 | NCBI WGS metagenome assembly LNFM01 (sample SAMN04254537, study PRJNA301005) | activated carbon metagenome | isolation source: dual media filters at the Ann Arbor, Michigan drinking water treatment plant | place: USA: Ann Arbor | reverse complement strand
GGCCAGAACATCCACTAAGGCAGCAGTTTTCACAAACAGTATTGGGTAGCTTGCCAAAAAAACAAATTGATTACTGGAACGGCCAATACTTTAATGGTATTTTGCCGCCGTATTCGGTTAACTCCGAGGAAGCCGTATTGCGCTACGTAGCACAAACCAGTGGCGCGATTGGTTATGTGGATGCTTGCCATGTCGATAGCCGCGTTAAGGCTGTTATGTGGATTGAACAAGACCTAATAAGCACGCAAGCACCAGAAAACTTGGATTGCCCTCCATAAGTAAATATTTAATTTGATTGACTAAATAGCATCCTACTTAACACATTATCGCGCTTAATATAATGATGATACAAACCAACTAGCGCATGGCCTGCAATTAAAAAATAGCCTGCTTTGCCCGCTGTTTCATGTAATTCTTTAATCGTACTGCCAAGCTCTTTATTTTTAGCGATTAACGGTGGCAATTCTAAACCGTAAAATGGAATGGTTTTTCCCGCTGCACTCAACGTTAACCACCCTGCTATTGGCATAGCAATCATTAAAGCATATAAAACAAGATGCATCGCTTTTGAAGCATATTGCGCTAATGGACTTAACGCTGGTTGTATGGCGGGTGTGGCGCTGGATAATCTAAAATAAATTCGCACTAGCACAAATAAAAATACCGTAAGCCCCAGCGTAAAATGGATTGTTTTCATCAACTCGCGTGGTGGCGTACCTTTTACAAATAGCACTTTTAGCTCAATAAAAGCATAAACGCTAGCCATTAATAACAGCATAACCCAATGCATGATCACAATTGGTTGACTGTAGCGCTCAGGATGATTGGGGTTTGACATTTTTTTCCTTAAATAAATGGGTTAATTAATCGCTGCTTGTTCGACTAAATTGGATTTAAAATCTAAATTTTGCATCAATATCTTTTGCTTTGCTGCACACATTTTTGCATCAACCTCAAACCCCACTAGCAAGCCACAGAACAAATCATCATGGCTTAATGGGTAATCTTTATAGGGCATCAGCTGTTCTTTATTGTAATCAAAATGCTTTCCCATCCACACAATAGCTGGCACATGGGTTTGCTCTTTGGGTGCAATCATGTATGGTGTGGCGTGTAGGTACAGTCCATTCTCGCCAAGCGATTCGCCGTGATCGCTCACATACAGCATAGATGTAGCAAATGTATCGTCATATTTTTTCAATAAATCGATCACGTTAGATAAAAAGTAATCGGTATATAAAATTGCATTGTCATATCCATTATTGATTTCTTCTTGTGTACAGTTTTGCAAATCACCTGTTTTGCATACAGGTTTGAAGCGTTCAAACTCCTGCGGGTACCTTCTGTAATAACGTGGCCCGTGATTACCCATTTGATGCAATACAATTAAGATATCTTTTCCGCGTCTGGCTTCAATATATTTATCCAAGCCACTTAACATACCGATATCGCGGCACTCACCTTCACAACTAGGGTTAAGCGTGGGGCTTTTAAAATCCTCATATTTGACGCGGCTTGCTACGCCTTTGGAGTTAGAATTATTATCTCGCCACAAAACTTCTACGCCATGATCAAACAACACATCTAATGCATTTTCTTGGTTAAGTGCTGCTTCTTTATTGTAATCTTTGCGCCCTAGTGCCGAAAACATACAAGGCACAGAAACATTGGTAGAAGTGCCGCAAGAGCTCACATTAGTTAAACTCACAATGTTTTGTTTAGCCAACAGTGGGTTTGTTTCACGATGGTATCCGTTAAGAGAAAGTCGATCGAACCGCGCCGTTTCACCTACTACTAATATCATCAACTCAGTCCTTGATGCATGCTCAAGCATCACTGCATCTTTGGCAATCATTTTCAGTTTTACTGGCTTTGCCAATTGAATTTGTTCACTCAAATACTTGATTGCCGAATAGGTGGCGTATGTCGGGTTTGCATAAAAGCGAGTAATTTTATGCTCCCGAATAAAAGACGCATAACCCGCAGTAAACGGTGCAATCACAAGCAATATCAATAGAAGCAGCATCCCAACCATGCGTAATCTCGAGTGCAACTCTTGACGTATGTTAGCCGGCTTAGGGCAATATCGGATTATGAGCCACGCTGGAATAATGCCTAATATCAAGGTTCTAATGGCTAAATTTGTGCTGAACAATCCTGCAAACTCTTGTGGATTGGTTTGCATAATATTGTCAATCATCACAATATCCACAATCACGCCAAACTGGTCCATATAATATGCCGCTTGTGAGGCTATTATTAAAAAAGCGGCCAACACCCATCGCGTGGCTTTGCCATAACAAATACTCAAAAAGAATATAGCGGTTAATGCGCTAAAAAATACGGCTAGCGATAGTAAAAATGGCAGGTTGGCTAGTTTGAGTGGATAGATTTCAACTATTCTGCCAAATAGTGAACCATTAGCCGTCAGCATAATAAAGGCAGTCACCAGCAAAATGGTAGCACTTTGAGATGATGTAGCGAAAAACCTCGGCAGGCTAAATTTGGAAGTACTTAGCGTTGATAATTGATTAGAAATAGCGGTCATTGCGGTGGATTTCTTTCAAGGGTTGAAGTGAACTGCAGTGGTTGGCAGGCAAGGCAGGTTGCCCATACCACCCAAGCACTCCACAAATTGTGGGATAAAAAATGTTCACCGCGCATCATTTGCGCCCAGCCCATAACTGAGCCCAATGTGAGTGAAAGCAGTAGCATGTTTAGCGCAAACTTAGGCTTTACTTCACGAAAAGCAAAGTAAAACGCCATCAGCGAAAAGCCGCCACTAGCATGGCCGCCCGGAAAGCATTTACCCATTGCTACGCCAACTGGCAAAGCATCGAATAATTGCAAGTAAGGCAAATCGCCGCCGTATTGCAATAAATCGTTTGGGCACGCGTGCATGCTGTTATGTTTGAGTAGCGAAATTAGGGTTGTGCTGGCTAGCATCAGCATAAACACCCAAAAAAGGCGTTGCTGATAAGGCTTTAAAGGCGCATGTATATTGCCGCCAAAGCTTGCTAATAGCGTGCTTAATGCCACAAAAATAAGGCCATATTTCAATCCAACATGCAGGACACTTTCTAAAATCCAAGCATGCTTTAGGCTAAATTGATGATTAGCCGCATCAAAATAAGGTGTGATTAAGCGCTGGTCTAAACCAGTTTTAGGGTAAATAAGGATTAAGAAAAGCGCACAGGCTAGCAACAAAAACACTTGCTGAATTGCCCATTTTTTATTGACAGGTATGCAAAAACGCATCAATACGCCGCCTTATTACGCGGTGCAGATCTAGCAAAATGGGTTAAATCTTGCATCACTTGCATGGTGGCCTTTTGCTTTTTTTGTAGCAATTGATTCGCCACGGCATCTGATACGTTTCTATCATCAGCCCTTGTTACGGCAAGTTTAAACAGGCTGCTGTTATTAATGGGATGCACGATTTTCACTTCGCTATCCACATAGGTCAGCTTGTCCCAATCGGCAATATAAACATGGTCGCGCGTTTGATTGCTGAACAAGTTGATGCCAATACTGTAATCACTTTGCGGATTGCTAACGCCGAGCATAGGCATTAAAGTCGGCACAATATCGGCGTGGCTAGTCATATTTTCAATTACAGCCGCTGGCTTATTAGGCATATAAATCACCAATGGCGTGCGTATTTGTTCATCGACAAAAGTAGAGTTATGTCCCCAAAAGCCATGCTCCATAAATTCTTCGCCATGGTCACCCACCAAAATCACAATGGTGTTATCCAATAGCTGGTGTTGCTTTAAATAGCCAAACACGCGTCCAAACTGGCTATCTAAATGATGTACCGCATTAATGTAGCGATTTTTAATCGGCACAATATCGTTTCTAAGCGCTTGCTTGCTCAGTCGCGCGTAATTCAAATCATCGCGATATGGCTTGGCAATCACACTTTCTGGCGGAAAATAATATCGTGCATGTGGTGATTCAAAAAACATAAAGGTAAAAAATGGCTTGGATGTATCGCGTTGATCAATAAACGATAATAAGTCGGTCACATTTTTTTGATCGTTTTGCCAGCCCAATCGATTGTTGCCTTGTAAGGCACGCATTTCTTGTGCGGGCATTTGGGCAAAAATGGTTTTATCAAACTCTGGATAGCTAAATAATCCGCTGGTATAAAACTGCATTTGGTATCCTTGGCTTCGCATCACGTCTAAAATCGTGGCACCGCGCTGCTCTTGCAAAAACTGAAACCAATAGCTAGACGGTAAGCCCATCAGCATGCCAAAAACACCAGCACGCGTGCCGTTACCTGTGCTGTAGTTTTTAGTAAAGCGTGTCGATTGCTGCGCAAAGTTCCAAGCATTAGGCATGATGTGCGCGTTTAAGGTATCGGCACGCCATGATTCAGAAACCAGCCACACAATGTTGTAAGGCTTGGCGGGAATGCTGGATTGAATGGGGTGCAGAGGGTAATGCAGCTTGCCTTTGGCTTTTAAACTGCTAGAACGTGTGCCTTTTATTCCCAATGCTTTAAAAACACCACGCGCAGAAACCGTTTGATAAAACGGCACCATTTGCGCCACTGTCGATAATTGATGCTTAGTATGCAAATCGTAAGCGTAAGACATATGCACCGCCACAGTCAGCAATAGGGCAGTTAACGCTGATTTCCAACCAAAAAAATATTGGCTTGATGCGTAAAATTTATGCGCAAGACTTTGTTGCGAAAACTGAACAGCGAGCCACATCAAACCTACTTGCAACAGCAAAAATCCTAATGCAATGAGTGCAAATCCAGCGTCACTAGAACCGCTACCGCCCAGTGATTGAACCCCGCCCGGCGTCATCACCAAATTCACTACAAAAGCATTGATATACATGCCATATAACTCAAACAATTTGGCGTTTGCATATAGCAACAAAGTGGTGATTGCTGTTGTCAGAGTTGCAGCAACATAAACAGCTTTCTGAATATGCGCTTGACTTAACCACTTATTAAGCAAGATTTTTGTTAAGTGCGTAAGTGCGTAGGATGGGATTAAGTAAAAGAATCCATACGTTAAAAATGCTAAAAATAAGAAGATAAAACTGAGTTTATTTTCAAAATAAACCATTTTAAATTCTATGGTGTTTGCCACAATCAATAAGATTAAAAAATATGTCGCAATATAAAACTGCCGTAAAACTTGAGTGAACATTGTCATGTAATGATTCGTTTAGCTAAACGACTAAATATTGATATCACTTAGCGTTACGCAACCTTGATGCCAATATCATTTCTGCTGATATAAGCAATTGTTTTATATTGATAAATTAATTTTTTGCCTGCAAAAGTCGCACATACAAAAACCAAATACTTGCAAATTTTGCATGATTTAATTGCTGTCACTATGCAAAGTTTGCAGGGTTTTCAATTAATCCTGTTGTAAGTGACTGAATATTAAGTACATATTGTTTGGCATCTTAATTGCTACCTGATGGTAACTAGATGTTTAATATGATTGACTGAGAGACAAATATGCAGCCATTAAATACAGAATTTCAAAACGCTTATCAGGCACATACCGCTTACAAACTGAGAGAGTTTGCCAAAAGCAAACGTTATACGATGCAAGAAATTCATGCTTTTGTAGTAAACAAACACGATGCAGACCGCAATGAAGTTGAGCGATTTATTAGCGATGTTTTTGAAACGTCTTATGGCGCTACGCTGCATCACTTTATGCCTGTTTTGGTCACTTTGCGTGATGCAGATGGTTATTTAATGGCTGCTTTTGGCTTACGCAGCGCGGCAACAGAGGCGCTTTTTTTAGAGCAATATTTAGATGTGCCGATTGAAAATTTATTATCAAGCCAGCTAAACAAAACAATTACCCGCGATGAAATTACTGAAATTGGCAATTTAGCTGTGGCAAATCCACGCAACGCAGGCATTTTAATTGCGCATGTCATTCAACAAAGCTTAGATATGCAAGTCAAATGGTGTGTGGCAACTGCGCACCGCAGCTTACAAAATGGCCTAATAAAAGGTGGGCGAGATGTATTTGCATTGCATTCGGCTGATGTTTGCAAATTGCCAAAATCGGAGCAATCACTTTGGGGTAGCTATTACGACAATCAGCCGCAAGTTATCGCCGTACGCGGCATCGTGTCATAAATAGGTGCTGAATTTGTTAAACACTATTCAACATCACGCGGTGCAATATCCTCTTTCCGTCGCGCTTCAATCCACTTCTACCGAGAACGAAGAATTTGCCTTAAATTACGACGAGCTTAACAACAAAATAGCCCAATTAAGTACGCAATTATCTTCATTTACGGCCAATAAACCCATCGCCATTAATATCGATAATCACCCCGCATGGGTAGTGATTGATTTGGCTGCGCTGGCATGCGAAGCCCCACTGGTTCCGTTACCCAGCTTTTTTTCTGATACTCAATTGCTACACTCGCTGCAAAATGCAGGCGCTGCAGCCATCATCACCGATAACCCAAACCGATTTCGTGCAGTTTTGGGAGATTTAATTATCGGCCAATGCACATTTAATGTCGCCAACAAAATTCTTACGCAATTTATGCTGGCCATTCCTCCGGTTAAATTGCCTGATGGCACAGTCAAAATTACTTACACATCGGGCACCACCGGCAACCCAAAGGGGGTTTGCCTTGGTTTAGAATCCATACTTAACGTCGCAAACAGCATTAAAAATGCGGTCGGATTAACCAAAAAAAGTCAGCATGCCTGCATTTTGCCCTTATCCACTTTGCTAGAAAATGTGGCAGGCGTATACGCCACACTTCTAGCAGGCGGCACTGTGCATTTATTGCCCAGCGCACAAGTCGGTTTTAGTGGCAGCCAGTTCGATAGCCACAAATTGGTTGAAACCTTGGCCAATACACATGCCAACACGGTGATTTTAATTCCTGAGTTATTAAAGGCTTTGGTACTTAAATTAGAATCTGGCGCGCAAGCCTTAAGCGATTTGCAGTTTGTTGCTGTGGGCGGCGCGCATGTTTCTATCTCACTATTAAGCCGCGCAAAAAACGTAGGCTTACCAATTTTTGAAGGCTACGGCCTCTCAGAAAGCGCATCTGTTGTGGCTTTAAACACGCCTTCTGCCAACAAAATTGGCAGTGTAGGCAAACCACTTAATCATATTCAACTCATGTTTTCTGATGAGCAAGAAATATTGGTAAAAGGTGCACAATTTTTAGGCTATACGCATGAGCTTACAACGAATGCATGGCTGGCAACTGGCGACATAGGCTTTGTAGATAACGATGGTTATTTATTTATTAACGGTCGCAAAAAGCATATTTTTATTACCTCGTTTGGACGTAACGTTTCGCCAGAATGGGTAGAACGCGAACTCACTAACCAGCCCAATATTGTACAAGCTTGTCTTTTTGGTGAAGCAAAACCTTGGAATACCGCCGTGATTGTTGCACAAGCCAATGTCAATCTTGAACAAATCCAACAATCGATTGCCAAGGTAAATCAAACCTTGCCTGATTACGCCCGAATCGCACAGTTTGTGCTGGCCGACACTCCTTTTAGTGTGAACAACTAGCAATTAACACCCAATAGCAGGCTCAAACGCGATGCGATTTGGCATGCCTACGAACACACCATCAATGCATTTTATATAGAACAAGATAAGGATTTGAAGCATGGCCTTTTATGATGATTTACTGAAAGCAACCGAAAATGAACGAAATACACTTTTAAGCCTGCCACTGATTACACAAGGCGCTACCGGTAATATTACACTACAAACTTATGTGGCATTTTTAACGCAAGCCTATCACCACGTAAAACACACCGTGCCGTTATTAATGGCCTGCGGTGGGCGTTTAAGTGAGCAATATGAATGGCTACGCGTTTCAATTGGTGAATATATCGAAGAAGAAATGGGCCACCAAGAATGGGTGCTTAATGATATTGCAGGATGCGGCATGGATGCCGAATCAGTCAGAAACGGCAAACCATCACTAGCAACCGAAGTGATGGTGGCGTATGCTTACGACATGATTCATCGCGTTAACCCAATCGGCTTTTTTGGCATGGTGTTGGTGTTAGAAGGCACCAGCACTGCGGTGGCAACTGCGGCTGGTCAAAACATCATGAAAAGCCTCCACTTAACACCAAAATCGTTTAGTTATTTGTTGTCACATGGTGCGCTGGATGTGGGCCATACCGATTTTTATGCAGGAATCGTCAATCAAATCACGGATAAAAAAGATCAAGACTGTCTTATTCATACAGCCAAACTTTTTTATCAATTATATGGCAATATTTTCACAGAAATCGAAGCGCGCACGATGCGCAAGGATGCATCATGAATCTTAGCAATAAACGCATTTTACTCACAGGCGCCACTGGCGGGCTTGGCGAACAAATCGCCTTGATGCTGGCACAAAAAGGTGCAATATTGGCCTTGGCTGGCCGCAATCAAACCAAACTCAATACGCTTAAAGCCAGTATTGAGGCGCTTGATGCAAACGCTTTTACGATTCAAGCCGATTTAAGCCAACCGCATATTGCCAGCTCAATAATCAATCAAGCAAAAACTTATTTAGGCGAAATTGATGTGCTGATTAATAACGCTGGCGTGTTGGATTTTATTGAGCTGCAAGACCAAACGGACGCGCGCATCGCCGAAGTGATTCAAACCAATGTGACAGCGCTGATTCAACTGACACGCGCACTACTGCCCAGTTTTCAGAGCAAAAACCAAGGGCATTTTGTGTTTGTAGGCTCTATTTTTGGCTCATTGGGTTTTCCACATTTTGCCACTTATTGTGCCAGCAAATTTGCCGTACATGGCTTTTCACAAGCATTACGTCGCGAGTTAGTAAACACTCACATCGGCGTTACATACATCGCCCCGCGCGGGATAGAAACTGACATGAACGATGCCAAAACGGTTGCCATGTGGGCAAAAACTGGCAACGCCATGGATAGCGCAGAAAAAGTCGCCAGCATAATTATTCAAGCGTTAGAAAAAGAAAAACAAGAAGTATTTATTGGTCAGCCACAATCTTTTTTTGCTTGGCTAAATGGTGTATTACCAACAGCGGTGAATATAGGGCTGAAAAAACAAACGGCGCTTGCTGCGCCGTTTGTTAAAAAAAGTTAACCCTATTTTTTGCCTGAATTTACGTGTTAAGTTTTTTACAGATTTAAGCTTTTACAGATAAAGCACTGCTGGAAAAACCGTTATCGCAAACACAAATACTAGCCACTCCATATTCCAACGTTCTAAGTGTCCCGTAAAATGTAACGTGAGTACACCAATGGCCAGCGCGTAATAAAGTGCAATAAGTACCATAATTAACCTATATAGTTTTGTTTTGAGTAATTAGTGACATTTATAACATTTTTTAGCAAAAAAACCTAAAAATTTGTTGTTTAACACAGCCTTAGCTAGCGCCATTACTAAAAGGCTTGCCTTGCGTTTTTAAGCTTTTTCGCGTACATTCCACGTATTGCTAGGGGTCTGATTTATTGCTTTTAATTTAAGCAAAATCAGTGAGAATCACCCTTTGAACCTGATGCGGGTAATGCCGCCGTAGGAAAGCTTAAGTCATGCTTCCTATGCCATTTAAAATAGGAACGCTCCATGAACGCTACCGATAAAAATCTACACAAAAATTTGGCCAAATTTTCAGGCGAAACCGCTGAAATTGACCCAGACACCAAAAAGCCTTTTGCCAATTCGCGCAAAGTGTATATTCAAGGCAGCCGCCCAGATATTCAAGTACCGTTTCGCGAAATCACTTTAAGCGATACGCCTTCACAATTTGGTGCCGAAAAAAATCCACCAGTCATGGTGTACGACACTTCTGGCGTTTATACAGACCCAACCGTAGAAGTGGATATTCGTAACGGCTTGCCAGCCATGCGCGCAGGTTGGATTATGGAACGCGGCGATGTTGAGCAGTTAGACGGCCCAAGTTCAGAGTTTGGTCAGCAACGCAAAACCGACCCAGAATTAGCTGCCATGCGCTTTAACTTAACGCGCAAACCTTTGCGCGCAAAAGCTGGCTCAAACGTCAGCCAAATGCATTATGCACGTAAAGGCATTATCACGCCAGAGATGGAATACATCGCGATTCGTGAAAATCAACGCCGCGAAAATATGAGCGAAATGCTACAGAAACAACATAATGGCCACGACTTTGGCGCGAGCATTCCTTCAGTCATTACACCAGAATTTGTGCGCTCTGAAGTGGCGCTTGGCCGCGCGATTATTCCGTTGAACATTAACCATCCAGAAATCGAGCCAATGATTATTGGCCGTAATTTCTTGGTTAAGATTAACGCCAATATCGGTAACTCAGCATTGGGTTCTTCAATCAGTGAAGAAGTAGAAAAAATGGTATGGGGTACGCGTTGGGGCGGTGATACCGTGATGGATTTATCAACTGGTAAAAACATCCACGAAACGCGCGAATGGATTATCCGCAATTCACCAGTGCCAATCGGTACTGTGCCAATTTACCAAGCGCTAGAAAAAGTAAACGGCAAAGCCGAAGATTTAACTTGGGAAATTTTCCGCGATACGTTAATTGAGCAAGCAGAGCAAGGCGTGGATTACTTTACGATTCATGCTGGCGTACGCTTGGCTTACATTCCAATGACGGCAAAACGTATGACAGGTATCGTGTCACGCGGCGGTTCTATTATGGCGAAATGGTGCTTGGCACATCATAAAGAATCTTTCTTGTATGAGCATTTTGAAGACATCTGCGAAATCATGAAGCAGTATGATGTTGCCTTTAGTTTGGGTGATGGCTTACGCCCAGGCTCAATTTACGACGCCAACGATGAAGCACAATTTGCTGAATTGAAAACATTAGGCGAATTAACGCAAATCGCGTGGAAACATGACGTGCAATGCATGATTGAGGGCCCAGGCCACGTGCCGATGCATTTGATTAAAGAAAATATGGAACTGCAATTAGAGCATTGCGGTGAAGCCCCTTTCTACACATTAGGCCCATTAACTACTGACATTGCACCGGGTTATGACCATATTACTTCAGGCATCGGTGCCGCCATGATTGGTTGGTACGGCTGTGCGATGCTTTGCTACGTTACACCAAAAGAGCATCTTGGCTTGCCAGATAAAGAAGATGTGCGCGTTGGTATCATCACTTACAAAATCGCAGCGCACGCGGCTGATTTGGCAAAAGGCCATCCAGGCGCACAGATTCGCGATAATGCACTTTCAAAAGCACGTTTCGAATTCCGTTGGGACGACCAATTCAATTTGGGTCTGGACCCTGAAAAAGCCAAAGAATTCCACGATGAAACATTGCCGCAAGAAGGCGCAAAACAAGCGCATTTCTGCTCAATGTGCGGCCCACATTTTTGCTCAATGAAAATCACGCAGGACGTGCGCGACTATGCAGCGACGCTGAATATCTCAGAAGAAGAAGCGTTAAAACAAGGCATGCAGGAGAAATCGATTGAGTTTGTGAAAAAAGGCTCAGAGGTTTATCAAAAAGTTTAATCATTTTTTTGTTAACTAAAGCAATCGAGGAAGCGATTTCCCAATTAAAAAGCCAGCATATGCTGGCTTTTTAATTTTTTAAACTTAATGTATGTTAAATGCTTTATTGATAATCAAAACCAAAATTTAAATTAAATTTTACGGTTTTATGTACTCTTCAATTTGTTTCCAATCGACATTCTTCCAGTCACGCTCATTAGGAGGAATTTCTGAAGAACTAAAACTATCGTACAGCACTTTGTAGCGCTGTTTTTTTCCATACCATAGGTTTGCCCATACTAAAGCTTTCCGAGCTGGGTCTTTAGAATTTCTTGAAATCACAGATTCAAGCTCTCCTCTATCAAGCTTAAATTGATGAGGTGTTTTTTTATTTGATGGATTATTAATTGAATTAACAATTGCCTCTTGTAAGCCCATCACAACAACCTTTGAACCAATTCCTCTGTCTGGAATGTACTGACAATATCTTCTTATATGCCAAATCAATTTATCAAGACGATGTAAAAAGTCTGAAGTGTTGTAAGAAGTTTTACTTAAATACCTATTAGCGCCACCAAGCAATGACAAGTATGAAATCAATTTTTCATCCTCTGGCTCGAATTCAATTTTTAACAGCTCAATTTTTTTTACTTCAGTAACTAGTGCATCTAAATTATGACCAAATTCTTGTTTTTGTGTAGATTCAGATTTATTAAAAAACCTTGCACTTTTACCATTGAATAACAATATTGCTTTAAGATATTTTTCTATAGCTTGGTGTGCAGACCAAAGACATTGTTGTCTGAGCCTCATACGGTAATTAGCGCGCGCTGAGATATAGTCTTGGTCAGCCTGTTTACGAAATATATCAAGCGCATAAGTATTAAGTACAAGTTGCAACTCCATTGCTAAATAACCTCTTCAGATTTTGCAAACCCACTAATATCAATGGGCTTCAAATACATTAATCAATAACACTAACAGGCAAACTCGAAGTAATCAATTCAAAACCTATCGCATTTAATAAATAAAAACTTGCGGCATTAATTTGATAAAATAGCCTTATAAATTAAACAACTGCAGACTATTTTGACCACTATTAAAATCACTAAAAAATCCAGCGAAACACCAACTGCGAGCAAAGCGCCTTTGCGTCGCGCTGACCCTGCTAAGCGTGATAGAACACAAGCGCCGCTTAAGCCAGTGGTTAGAGAAAATGATGGCGTAGTTAACACATTAAAATCACCAAAAACGGATGGTGCGCGCCAGCGTAATCATCGTTTTGATGGTAAAGCCCATGGCGACCCTTTTACTGAGAAGTCTAATGAAAAATCAGATGATCAAAAAACCAGTGCAAATAGACCGTTAAGAAGTGCGTTAAGGGCGGATGATAGCGAGCCAAAACAGCATAAACCGGCTGGCGTTGATACGCGCATCACGCCGCGCCCGGATAAAAACGAGCCGCAATATCGTCAAGCGCCGCGACGTGGTGGCAAGGTGCGCGATGGTTATGATGCGGTTGCTACGCCACAATATGGCGCGGCGGCAAAAGCAGCTTACAAATCATCACCTGTTAACGTGGAAATGCCGCGCCTTTCTAAAGTGATGGCAGAGCGTGGTATTTGTTCACGCCGCGAAGCGGATGAATGGATTGTAAATGGTTGGGTAAAAGTGGATGGCGTGATTGTGGAAACGCTAGGCACGCGCATTAAGCCTGATGCAGAAATTATCATTAGCGGTTACGCCTATGAACAACAAGCGGAGCAAGTGACTATATTGCTACACAAACCCGTTGGCTATGTGAGCGGACAAGCGGAAGATGGTTACCAGCCTGCGATTGTACTGGTGCACCCAGATAACGAATGGATGGATGACCCTGACTTAAATGACTATAACGCCAAAGAATTTCAGCGCGGATTTTTGCATGGATTAGCACCAGCAGGCCGCTTAGATATTGATTCAACAGGTTTGTTAGTGCTCACTCAAGATGGTCGTATTGCGCGGCATTTAATTGGTGAGGATTCCAGCGTAGAGAAAGAATATCTGGTGCGGGTTGAGGGAGAATTATCTGATGCTGATTTAGCGCGTTTAAATCACGGCTTAAGTTTAGATGGCGAAAAATTAAAACCTGCCAAAGTAAGCTGGCAGAATGAAGACCAATTGCGCTTTGTGTTGCGTGAAGGCAAAAAACGTCAAATTAGGCGTATGTGTGAAATGGTTGGTTTGTTTGTGGTGGGCTTAAAGCGTGTGCGTATTGGCAGCGTAAATTTAGGCAAATTGCCACAAGGGCAGTGGCGTTATTTACGAGATAACGAAAAATTCTAGCTTTTTTGCACCTATTCGGTGTTGCATAACAACACCGTGACAAGACTTAACCAGTTTTTTAGCCCAAAAATTGAGTTAAAAAAGTGGTTAAGTATCAACTAATACGGCTATCAATAGGTTTTATAAGGCAAAAATTTACCATTTAACACAATCTTCACGCGGTCGCCCATTGGGTTTGCTTCGCGCTGAATATCCATCGAAAAATCAATCGCGCTCATAATACCATCGCCAAATTCCTCATGAATCAGCGATTTAATGGTCGTGCCGTACACATTAATTAACTCATAAAAACGGTACAAAAGTGGGTCTGTAGGCACGGCTGTTGGCAAGCTGCCTTTATAGGGCACGGCTTGCAACAAAGTGACGGCCTCTGCTGGCAAATCTAATGTTGTACCGATAATATCGGCTTGCGCTTTGGTTAAGGTCATTTGGCCTAATAACGCGGCGGTTGTCCATTCTTTTGATAGGCCAATTTTGCTAGCAATATCAGACCATTTTAAGCCTTTGGTGTTTTTAGCCACTACAATCATTTCGGTTACATCATGACGATTCATACTTTTTTCTCCATTAACAAACGATTTTATTTACAGCCTTTAAGCGGCAATGTTATTCAGGCCTGGCTGCACTTCAAGCCCTAGTTGTACTACAAGCCCTGGCTGTACTACAGGCGGATATTTAGGGTCGAAATCTAATGCGTTTGGGTCAGTTAAGTGCATTTTTGAGCGATTAACTAGAAAATCGACTAAGTGATTTCTGATTTTATAAAACTGTGGATCATGATGTAACGTAGCGCGGGTTCGCGGTTTAGGCATGGTATTTTCTACAATTTCCGCAATACGCGCCTGTGGGCCGCTGGTCATTAGCACTACTTTATCTGCTAACAAACAAGCTTCATCTACATCGTGCGTAATCATAAAAACGGTTTGTTTAGTTTCGGCACAAATACGCAAAACTTCCTCTTGCAATACGCCACGCGTTAATGCATCCAAAGCTGAAAACGGCTCATCCATCAGCAATATTTTTGGCGCGATGGATAATGCGCGCGCAATGCCAACGCGCTGCTTCATGCCGCCTGACAATTCTGCAGGACGTTTATTTTCTGCGCCACTTAAGTTGACTAGCTGAATATATTTTAGACAATGCGCTTCTATTTGCACTTTTGTCCAATCAGGCCAGCGCGATTTAACCGCAAACCCAATATTATCTTTAACAGAGAGCCACGGCATTAAGGCATGGCTTTGAAAAATGACTGCGCGGTCTAAACTTGTGCCATTAATTTCGCGGCCATCTACAAATACATAGCCTTCAGAAGTGCTATCTAAGCCAGCAAGTACATTTAAAATGGTGGTTTTGCCGCAGCCTGAATGGCCGATAAGGCAGACAAACTCACCTTTTTGAATATTTAGGTGTAGATTTTCAAATACAGTTGTAGTGCCACCTTCGCGTTTTGGATAGCGCTGCGCAATGCCTTGAATTTTAATAATAGGATCTAGTTCGTTCATATATTTACTTCAACACTGCCTTAATTTGGACAATCAACATTACTCTTTAAAGCTGACCCATTTGGTCACTTTTCCTAACAATAAATCTAATATCATGCCGATAATACCAATCACCAAAATGGCCACAATCACACTGGTAATGGATAAATTGTTCCATTCATTCCATACAAAATAACCAATGCCCGTGCCGCCCACCAGCATTTCTGCTGCCACAATAACCAGCCAAGCAATACCTAGCGAAATACGCATGCCCGTCATAATCGTTGGTGCAGCTGCGGGTAATATCACCTTAAACGCCATCCTCAGCGGCTTCACTTCTAAAGTGCGCGCCACGTTAATCCACTCTCGCCTTACTGTCGAGACACCAAATGCGGTGTTAATCAGCATGGGCCAAATAGAGCAAATAAAAATCACAAAAATGGCTGAAATAGCTGAATCTTTAATGGTGTAAAGCGCTAACGGCATCCAAGCTAAAGGTGAGATTGGTTTAAGTACTTGAATAAACGGATCGAGCGCTTTGTATAGCAAAGGCGACATGCCAATTAAAAAACCAAATGGAATCGCCACTAGCGCTGCCAAACCAAAACCTAACGACACGCGAGCGAGCGAATAGGCGATTTGAATGCCGATACCTTTATCATTGGTGCCATGATCATAAAATGGGTCTTTCACATTCACCCATAATTTATCCAACACATCTGCAGGGGTTGGCATGGTCGATTTTTGACCCACAGCAGCAGATGCACCTAATAATTTGGCATATTCTGGATCTAGATTAGGGTCAATCGTGCCTTGGGTTGGTAATGTGGCCAAGTGCCATACGCCCAAAAATATTAACAAGATTATTAGCGATAGCATGGCGGGTAGCCATGGTTTAAAGTTTTTCATATCAATTTCTTTGTATATCAGTTTCTTAGCAAATCAGTTTCTATTAATGGCAATTTACTTTTAATAAATGCTTTATTATTAATCACTTAGCAATGCCAACAAAAATCGCTGGCATTGCTTGATGTTGAAACTAAGCCTTGCGGATTGGAAAACTAGCAATATATTCTTCTGGTTTGGCAGGGTTAAATTCTTTTTTCATCACAAAGAATTTTTTAGTGTTAGATTTTGGCGGTACTAAACCTGCATCTTTCATTAACTTCATCGCATCTGTTGCTAAAAACACTTCGCTCGCAATTTTTTGATAGTTAACATCACCTTTAATTTGACCCCAACGCTTCATCTGCGTCAGTATCCAAATGGCAAAAGATTCATACGGAAATGGCTCAAAATCGACACGCGTTGGTACTTTTTGAATGCCACCCAAACCATCTGCATAAGTGCCTGTTAGCACTTGCTCTAATACGGTAACAGGCTGATTTAAATAATTAGCAGGTGCAATAACACTGGCGATTGATTTGCGATTTTCGTCTTTATTGGCATACGCTGTGGCCTCAATAATACTTTTTACCAAGGCTTGATACGTATTGGGCATTGTCGTCACAAACTCTTTGCTGGCAGAAAAAGCGCAGCATGGATGCCCATCCCAAATCTCTTTGGAAAGAATATGGATAAAACCAACGCCATCATAAACTGCACGTTGATTAACAGGGTCTGGCGCTAAAAAACCGTCAATATTGCCAGCGCGCAAATTTGCAACCATTTCTGGTGGTGGTACTGAGCGAATTTGCACATCGACGTCTGGATCTAATCCGAACTCAGCCAAGTAGTAACGCAGCAGATAATTATGCATTGAAAAATCAAACGGTACGGCAAATTTAAAGCCTTTCCACGATTTAGGATCGCGCTTATCTTTATGCTTCAGCGCCAGCGTAATGGCTTGGCCATTAATATTTTCAACCGCTGGCATTGTCCAAGGCACTGGTGCAGAACCGACACCCATGCTAATAGCAAGTGGCATTGGCGACAGCATATGCGCGGCATCATATTCTTTGTTAATCGCTTTATCGCGAATAACCGCCCAACCTGCTGTTTTTACCACTTCAACATCTAAACCATGCTTGGCATAAAAACCCATAGGTGCCGCCATAATGATGGGTGTCGCGCAGGTAATCGGAATAAAGCCCACTTTGAGTTTGGTTTTTTCTAGCGCGCCGCCTGTTTCAGCAAACGCTTCTTGCATAAAGTTAATCGGCAAAAATTGTGAAATTGCTGCAAATGCTGTGCCTGCACCTACTGTGCGTAAAAAGTTTCGACGCGTTTCATCATGTGGAAATAGTGCCCGCATAATCGCACCCTCAACGGCTCTATCTCCCAATTGCTGGGTATTCATTGCCTCGGCTTCGTCGTGTGCTGCCTGGCTGTTGTGCTGGCCGCACTGGCAGCCTTTACCTAATTTGCTATTGGGATCAAACGGATTAGAAAACGAAGCCATGGCAATTTCCTGTAAAAATTAACTTAAAGGTCATTGTAAAAAGAATTGCAAAATTTAAATATCAATGTAGCGATACACTTTTTGTAGTAGTGCTACTACAAAAACGATGCCGATAGAAATGGCAGCTAAAATTTGCCTGCAAAAAAGTGTTAAGTAACGGCGTTTATGCTGGCTTGCAACGCGTTTTTAACTGCATACAATGCAATTTCAACATCATTTTTTGTATGGGTTTTACTTAAAATACGGGCGCGATACGTGCTAATCGTATTCAATGATAATGACAGTTTTTCTGCAATCTGCGTCAAACTTTGCCCTGCCGCAATTTGGCAAAACACTTGATATTCTCGATGTGATAAATCCTCATGCGGGAGTTTGTTCTCAGGGTTTGCTAATGCCATTGCCAAAGTTTCTGCCATGGCAGGATTAACATAAATGCCTCCTGCCGCTACTTTGCGAATCGCTTGCGCCAGCTCAGCAGGATTGGTACTTTTATTTAAGTAGCCATTTGCACCCAATTTTAAACAACGCACTGCGTACTGCTTTTCGGGGTATGTACTCAGCATTAGCACAGGCAATTTTGGAAACTCATGACGCAATTGCTTCAGCACATCCAAGCCATCTTTATTGGGCATCGCAATATCCAGCAGCACCACTTCAAATGATTGTTTGCGCGCAAGCCCAATAGCGGTTACGCCATCTTGCGCTTCTGCCGTCACGCTTATATCTTCGGCATCGGCGATTAGTTGGCGCAAACCTTGGCGTACAATCAAATGATCGTCACATAGCAAAACGCGTATCATTTTTAACCCTTTATTCAAACTCGTTAATACATAATTTTAGGCAAAATTTATAATCGCACTAGTTCAACACAAACTCAGCGTTGGCTAAGGGCATAATTAATCGCAATTGTGTGCCTTTGTTTGGTGCGCTATGCACCATAATCTCACCACCAAAATGCCCTGCACGCTCGCGCATACCAATAATACCGTAGGCTTGCGGGTGCGAAAATGTACTGATGTCTGCACCGCAACCATCATCATTCACTTCAATAATTAAAAAATGTTTTTGCGTGTGCAACAAAATTTGTACGTGCTGTGCTTTTGCGTGGCGTGCCACATTACTCAACATTTCTTGAAAAATACGAAAAATAGCCGTCGCCTTTAAGCCATCGGGCGCGGGTGTTTGGCCAAGGCGTATTTGCAAATCGCAGGTCAATTCAATGGCATCAACAAATTCTTCTACCTGCCACTCCAATGCCGCCCATAAGCCCTCATGATCCAAAATGCTGGGGCGTAAATCCGTCATAATACGCCCAACATTTTCTACAGCTGTATCGATTAACCGCGCCATGCTTTGGCATTTTTTCATCAACGCAGGCTGTTCTTGTAATCGATTGGTTAACCAGCCCACATCCAACTTCAATGCAATCAACAAACTACCCAGTTCATCATGAATTTCACGCGCAATCCGTGTGCGCTCTTCTTCACGAATGCTGTGCAAATGTGCTGATAAATTACGGACATTAATTAAAGCCTCGCTTAAATCCTGCGTGCGATCTGCTACCTGTTTTTCTAGGCGTAGCCTTGCTTGGCGTAAAATATCTTCGTGATATTTACGTTCTGAAATATCGACAAAAGTGACCACCGCCCCTAAAATCGCGCCATTTTCAAGCATGGGATTAGATGAATACTCCACTGCAAAACGTGTGCCATTGGCGCGCCACAACACATCTTGATCGATGCGGCAGGATTTACCTTGCAAAAAAGCCTGAAAAATCGGGCAATCATGCTCTGCGTAATGGCTGCCATCAGGCTTGGCATGATGAATCAGATTGTGCATATTTTTACCTAACACCTGCTGAGGCTCATAGCCTAAAAGTGCTGCACCTGCGCGGTTGATGAACGTACATTGCCCAGCCGTGTTGATACCGTAAATACCCTCACTAGTTGATTCTAGTAATAGCTTAAGTGGATCGTGCCACGATGATTTATTGACACTGTCATTCATTATTTGCAACATCATAAAATTGTCATTGATAAATGATGCAATTAGCATACCAATCTCAAAACCATTTTTAATCAATTTTTTATATCTAGCCAAGCGTTAAAAAATGGCTTAATTGCTGTAAATATTCGTTAAACAAGTTTTAAGCTGGTTTATTTCAAGTTATATTGCTTTACACTATGTTGTTGGTTAATTATTCGTGATGGAGATAGATATGGGTTTATTTGACAGCATCGCAGGTGCAGTTTTAGGCAAAGTAGGGGGTGAGCAAGGTGGAATGGCGCAAGTTGCCATGGAAATGTTCAACCAAAATGGCGGCTTAAACGGTATTTTAGATAAATTTAAAGCAGGTGGTTTAGGCGAAGCGGCGGCCTCATGGGTAGGCAAGGGCGAAAATATGTCCATCTCCGCTGAACAAATTTCTAGCGTTTTAGGCAACGGCGCAATTGCTGAAATGGCTGCTAAATTTGGCATTAACCCAGAAACATTAAGTGCGCAAATTGCAGAGCACCTACCAACAGTAATCGATAAATTAACGCCAGACGGTGAAGTGCCTGCCGAATCGGGTAATTTACTTTCTACCGTGCTAGGCATGTTAAAGAAGTAAAAGTTCTTAAAAGATTCAAATTTAAGGGTGCTGGCGCACCCTTAATCATTTGGCAAACCTGATAAAATGAAAACTAACCAGTGAAAAAGCGTCAATTATGGATTTAATACTAGTTTTAAAAACCGTCATCATGGGCTTGGTAGAAGGAGCGACTGAATTTTTACCCATCAGTAGCACTGGTCATTTGATTATTGTTGGTGACATTTTAGGGTTTTTAAGCAAAGAAAAGCGCGATGTTTTTGAAATCATCATTCAATTAGGCGCAATTTTGGCGGTGTGTTGGGCGTTTAAACAGCGCTTGGTTG
>LNFM01005919.1_pt1 | contig 20601 bp, 17 predicted proteins | sample 596031 | NCBI WGS metagenome assembly LNFM01 (sample SAMN04254537, study PRJNA301005) | activated carbon metagenome | isolation source: dual media filters at the Ann Arbor, Michigan drinking water treatment plant | place: USA: Ann Arbor | reverse complement strand
AGGCCAAGGCCAGCAAGGCCAAGCAGGCGCAGAGCCGCGTCAAGGCGCTGGCGCGCATGGAGAAGCTGGCGCCGGTGATGACGGCCGGCGACTTTCATTTCGAGTTCCGCGAACCGCAGAGCCTGCCCAACCCGATGCTGGCTTTTGACGGCATCGACTGCGGCTACGCCGGCGTGCCCATCGTGAAGCGCTTCAGCCGCAGCGTGCTGGCGGGCCAGCGCATCGGCATCCTCGGCGCCAACGGCCAGGGCAAGTCGACGCTGGTGAAGACCATCGCCGGCGCCATCCCGCTGATCAGCGGCCGCACCACGCAGGGCAAGGGACTGGTCATCGGCTATTTCGCGCAGCAGGAAGTCGACGTGCTGCAACTCGACGACGGCCCGCTGATGCACATGGTGCGCCTGGCGCGCGACGTCGGCCCGGCCGCACGCGAGCAGGAACTGCGCGATTTCCTCGGCCGTTTCCGCTTCGTCGGCGACATGGTGCAGCAGGCGGTGGGCAGCCTCTCGGGCGGGGAGAAGGCGCGCCTGGTGCTGGCCATGCTGGTGTGGCAGCGCCCCAACCTGCTGCTGATGGACGAGCCCACCAACCACCTCGACCTGCAGACGCGCGAGGCGCTGTCCATCGCGCTGAACGAGTTCGAAGGCACGGTGATGCTGGTCAGCCACGACCGCGCGCTGCTGCGCGAGACCTGCGACGAGTTCTGGATCGTTGCCAAGGGCAAGGTCGAGCCTTTCGACGGCGACCTGGACGACTACCAGAAGTGGCTGCTCGATGTCTCGCGCGCCACCGCACGCGGCCAGCCCATTCCCGACCCGCCGCGCAGTGCCAGCGCCGTGGTGGAGGCGCCCGCAGCCGCGCCCTCGCCCAAGGCCGCCGCCAAGCCCGGCCACAAGGCCGCTGCCAAGCCGGCGGCCGCAGCAGCGCCGGCAGCGCCGTCCGCGCCGGCCGCGCGTGACGACCGCCAGAGCCGCGAGCTGGCCAAGCAGGCCAAGATCAAGCAGGCCGAGGCCACGCGCCCGCTGCGCAACCAGCTGGCCGGCATCGACACCCGGCTGGCCAAGCTGGCGGCCGAGAAAGCCGAGATCGAGGCCGCGCTGTCCAGCCCCGATGCCACCGCCGAAGCCTACGCCGAACTCGGCCGTCGCCTCGCACACGCCTCGGCCGAGATCGCCGCGCTGGAAGAGCGCTGGATCGAGCTGCAGACCGAACTCGAAACCCTGCAGTCGGCCTGAACGTCGCAGCACCGGGCGTCCGTTACGGCGCCCGGTCCTCATGTCCCTGTCGCAGTCATTGAATTGCACGCAATTCAATTGCGCGCTACATTCATGCCCATGCCGCGCACACCAGCCCCCCGCAACAGCCCCCAGGCGGCCTGGCTGGCCCTGGACCACCAGCTGTGTTTTGCGCTGTATTCGGCGTCGCTGGCGATGACCAAGCTCTACAAGCCGCTGCTGGAACCCCTGGGCCTGACCTACCCGCAGTACCTGGTGATGCTGGTGCTGTGGGAAGGCGACGGCCTGACGGTCAGCGCCCTCGGCGAGCGCCTGGCGCTGGATTCCGGCACGCTGACGCCACTGCTCAAGCGCCTGGAAAGCGCGCAACTGCTGCAGCGCCTGCGCGACACCGCCGACGAGCGCCGCGTGCTGCTGCAGCTCACACCGGCCGGCCGCGCACTGAAGCAGCAAGCGCTGGCCGTGCCACCGGCCGTGGCGCTGGCCAGCGGCTGCGAACTGAACGAACTCTCCGAGCTCACGGCGCGCCTGCATGCACTGCGCCGCGAACTCAGCGCCACCTCCCCCCGCGCGGCCTGAAGGCGCGCACCTCCTGCCCTGCTCTTCTCCTCAAACCACCCAGAAGGAACCACCATGGCCATCGACAAAGCCCTCTACACCGCCCAAGCCACCAGCACCGGCGGCCGTGCCGGCACCACCGCCTCCAGCGACGGACGCCTGAAGTCGCAGTTGTCCACGCCCAAGGCGCTGGGCGGCGACGACGGCCCCGGCACCAACCCCGAGCAGCTGTTCGCCGCCGGCTACGCGGCCTGCTTCATCGGCGCGATGAAGGCCGTGGCGGCGCGCCAGAAGATCAGCCTGCCGGCCGAGGTGTCCATCACCGCCGACACGTCCATCGGCCCGATGACCGGCAAGGAAGGCGCCTTCGGCATCGCCGTGGCGATGGCCGTCAGCGTGCCCGGCATGGACAAGGCCGCCGCCGAGAAGCTGGTGGCCACGGCCCACGAGGTTTGCCCCTACAGCAACGCCACCCGCGGCAACATCGACGTCACGCTGACGGTGGTCTGAGCCCGCGCTGAAGGCTCAGCCGCCGGCCCGCAGGTCCAGCATCAGCTCGATGCGGGCCTGCACCGGCGTCAAGGCGCCATAACTGGGCAGGGCGCCGGGCTCCTGGCCCACCACTCCGCCCTCCCAGCAGCGCGACGCGCGCACCACGCGCACGCCCTGCGCCAGCGCACGCTGCGCTGCCGCCCTCAGGCTGCGGTGCACGCTGCCGTTGCCGGTGCCGGCGATGACGATGCCGCGGGAACCCGAGGCCACCAGGGCATCGATCACCCGGCCGTCGGCCTCGGCGTGGCTGACCACGACATCCACCAGCGGCCAGCCCGCCGGATCGCCCAGCCGCGCCGCAGCCGCATGCGGCGCGCTGGCGGGCCAGGGGCGCAGGCTGCGCACTTCGCCGTCTTCGATCAGCGCCACCGGCCCGGCGTCGCCACCACTGAAGGCAGCGACGCGGTAGCCGTGCAGCTTGCGCAGGTCGGCACCGGCATAGACCACGCCGCCCATCACCACCAGCACTCCGCGGGCCCTGCCGCCGGCACTGCCGCCGCCAGCCAGCAAAACCGCGTCAAACAGGTTCTGCGGCCCGTCGGGCGACAAGGCGGTGGCCGGGCGCATCGCAGCCGTCAGCACCAGGGCCTTGGACGATGTGGCCGTCTGCGTGGCCACCGTGCGGTGCAGGAAGTAGGCCGTCTCTTCGAGGGTGTCGGTGCCGTGCGTCACCACCACGCCCGCCACCTCGGGGCGTGCCAGGTGCTGCGCGGCGCTGGCGGCCAGTGCGGCCCAGGTGGCGTGGTCCATGTCGCTGCTGTCCAGGCGCGCCAGGGTGTGGGCTTCCAGCGGCAGGCCCTGCAGCGCCGGCACGGCCGCCAGCAGGGCCTCGGCGCCCAGCACCCCGGCCTGGTAGCCGACGTGCTGGGTGGCGCTGGGCGCGGTGCCTGCGATGGTGCCGCCGGTGCCCAGAACGACAACGGTGCCGGAGGTGCTAGCCATGAGGGTGCTTTCTGGATAAAAATACAGCTACTGGACAGAACGCCAGTGTGGACGCTAGAAATCGAGGCACAGGAAACCGATGGAAGACAGCCCCAAGCTCACCGCCCGCCAGCAACAGGTGCTCGACCTGGTGCAAAGCGCCATCGAACGCACCGGCGCCCCGCCCACGCGGGCCGAGATCGCCGCTGAACTGGGCTTCAAGTCGGCCAACGCCGCCGAAGAGCACCTGCAGGCCTTGGCGCGCAAGGGCGTCATCGAGCTCGTGGGCGGCACCTCGCGCGGCATACGGCTGAAGTCTGACACGCTGCGTGCGCTGAACGAGGCGCGCCTGGCGCCCTTCGGCAAGCAGTACATGCTGCCGCTGCCCCACCTGGCGCAATTGACGCTGCCGCTGGTCGGCCGCGTGGCCGCGGGCAGCCCCATCCTGGCGCAGGAGCACGTCGACCAGACCTACCTGATGGAAGCCTCGATGTGGGCACGCCGGCCCGACTACCTGCTGAAGGTGCGCGGCATGAGCATGCGCGACGCCGGCATCATGGACGGCGACCTGCTCGCCGTACAGAAGGCCAAGGAAGCCAAGAACGGCCAGATCGTCGTGGCACGCCTCGGTGACGACGTCACCGTGAAGCGCCTGCGCCGCACCAGCAAGGGCATCGAGCTGCTGCCCGAGAACCCCGATTTCCAGACCATCCACGTGCCGCTGGACGCCGCCGACTTCGAACTCGAGGGCATTGCCGTCGGCCTGATCCGCAACACCATGCTGATGTGAGATGAAGCCCCCAAGCTCGCCAGCGCTCGCCACCCCCCAAGGGGGCCGTCCGCCAACGGACCGGCAGAGCCGGTTCCGTGGCGGGAAGCTTGATCTGCCGCTCCAGCATGGCGCGCGCCCACCCAAGGCACCGCCGCCGCGCAAGGCGCGCGTGGCGGCCGAGTGTGAACAGCTGGAACAGCTGCCCAACATCGGCCCGTCCATCGCGGGCGACCTGCGCAGCCTGGGCATCCAGCGGCCGCAGCAGCTGGAAGGGCGCGACCCGCATGCGCTCTACCTGGCGCTGTGCCAGAAAACCGGCAAGCGCCAGGACCCCTGTGTGCTGGACACCTTCATGGCCGCCACGGCCTTCATGGGCGGCGCAGAAGCGCGGCCGTGGTGGCACTACACCGCCGACCGCAAGGCCCGCTACGGCGTGCTCTGAAGCGGCCGCACCACCAGCACCCGGGCCGCCGCACCTTCCTTCGGCCACAAGGGCACGTACTGCACCGCGGCCCAGGGCTGCGTGAAGCTGCGGTAGGCCGGTGAAAACACATTGCCGCTCTGCCCGGTGGAGAGCATCACGCGCGACTGCGCGGGGTCGGCCAGGTCGTACAAGGCACGCAGGCTGGGGCCGTGGTCGCTGTGGAACAGGTCGCCCGTGGCCTTGTCCAGGCGCAGGTTCACGCGCGAGACGTTGACGGTGTGGGTGTCGCCGCCCACGGGCGTGCGCAGCTCGAAAACGCGGGCCAGCAGCGGCACGCGGCTGAAGGGCCGGTGTTCACTGCGCACCTGGTGCGCGTCGCTCCAGCGCCACTTCGCCACGTCCGCACCGAAGCGCGCCTGCAGTTCCTCCAGCGCACGCGTCAGCGCCAGGCCGGCCTGGTCGCTGCAGCTTTCAGCCAGCGGCGTGCCGCGGTGGTCGCACCAGGCGGCGTCGTCGGCCTGCAGCACACGCTCCAGCGCGTCCTGGAAGTTGCGGCCGGCCAGCGACTTCTCCCACAAGCCCTCGCCCGCGTCATCGGCAAAGATGGCGCGCGCCAGCTGGCGCTGCCAGGCCCAGAAGATGAGTGGCGCGGCGCGCTCGGCGGCCATGCGGCCGTCGAAGCCCGCCAGCTGCGCCAGCGCCGCAGCCGCCAGCGGGTGCACCGACCTGGCCTTCTGCAACCACGGCAGCAGGGCCGGCACCGCCAGCGACAGTTCATCGGCCTGCAGCACGGCCAGGTCGTCCAGACTGTGCCTGGGCTTGGCCCCCAGCACCTGTTCGATGCGCTGCTGGCGGTAGGGCAAGGCCCATTCGCTGGTGAGGTAGTGCGGGTAACCCGGCGGCGTGATGCGCTGGTTGGCGGTGGCGATCCAGCCGCGCGGCGGGTCCAGCTCGCGCGGGGTCTGGTCGGCCGGCACCCAGCCGTCCCAGTCGTACCTCGCGTCCCAGCCCGGGGCCGGGGCCAGGCCACGCAGGTCGTTCCCGGACTTGCGCACGGGCACGCGGCCGGGCGACACCACGCCGATGCGGCCCATCACGTCAGCCACCACCATGTTCTGCATCGGCGCCACCCAGCCGCGCGTGGCGTCGACAAAGGCCTGCACGCTGGTGGCGCGCTGCATCGCGAAGGCGGGCGAGACCGGGTCGCTGTCCGCGTCCAGCGCCGTCCAGCGCAAGGCCAGCACATGGGTGGGCTTGGCAGGCGGGCCCAGCACGTCAGGCGTGCCGCCGGCGTCGCTGATGACGGGGCCGTGGCGGCTCTTGCGCACCACCATCGTCACGTCGGGCTGGCCTTTGACCTTGATGGTTTCCGTGGCCGTCTCGAAAGCCGCCCAGCCATCCGGTGTGCGGTAGCGGCTGGCGTCCTGCGGGTCCAGTTGTTCCAGGTAGAGGTCTTGCACGTCGGGCGCGGTGTTGGTGAAGCCCCACGCGATGTGGCCGTTCTGGCCCAGCACCACCCCGGGAATGCCGGGCAAGGTGGCGCCGGCCAGCTTCATGCCCGGTGCGTGCAGCCGCGCGAAGTACCACAGCGCCGGTGCGCTCAGGCGCAGGTGGGGGTCGTTGGCGAGCAGCGGCTTGCCGGTGGTGGTGTGGCTGCCGGCCACCACCCAGTTGTTGCTGCCCACGCCTTCGATGCCGCTTTCCGGTGCGATGTCGGGCAGCCGCTGCCAGGCGGTGACGGTGGTGGCGCCGTCCAGCTTCAGGCCGCGATAGAACTCGCTGAAGTCCAGCGTCGGCAGCGGCTGCTCGCCCGGGTAGGGCGGCAGCAGCTGGTGGATGCGTGCCACCGGCATCTGCAGGGCCAGGCGCAGGCGCAGCAGCTCGGTGGTCCAGTTGCCGCCCAGGTCCCAGGCCATCATGATGGCCCAGGCCAGGCTGTCCGCCGGCTGCCAGGCTTCGGGCTGGATGCCCAGGATCACGAACTCCGGCGGCCGCGCGCGCAGGCCGTCCTGCAAGACGGCGTTGATGCCGTCGGCATAGGCCTGCAACTGCGCCCGGCTCGCGGCCGGCAGGCGCTGCCATTGCGCCATGGCGGCGCGCTTCACGCCCAGCGCACGCAGGAAGCGGTCGGTCTCCAGCGCGCTGGGGCCGAAGACCTCGGCCAGGCGGCCGCTGGCGATGCGGCGGTGCGTTTCCAGCTGCCAGAGGCGGTCTTGCGCGTGGGCCACGCCCAGGCCGTACCAGGCGTCGCGCTCGCTCGCGGCCAACACGGCCGGAATGCCGTGCTCGTCACGCTCCAGGCGCAGCTCGGCCCCGGCCCCGGCCAGCGCCATGCGCCCCTCGGTGACCGGCAGGCTGCGCCAGGCGTAGACGCCTGCCGCGCCCAAGGTCAGCACCAGCAAACCCAGCAGTGCCACCACACAGCGCTTGAACCACTTCATCGTTCGCCCCGTCCTGCCCTGTTGTCCTGACCTGCGGACAGGCCCGTTGATCGGGCCGCAAGGCTAACCGAGCGGCACGGCACCTCGGCCCCTGGGCAACCCGGGCGCCGGGGCAAGCCACGGCAAGCCGGCGAACGCCGGGAACTGACGGCCCTTGGCCGCCTTCTTCTGCCCATCGCGCCCTGCCGGCTTCCACGACCATCGGTTTCAGCTTGCCGCCCCGTGTCCGATATCCCCTTCATGCTCAGAGCCCTGTCACCCTTTTCGCGCTGGAACCGCCGCAGCACGCTGTGCGACCCCAGCAGCCTGCGCATCGAGGTGTGCCCGCCCTCGCTGCGCTGTGCACCCGACGGCAGCGTCTGGCAAAGGCTGATGTTCTGGCTGATGGCGCCGGCGCCACGGCACGCAGCCCCGCCCGTGAACCGCCTGCCCGGTGTGCGCATGGAGTTTCTGGCCACGCTGGCCGACATCGACAGCGAAGAGGCCGACGCACTGCGTCTGCGCATTCGCGACACGCGCTCGCTGCGCGAGCTGTGGCACACCCGGGCCGAGGTCTACCGCGTCGTCGGCGTGGCCCACAGCCAGGACCAGGCCGAAGCCCGCGTCAACCTGCTCAACCGCCATTTCCCCACGCGTGCCCCGCGCTCGCAGTTCGCAACGCTGTGATGCACACACACAACCACACCCCGCCGGTTCTGCAGCATGTCGCCCCGCGCGACTTCACCCCAGGGGCCGGCCTTCCCGGCGACCGCAGCGCCCGATTCGCGGCACGTCAGGCCTTCGTTTCTCTGAAGCTCAGCTATCTGCAGGCGCTGGAGACCTTGCCTGACGCCGAGTGGCTGCGCGTGCAGGTGCGCGCGGCCGAGGAACCGGTCGACCTGTGGCTGCTGCGCGCGCCGGTGTTCGCGGCGCTGAACGGCATGGACAGCGGCCTGCGCACGCGGCGCCAGTTGCTGCGCCGCAGCCTGGATTCGGTCTTCCCCGACCTGGACAGCCCCGCCAGCGACTTCGCGCCGTTCTGAACCCGGGCCGCAGGCCTGCGGGGACGCCGGCCCTCAGGCCTTCACGCGCGCCTTGAAGGTGCGCTTGAACTTCTCCACCTTGGGCGCCACCACGTAGGCGCAATAGCCGGCCCCGGGGTGCTGGGCGAAGTAGTGCTGGTGGTAGTCCTCGGCCTTGCTGTAGTTGGTGCGCATCTGCACCTCGGTCACGACCCGGCCGCCCTTGCCGCCTGACAAGGCCGCGTCCACCTCGGCCAGCACTTCGCGCACCACGGCTTCCTGCGCCGCGTCGTGCAGGTAGATGCCGCTGCGGTACTGCGGGCCTGCGTCATTGCCCTGGCGGTTCAGCGTGGTCGGGTCGTGCACGACGAAGAAGATCTCGAGCACCTCGCGCAGGCTGATGCGGTCGGCATCGAAGCGCAGCTGCACCACCTCCACGTGCCCGGTGCCGCCCGTGCAGACGGCTTCGTAGCTGGGGTTGATGACATGGCCGTTGCAGTAGCCGCTTTCAACGGCGGTCACGCCGTCAACGAGTTCGTACACGGCCTCCACACACCAGAAACAGCCGCCTCCCAAGGTGATGACCTGCTCGTTCAATTGCCCGCTCCTGCTGGTATGGCATGCCCCCGATGCGACAGTCGCAACCCGGCCCGACTCCTTACACTCGCCGAATTATCAGGAGCGTTCGTCATGGCCACCAAGTTCACCTGGGATGACCCCTTTTTCTTCGACAGCCAGCTCAGCGACGATGAGCGCGCCGTGCGCGACGCCGCCGCGGCCTACTGCCAGGAGCGCCTGCAGACCCGCGTGCTGATGGCCGCGCGCCATGAAAAGTTCGACCGCGAGATCATGAGCGAGATGGGTGAGCTGGGCCTGCTGGGCACCACCATCGAGGGCTATGGCTGCGCGGGCCTGAACTCGGTGTGCTACGGCCTGGTGGCGCGCGAGGTGGAACGTGTGGACAGCGGCTACCGCAGCGCGATGAGCGTGCAGAGCAGCCTGGTGATGCACCCCATCCACGCCTACGGCAGCGAGGCGCAGCGCCAGAAATACCTGCCCAAGCTGGCCAGTGGTGAGTGGGTGGGCTGCTTCGGCCTGACCGAACCCAACCACGGCAGCGACCCCGCGAGCATGCTGAGCCGCGCCAAGCCGGTGGACGGCGGCTACCTGCTCAAGGGCAGCAAGATGTGGATCACCAACAGCCCCATCGCCGATGTCTTCGTCGTCTGGGCCAAGCTGGAAGACCCCGACGGCAAGGTGGGCGGGCAGGAGAGCATCCGCGGCTTCATCCTCGACAAGGGCATGAAGGGCCTGAGCGCCCCGAAGATCGAAGGCAAGATGAGCCTGCGCGCCAGCATCACCGGCGAGATCGTGATGGACGGCGTCTTCGTGCCGGCCGAGAACCTGCTGCCCAACGTCAGCGGCCTGAAGGGCCCCTTCGGTTGCCTGAACAAGGCCCGCTACGGCATCGCCTGGGGCGCACTCGGGGCGGCCGAGTTCTGCTGGATGGCCGCGCGCCAGTACACGATGGACCGCCAGCAGTTCGGCCGTCCGCTGGCGCAGAACCAGCTGATCCAGAAGAAGCTGGCCGACATGCAGACCGAGATCACGCTGGGCCTGCAGGCCGTGCTGCGCGTGGGCCGCCTGATGGACGAAGGCCGCGCCGCGCCCGAGATGATCAGCCTCATCAAGCGCAACAGCTGCGGCAAGGCGCTCGAGATTGCGCGCGTCGCTCGGGATATGCACGGCGGCAACGGCATCCATGACGAGTACCACGTCATCCGTCACATGATCAACCTCGAAACCGTGAACACCTACGAGGGCACGCACGACGTGCACGCGCTCATCCTCGGCCGCGCCCAGACCGGCCTGCAGGCCTTCTACTGACGCGGGCGGGCCGGCCCGTCACTGAACCCGGCCGGCAGGCACGGCCTCCACGATGAACGAGATCTTTCTCAGCCTGGGTGTCGAGAGTTGGAAGCCCGTGGTCAGCACGCTGCTGCTGCCACCGGTGCCGATGCTGCTGCTGGTGCTGGTGGGTGCACGGCTGAAGTTCAGGCGCCGGCTGCTGGCCTGGCTGCTCATCTTGCTGGGTGTGGTGAGCCTGTGGCTGGCCTGCACCGGGGCTGTGAGCCAGTCCTTGGTGCGCTGGCTCACCCAGCCGCCGCCTGTGCTGAGCGAAGGCACGCTGAACGAACTGAAGCGGGCCCCGAAGACCGCCATCGTGGTGCTGGGCGGCGGCCGGCGGTCGTATGCGCCGGAGTACGGCATGTCCACGCTGAGCTGGCGCTCCCTGGAGCGGCTGCGCTACGGCCTGTGGTTGTCGCGCGAGACCAACCTGCCCGTGGCCTTCAGCGGCGGCATCGGCCATGGCGCGCTGGACGGTCCCAGCGAAGCCGAGATCGCCGCGCGCGTGGCCGAACGTGAATTCGGCCGGCCGCTGCGCTGGACCGAGGGCGAAAGCCGCGACACGCGTGAAAACGCGCTGCGCACGGTGGCCCTGCTGAAGGCCCAGGGCATCGAGCGCATCGTGCTGGTGACCCACGACTACCACATGCGCCGCTCGATGCTGAACTTCGAACGCGCTGCGGCCGGCAGCCCCATGGCCGTCGTGCCGGCGCCGCTGGACCTACCCAACCCTGGGCCCGCCAGGCTGGCCGACTGGCTCCCGCGCGCGCTCTACCTCGATCAAACCAGCGTGGCCGTGCACGAATGGCTGGGCCGCCTGGCCGGGGCCTAGCGCGCCGCGCCCGCCCTGCGCCGGCAGCCAAGCTACTTCAGCAGCAGCGGCGGCATCAAGAGCTGGCGCCGGCGCTCGGCGTCTTCTTGCGCTCGCAACTCGGCGCGCTCGCGCTCTGCCTGCGCCGCCTGGATGGCCTTGATCTGCTTGGCATGGCTGGCCGCGTTCGAGCGGCGGAAGTCATCCATCATCACCGCGTCCACCTTCAAGCCGCGCGCGATCAATCGCTCCGTCAGACGCAGGCCGGCGGCGGGATCGCCACCCAGCGACGCCACCACCTCGTTGGCAAACAGGTCGGCGCTGCCAACGATGCTGTCCACGGCGATGGCCTTCTCGGCCTGCGCCTCGGCGGCCGACAACAGCATGCCGGCGCCCGGCACCGCGATGGCCAGGATCTTGCCCACGAGGAAACCGTTGCTCACGCCCTCGCTGCGCTGTGAAGCCTTGATGGCGCTCTGGCTGGCCTGGAAGTAGGTGCCGAAGGCCGCCAGCCAGCGGAACTCGTCGGCCGTCTGCGCTTCGATCATCGCGTTGGCCGGGATCTTAGCGCGCTCGGTGCCCCGGCGCCAGAAACTGTCGGGGTCGTTGTCAAAGGAGCTGGCCGTCACGCTGCCGGCGCAGCCCTTCTGGGTTTCCACCACCAGCTTGCGGCCGCCCTCCAGCGTCAGCGTCATCGCCTGACCGGCGCCGGCTTCCTTGCGCGCCTTCAGCATCACGTCCCAGAAACCGCCGTCGTCGTTGGACATCGCCTGGCCGCCGCGGAACAGCGCACCCATCTCGAAGCGGGTGCCGCCACTGGGCAGGGGCCGACCGTTCACATGCGTGACCACGTCGCGCAGGTGCAGGTCTTCGGGGGCGCCCTCGTCGGCCCAGACGACGCGCCACTTGTCGTCCATGCCGGTGATCTCGCGGAACAGCAGCATGTCCCTGTCATCCAGCCGCCGCCGCATCGCGTGCACCGACAGCAGCACGAAAGGCTCGATCTGGGTCGTGGTGTCACACAGCGCCTCGGCGCCCCAGGCCACATGGATGGCCGCTGCGCGGAACTTCACCTCCTGCTCGAAGCGCGTTTTGTAGAGTTCACGCTCGAAGGCGCGGTCAGCCTGTGCATGCCCACCACCGGCCCCCAGCAGGCCGGCCACCAAGGCCAGGCCCACGAGGCCTTTGACACACGTGCTTGCGGCTTTTTCCATTTCGCCGGCATTCTGCATCGCGGCCGGCGGGCTTTGGCGGTAAGGCCGCACGCTCCCATGCATCTGGAGGTGGCCGCAGCCGGACCAAGGGCTTGCAGCGGTACATTTGGCCCCCGGCCGCCGCTGCCTGACACTTCGGCTGCCGCGCTGCCCCCCCGGGGTTGTGCTGCTTTCACAACAAGTCCGACAAGGAAACTCGCCTCATGAAGAACTGGTTGATCGGCGCTCTGGCCGTGGCCGTGGTCGTTACCAGCATGCCTTTCGAAGCCGAGGCCAAGCGCCTGGGCGGCGCCAAGTCTTCCGGCATGCAGCGCAACATGCCCGCGCGGACCGCGCCCGACGCCACGCCGGCCAAGCCCGCCACGCCGGCGACACCGGCGCAGGGCCAGCAGGCCGCGCCCGCCAACACCGCGGCCGCCACCGCCGGCGCAGCGCCTGCCGCAGCCGCCAAGCGCAGCTGGATGGGCCCCATCGCCGGTCTGGCCGCCGGCCTGGGCATCGCCGCGCTGATGAGCCACCTGGGCATGGGCGAGGCCTTCGGCAACTTCCTGATGCTGGCCTTGCTGGCTGTGGCCGGCATCGCGCTGGTGATGTTCCTGATGCGCCGCTTCGGCGGTGGCGGCATGTCGCGCACACCGGCCCTGGCCGGTGCCGGTGCCGGCAATGCGGGGCCCGCCGCAGGGTGGCAGCCCACGCCCCGCGCAGAGCCAGCGCTGCTGCAGCGCACGTCGGTTGACGCGCCTGCCGCGGCGGTGCCGGCGGCCGGCGCCGAGGCCGTGTCCGCCGCCTTCGTGCCTGCGGCTTTCGATTCGGAAGGTTTTGCGCGCACGGCCAAGATGATCTTCATCCGCCTGCAGGCTGCCCACGACACCGCCGACCTTGACGACCTCAAGCGCTTCACGACGCCCGAGCTGTTCGCCTCGCTGCGCATGGACATCCTGGAACGCGGCAGCGCGGCCCAGCACACCGATGTGCAGCAGGTCGAAGCCGAAGTGCTGGATGTCGCCAACGAGGCCGACCGCCAGATCGTGAGCGTGCGTTTCCACGGCCAGGCCGTGGAAGAAAAGGGCGGCGCGCCGGTCGGCTTCAACGAGGTCTGGCACCTGGTGAAGCCGCACGACGACAGCCGTTCATGGGCCATCGCCGGCATCGAACAGATGGCCTGATGCCGGTGCAGGCGAGGCCGGCTACGATGCCGGCATGAGCCTCTTCACACGCCAACTGTTGCCGATTGCCGCACTCGCGGCGATCGGCCTTCTGGGTGGCAGCCTGGCGGGCTGCAGCACACCGCCAACGCCACCGGCACAGCGGCCCGTGGCCATCGCCGCCGCCGTAGCACCCAACACGCCGCTTGCGGTGCCGCCCGCCATCCGTACCGAAGGTGTGCCCACGCTGCCGACCCAGGCCCTGGCCGCGGCGCAGCGCTACGCCGGCGTGCTGGGTCACAACCTCGTGGACTGGCACCCCCGGGCGCGCGAGATGCTGGTGGCCCACCGGGTGCCGGGCGCCAGCACCACCCAGCTCTACCGCCTGCGTGCACCGATGGCGCCGCTGGAGGCGCTGACCGACGGCGCCGACCCCGTGGCCAGCGCGCGCTGGGAGCCCGGCACGGGCCGCTACATCGTGTTTGCGCGCGGCCGCGGCGGCGACGAGGCCTTCCAGCTCTTCCGCCTCGACCCCGAGACGCGCAGCACCACACAGTTCACGCCCGATGGCCAACGCCACGCGCTGCAGGGCTGGGTGAAAACACCGCGGCCGCTGGTGGTGGTGAGCTCGCTGCCGCTGGACCGCACGGCCGCCGGCGGCAGCCGCAGCGAGATCACCACCACGCTGTCCCTGATGGACCCGATGGGCGTGCTGCCCCCGCGCGTGCTGGCCGAACTGCCTGGCGGTGGCTGGTCGCGCGGTGAAGTCTCGCCAGATGACCAGCAACTCGCCATCACCCGCTACGTCTCGGCCGCCGAGTCCGAGATATGGCTTATCCACATCGCCAGCGGCCAGCGCCAGCGCCTGCTGCCGGCCGAGGGAGAGACCCTGAAGGCCGCGCACTGGGTCGGTGGCTGGTCGGCCGACGGCCGCGCGCTTTACTTCACGAGCGACCGCGCCGGGGAGTTCCGTGAGCTGATGCGCCTGGACCTGCAAGCCCAGCAGGGCCGGTACAGCGGCCGCATCACCCGCCTGTCTGCCGACGTCCCCTGGGACGTCGGCTCGGGCAGCACCAGCGCCGACGGCCGCCACCTGGCCTTCGTGGCCAACGTCGACGGCCGCGACGAACTGCGCCTGCTTGACGCGTCCACTGGCACACCACGCGCGCTGCCGGCCTTGCCTGGCGGCAGCGCCACACGCGCCGACTTCCACCCCGCACGGCCCGAACTGGCGCTGGTGGTGAACAGCACACGCGGCCCGGCGCAGATTCACAGCGTGGACATGGGCACTGGCGCCGTCACCGCCTGGACACAACCCGCCGGCGCAGAAGGCCTGAACCTGAGCGAACTGCCGGAGCCGCAGGTGGTGCGGTGGAAGAGTTTCGATGGCCGCGTGATCAGCGGCATCCTCACGCTGCCGCCGGCACGTTTCACCGGCAGGCGTCCGGTGGTGATGCAGGTGCACGGCGGGCCCGAGGGCCAGAGCAAGCTGGGCTGGCAAGGGCGCTGGAACTACCTCGTGCTGGAGATGGGTGTGGCCCTGTTCGAACCGAACGTGCGCGGCAGCACCGGCTACGGCAAGACCTTCCTCGCACTGGACAACTGGCGCCTGCGCGAGGACTCGGTGAAGGACATGGCCACCGCGATCGATTGGATGGCCACGCACCCGCGCCTGGACGCGCAACGTGTGCTGGTGTCCGGCGGCAGCTACGGCGGCTACATGGCACTGGCGGCCAGCACCAGGCTGGCCGACCGCATCGCCGGTGCCGTCAGCGTGGTGGGCATCAGCAACTGGGTCAGCTTCCTGCAGAACACAGAGAGCTACCGCCGCGACCTGCGTCGTGTGGAGTACGGCGACGAGCGCGACCCGGCGATGCGCCAGTTCCTGCAGGACATCTCGCCGTTGACCCACGCCGCGAAGATCACCAGGCCGCTGATGGTGGTGCAGGGCAAGAACGACCCGCGCGTGCCGTGGACTGAAAGTGAACAGATCGTGCGCAGCCTGCAGGCGCGCGGCACGCCGGTCTGGTATCTGCTGGCCGACAACGAAGGCCACGGATTTGCGCGCCGCGAGAACGCCGACTACTACTTCGCGGCCTACCTGCAGTTCGTGCAGCAGACGCTGAAGCCGTGAGGCGCCGCGTGCTGCCTGCGCTGCTGCTCGCCGCCGCGCTGGCGGCTTGCGGCACCACCACCGCGCCGCCGCTGACGCTGCGCCTGCCTGTGGTGCTGCTGGGCGAGGTCCATGACAACGCCGCGCAGCATGCCTTGCGCCTGGCCGCTTTCGAGGCCCTGCTGGCCGGCGGCGCACGCCCGGTGCTGGCGATGGAGCAGTTCGACCGCGACAAGCAGCCCGTGATCGACCGCCTGCTGGCGCAGAACCCCAGGCCCAGCGCCGACGCGCTGGTGGCGGCCGCCGGCGATGGTGGTTGGCATTGGCCGCACTACCGGCCCTTCATCAGCGCGGCCCTGAAGCACGGCCTGCCCATCGTCGCGGCCAACGTCGGCCGCGACGAAGCCCGCCGCGTGATGCGCGACGGTCTGGCCGCCAGCGGCTTCAACGCCGACGTAGCGGCCGAACTGCTGGCGCAGCAGGCGCAGGGCATAGAAGCCAGCCACTGCGGCATGCTGGACGCGGCCACTGCCGGCCGCATGGCCCTGGCCCAGGTGGCGCGTGATCAGTTCATGGCGCGTGTGCTGCAAGACCACGCTTCGCGAGGCGTGGTGCTGCTGGCTGGCAACGGCCATGTGCGCGCCGACATCGGCGTGCCCCACTGGCTGCCACCGGCGGTGCGTGCGCGCAGCCAGGCCATCGGCGTGCTGGAGGTGGGCGACACGCTGAAGGCCTTCGACAGCCGCGTGTTCACGGCCGCACCAGCCCGGCCCGACCCCTGCGAGAAGATGCGCCGCGCGGTGCCCGGCCCGTCACCCGAGATCCGGCGCTGAGGCCTGGCGGGCCGCGGCGCAGCGGCGCGGCCTCAGCCGCCCAGCAAGTCGCAGGCGCCCTGCCACAGGCCCTGCACCACCTCGGCCGCCGGCAGCGCGGGCGCCAGGCCCGCCGCCTGGCCAGCCCAGGCCTGCATGTGCTGCACGTCGCCGGCGGCTTCGGCCGCCTTGCGCATGCCCGCAGTCAAGCCGCGCTGCACCGGGTAAGGCGCGGGCTCGGGCGCGTCTGCGGCCGCGGCATCGCGCACATAGCCGGTGGCGAGTGACCGGCCCCAGCGGCCCGAGAACGCGCGCGTGAGGCGTGTGCCTTCCGGCGTGGCCCGGCCCAGCGCTGCCGCCCACGCAGGCGCGATGCCGGCCTCGGGCGTGCGCAGCAAGGCCGTGCCCGGCTGCACGGCGCTGGCGCCCAGCAGCAGCGCGGCGGCGACACCGCGCGCATCGGCCACGCCACCCGCGGCCACCACCGGCAGCGTCACCGCGTCCACCACCTGCGGCAGCAGCGCGAACAGGCCCACCGCTTCGTCGCGCGCCGCAGCGGCCGTGAAGGCGCCGCGGTGGCCGCCGGCCTCGGAACCCTGGGCCACGATGACATCGGCGCCGGCCGCTTGCGCGGCGCGCGCTTCGGCCACCGTGGTGACGTTGGCAAACCAGGCGATGCCGGCGGCCTTCAGCTGCGCCACGAAAGCCGGCGGGAACAAGCCCATGATCGATGACACCGCGGTGGGCCGTGCCACCAGCAGCGCGGCACACTGGGCGCTGAAGTCCTGCAGCGGGGCGTCCGCCGCCGCTGCCGGCACCACCGGGCCGCGGCGGCCCAGGAAGTCACGCAGCGCCGCTTCGTGCGCCGCATCACGCCGTGGCGGCGGGTCGGGCACCCAGAGGTTGATCTGCAAAGGCCCGCCGCCGGCCGCACGAAAGCGCGCCACCCAATCCGCGATGGCCGCCGGGTCCAGCAGCAGCGCACCCAGGGCCCCCATGCCGCCGGCCCGTGCCACCGCCAAAGACAACCCGACCGGGCAGGCACCGGCCATGGGCGCCAGCAGCACGGGCAGGCGCAAGCCGCGAACGCCCGCAAATGCCTCGGCACGGGCGAGCGCGGCGTGCATGTTCAGGCCGCGCCGCGCACCGGCGGTGCCAGTTGGGCATGAGCCGCCAACCAGCCTTCGGCCAGTTGGCCATCACCCTGGCTGGGGTGGAAGTCTTTGCGCAGGTAACGCCTCAGCGGCGCGGCGCCCAGGCGCAGCAGTCCATGGCGACCCAGCAGGTGGCGCCAGGCGCTGGCCCAGGTGGAAGGCCGCCACCATGTGCCGTCGTGCCAGAGGTTCAGCAGCGTCTGGCGCGCGGCGTCGGCGGCAAAGTTCCAGGCCACGGCCTTGAAGATGCGGCAGCGCCACTCATGGTTGCCGCCCAGGGCGACATACAAGTCGAAAGCGGTGCTGCGGTGTTCGGTCTCTTCGGCGCTGTGCCACAGCCACATGTCGCGCAGCCGCGGCTCGGCGCCCGCCAGTTGTTCGGCGTGCGTCAGCAGATGCTCGGCGAAGACGGCGGTGAAGTGCTCGGTGGCCGCCGTCACCGCCAGCCAGTTGCGCGTGTCCATGCCCTCGAGCAGCGCGCGGCGCTTGAGGATGCGCTCTTCGTAGCGGTTCTTCAGCCCCTGGTCCAGCAGGTGCTGGTTGAAGCGCTGGTGGATGCGGCGGTGCGTGGCCTCCTGGCCGATGAAGCCCTTCACCTCGTCGGCGAACCGCGCCTGCTGTTCGGGCGGCAGTTCGGACAGGCCCTTCTTCACCGAGTCGATGAACAACTGCTCACCCGCCGGGAAGCTCATCGACAGCGCGTTGAAAAACGCGGTGCGAAAGGCATCGTCCCCGCACCAGTGGCGCGGCAACGGGGTGTCCAGGTCCACCAGCAGGCGGCGCACCGTCAGCGTGTTCATCCCAGGGCCTTGCGGGCGTTGTGGAACATGCGCATCCAGGGGCTGTGCGCCGAGACCTCACCGCCGCTCCAGCTCATCTGCACGTTGCGGAACACGCGCTCCGGGTGCGGCATCAGCACCGTGAAGCGGCCGTCGGCGGTGCTCACGCTGCACAGGCCCTCGGGGCTGCCGTTGGGGTTGGCGGGGTAGGCCTCGGTGGCGCGGCCGTGGTGGTCGACAAAACGCATCGCGCGCTGCACGGCCTTGGCGTCGCCGCGCTGGCTGAAGTCGGCAAAGCCCTCGCCATGCGCCACCGCGATGGGCAGCCGGCTGCCGGCCATGCCGGTAAAGAAGAGGCTGGGACTTTCCAGCACTTCCACCAGACTCAGCCGCGCCTCGAACTGCTCGCTCATGTTGCGCGTGAAGCGCGGCCAGGCCGCCGTGCCGGGGATCAGCGGCGCCAGCGCGGCCATCATCTGGCAGCCGTTGCACACGCCCAGGGCCAGGGTGTCGGGGCGGTTGAAGAAGGCGGCAAATTGTTCGGCCAGCGCCGGGTTGAAGAGGATGCTGCGGGCCCAGCCTTCACCGGCGCCCAGGGTGTCGCCGTAGCTGAAGCCGCCACAGGCCACCAGGCCCTGGAAGTCGGCCAGCCGGGCGCGACCGGCCTGCAGGTCGCTCATGTGCACGTCGTGGGTGTCGAAGCCGGCCAGGTGCATGGCCTGGCTCATCTCGACATGCGAATTCACGCCCTGCTCGCGCAGGATGGCCATCTTCGGGCGCGTGCCGTGCACGGCGGGTGCCACCATCGGCGCGTTCGCGTCGAAGGTCAGGTGCACATGCAGGCCGGGGTCGTCAGGCAGGCCGGCGGCGGCATGTTCGCTGTCGGCGCAGGCCGGGTTGTCGCGGTCCCTGGCAATGCGCCAGCTGACCTCGTCCCATTGCTGATGCAAGGCCTGCAGCGGGGCCGTGAACTGCAGCTTGGTGTCGCGCCACACCTCCACCACGCCGCGCTCGTTGGGCTTGCCGATGAAATGGGCGTGGCGGCTGAGGCCGTGTTCACGCAGCGTGGCCATCACCTCGTTGCGCACGGCCGTGGGCACCTGCAGCACGACGCCCAGCTCTTCGTTGAACAGTGCCTTCAGCATCAGCTCGTTGCGGCGCTCGCTGACCTGGCCGGCCCAGTTCTTGGAATCGCCATACTCGGCGCGGCTGTCGGTGATGCCGTCGCCTTCGGTGACGAGGATGTCGACGTTCAGGCTCAGGCCCGTGTGGCCGGCAAACGCCATCTCGCACACCGCCGCCCACAGGCCGCCGTCGCTGCGGTCGTGGTAGGCCAGCAGCCGGCCTTGCGCGCGCAGCGCGTTCACCGCCGAGACCAGGTTTTTCAGCAGCTGCGGGTCGTCCAGGTCGGGCAGGCCGTCCTTCACCTGGCAGCCGAATTGGCCCAGCACCTGCGCCAGCATGCTGCCGGCCATGCGCTTCTTGCCCTGGCCCAGGTCCACCAGCACCAGCGTGGTGTCGCCCGGCTGCAATTGCGGCGTCAGCGTGGCGCGCACGTCGTCCAGCGTGGCGAAGGCGGTGACGATCAGCGACACCGGCGCCGTGACCTGTTTCGTGGTGCCGGCATCGGCCCAGCGTGTCTTCATTGACAGCGAATCCTTGCCCACCGGGATGCCGATGCCCAGCGCCGGGCAGAGCTCCAGGCCGACGGCCTTGACGGTGTCGTAGAGCGCGGCGTCTTCACCGGGCTCGCCGCAGGCCGCCATCCAGTTGGCGCTGAGCTTCACGCGCGGCAGCGTGATGGGCGCGGCCAGCAGGTTGGTGATGGCCTCGCCCACCGCCATGCGTCCGGACGCCGGCGCGTCCAGCGCGGCCAGCGGCGCGCGTTCGCCCATCGCCATGGCCTCGCCGCGGAAGCCGCTGTGGTCGGCCAGGGTCACCGCGCAGTCGGCCACCGGCACCTGCCAGGGGCCGACCATGGGGTCGCGGTGGTTCAGGCCGCCCACGCTGCGGTCGCCGATGGTGAGCAGGAAACGTTTGCTCGCCACCGTGGGGTGGCGCAGCACGTCCAGCGCCACCTGCTCCAGCTTCACGCCGGTGAGGTTCAGCGCGTTTTCGCTGCGCGCCACGCGCAGCACGTCGCGGTGCATCTTCGGCGGCTTGCCCAGCAGCACGTCCATGGGCATGTCGATGACGCGCTCGCCACCGGGGCCGTCTTCCAGCACCAGTGCCCGCTCCGCGGTGGCCACGCCCACCACGGCAAACGGGCAGCGCTCGCGCGCGGCCATCTGCTCGAACAGCGGCATCAGATCCGGGTTGATGGCCAGGACGTAGCGCTCCTGGCTCTCGTTGCACCAGATCTCCTTCGGCGCCAGGCCGCTTTCTTCCAGCGGCACCCGGCGCAGGTCGAAGGTGGCGCCCTGCCCCGCACCGTCCACCAGTTCCGGGAAGGCATTGCTGATGCCGCCCGCACCCACGTCGTGGATGGCCAGCACCGGGTTGTTCGCGCCCAGCGCCCAGCAGTGATTGATGACCTCCTGCGCGCGGCGCTGGATCTCGGGGTTGCCACGCTGCACGCTGTCGAAGTCGAGCGCCGCGGTGTTGCTGCCGGCGGCCATCGAGCTGGCGGCACCGCCGCCCATGCCGATGCGCATGCCCGGCCCGCCCAGCTGCACCAGCAGCGTGCCGGCGCCGAAAGGCAGCTTCTTGACCTGGCTCTCGCTGATGCTGCCCAGCCCGCCGGCGATCATGATGGGCTTGT
>LNFM01005917.1_pt1 | contig 20611 bp, 23 predicted proteins | sample 596031 | NCBI WGS metagenome assembly LNFM01 (sample SAMN04254537, study PRJNA301005) | activated carbon metagenome | isolation source: dual media filters at the Ann Arbor, Michigan drinking water treatment plant | place: USA: Ann Arbor | reverse complement strand
TGAAATGCTGCGCCACGTCGCCGACCAGCGGCAGCTGGCCGGGCGCGAAGATGGTGTAGCTGTCGTTCAGCCCGGCGATCACCAGATGGTGCAGATCGGTGGCAAACACCAGCGTGACGCCGACGATGCTGAGGAAGTTGCCGAGCAGCATGCCCTGCTGGTTCTGCGTCGGATCGACGGCGGTGACGAAGCCGAGGCCGAGTTGTTGCGCGACCACCGAGCCCGCCACCTGCAGCGCCGAGGTCGCCAGCCGCGCCGTCAGACCGAGCACGGCGCCGATGATGATCTCCTGAAACAGCAGCACGATCACCGGGCCGAGCGCGTTCAGGTCGATGGCATAGGCGCTCTGGTGCGACGGCAGGAGGATGCCGGTCAGCACCAGCGCGATCCCCAGCCGCACCCGTGACGGCATCGACAGTTCGCCGATGCCCGGCAGCAGCATGACCATGGTGCCGATGCGGGCGAAGGTCAGCATGAAGGCGGCGCCCAAAGCCGGCAAGAACGAGACGTCGACGTTCATGTGACCGACTCGTCTGGCAGGCCGGCATGACGTCGCGGCATTGTCACGCCATCAACCGCTGATGATGCGGGCGGCGATGCTGAGCATCTGGGCGTGCAGCTTCTCCGCCATGAACGGCAGCGCCACCAGCAGCGATACGAAGATGGCCAATATCTTCGGTACGAAGGCGATGGTCATTTCCTGGATCTGCGTCAGCGCCTGCAGCAGCGAGATCGCGACGCCGACCGCCAGCCCGACCAGCATGACCGGCGCCGAGATGATGATGAGCGTGTAGATCGCCTCGCGCGCGACGTCGAGAACCTCGGGACCGGTCATTGCAGGCTCTTTCTGTGTCGTACCAAACGTAGCGGCGAACTCGGGTCTTCTCCCTCTCCCCTGTGGGGAGAGGGTCGGGGTGAGGGGGATACTGACGATCGATAGTCCGTAACCCCTCACCCGACATGCTGCGCATGTCGACCTCTCCCTATGGGAGAGGTGAAGAAACTAGATCGGCATCCGCATGATTTCCTCGTAGGCGGCGATCACCTTGTCGCGCACCGCCACGACCGCATCGATGGCGACTTCGGTCTCCGCCACCGCGGTGACAACGTCGACCATGTTGGAATTGCCGTTGACCATGGCGCGGCTCTGCGTGTCCGATTTGCGCCCGGTCTCGTGGACCGCGTCCATCGCTTCCTTGAGGACCGACGTGAAGCTGGTGCCGCTGCTGCCGCCGAGGCCGGTCGATGGACCGACGGCTGCCGACGGGTCGGCAGTGATGCGCGCGATATTGGCGTAGGCGCCGGCGGCGGCGAGCGGTGAGGACATGACCGTTTAATCTCCGGTGAGCGCGTTCGGGGCGTCAGGCTTTGAGAATGTCGATGGTGCGCTGGAGCATGCGCCGGGTGGCGCTGATGACGTTGATGTTGGCCTCGTAAGACCGCTGCGCCTCACGCATGTCGGTCATTTCCACCAGCGAATTGACGTTGGGAAACTTGACGTTGCCGTTTTCGTCGGCGGCGGGATGGCCGGGTTCGAATTTCGAGCGGAATTCCGATTTGTCGACGTCCACCTTGCCGAGGCCGACGACGCGCGCATCGAGTTCGCGGTTGAACTCGCTGGTGAAGGTCGGCACCTTGCGCCGGTATGGATCGGTGTTTGGCGCCCCCGACGTCGAGTCGGCATTGGCGAGGTTTTCCGAAATGATGCGCATGCGGCCGGACTGGGTGCGCAGGCCGGAGGCGGCGATCGCCATGCTCTTCATGAAGTCCATCGGTAACCTCCCTCAGCGCCTCGCGCGCTAGCGCTTGCCCAGCGCGGTTTTGATGAGCCCGAGACTGCGCGTGTAGAGCGCGGTGGCGGCCTGGTAGTCCATCTGGTTCGCCGCCACCTTGATCATCTCGTCTTCGAGACTGACCGCGTTGCCGGATGTCGTGACTTCGTGGCTGCCCGTGACCTTGGTGCGAAACGCCGTGTTGCTGTGCCCGCTCGCGGCGATGTGCGCGCCGTCGGTCTTCGTCAGCGCCACCTTGACCACCGGCGCCTGGACTGACGCGGGCGCAGCGTCGAATTTCGGCGCCACCAGATCGCGGGCGCGGTAGCGCGGTGTGTCGGCATTGGCGACGTTCTCGGCCAGGACGCGCTGCCGTTCCTGCGCGTATTCCATCCGCGTCCGGATCATCGAAAGGATCGGAATATCGGTGATTGCCACAGCCGCCCCCTCGGAAATCCGTTCGCGGATACCGCGCTAGGCAGACTCTGCCGGGTGTATGGTTAATAGCGGGTAAACGCGGGCCGGCGGAACTCGCGGCGCGGGTGACGCTTTGCCATTGTTATTTGAGCTTTCGCGCGGCATAAGCCACCGCGGAGAGGGCGCGTTAACCCTCTGTTAGGATTCGAGGCGGCAAATTGTGCCGGCGGTGTTAACCATTCAGACGCAACACGTCTGAATCACGAGACGACGAACGGAGCGCCTGGATGTTCGACCTGTTCGGCCCGGAAATGCCGCTGCCGGTGAAATTCTTCATCGCCTTCGCCATTGTCCTTGCCTTGATCGGCATTGCCGCCTGGCTGGTGCGCCGCTTCGGTTCCAACCGCCTTGGCGGCGCCGCGGCGCGCGGCCGTCAGCCGCGTCTGGCCGTGATCGATGCCGCCACCGTCGACGGGCGGCGGCGTCTGGTCCTGATCCGCCGCGACAACGTGGAACACCTGCTGATGATCGGCGGGCCCACCGATGTCGTGGTTGAACCCAATATCGTTCGCGCCGCATCGCGCGACACCGCACGTGAGCCCGGCCGCATCGAGCCCTCCGGCCGGCAGTCTCCCGCGGTGGAAAGTGCCTGGCCGCTGCAGCCGAGCAACGAGCCTGCGCTGGCGCCTGCGCCGGCGCGGACGTACCGCACGCCCGCCACCGAAGAACCGTGGCATGCGCCGGAGCCGGGCGCCCGTCCCCGCCCCGTCGACAACATGACCGGACTCGCCGCCGACTTGTCGGCGCGCCTTAATCCGCCGGAAGCCCCCGCCCCACGCCAGGAAGCGCCGCGCAGCGAAGCGCCGCCGCCGCGCACCAGCCTCGCCGCCGTTTTGCCCCCAGAACCGCCGGCGCCGCCGCAGACCGATCAGAACCTCGCCGATATGGCGCAGCAACTGGAAGCCGCCTTGCGCCGCACCGCGGTGCCCGACGGCCGTCCGCCGGTCACCGATCCGCTGGCGGCGCAACCCGCCAAGCCCGCCGCCCGCCCGCCGGCGCGCGATTTCAAGATGCGCATCGATCCGCGCATCGAGTCCAAGCCCGAGCCGAAAAGCGAGCCGCGGTTTGAACCGAAGCTCGAGCCTGAGTCACGGTCCGAGCCGCAATTCGACGTGCGGCCGGAGCCGAAGTTCGACGCCCGGCCCGAGCCGGTCGCCGACGCCGCGCCTGCGGTGAAGGCGGAGCCCAAGACGCAGCCGGCTGCCGCAAGCCCGAACTACGACAATCTGGAAGAGGAGATGGCCAACCTGCTTGGCCGTCCGCCCGGGAAAACGTGACAGTCAATTCCGACCGCCGTGTCCGTCTTGTGACGGTGGCGATCGGAGTAGCTGGAGTGATCCTCGCCGCGACTGCACCCGCAGCCGCGCAGGACATCAGTGTCAACTTCGGCCAGGGCACCGGCCTGACCGAACGCGTCATCCAGATGATCGCGCTCTTGACGGTGCTGTCGCTGGCGCCGTCGATCCTGGTCATGATGACGTCGTTCACGCGCATCGTCGTGGTGCTGTCGCTGCTGCGCACCGCGCTCGGCACCGCAACCGCGCCGCCCAATGCCGTGATCGTGTCGCTGGCGCTGTTCCTGACCGCCTTCGTCATGGGCCCGGCGCTGCAGCGCAGCTATGACACCGGCATACGGCCGCTGATCGCCAACGAAATCACCATGGAACAGGCGTTCGAGCGCGGCTCCATTCCGCTGCGCGAATTCATGCAGAAGAACGTGCGCGAGAAGGATTTGCAGCTCTTCGTCGACATGGCCCGCGAGCCGGCGCCGGCGACGCCCGAAGAGCTGTCGCTGCGCATCCTGGTGCCGGCCTTCATGATCTCCGAACTCAAGCGGGCCTTCGAGATCGGCTTCCTGCTGTTCGTGCCGTTTCTGATCATCGACCTAGTGGTGGCCTCGGTGCTGATGTCGATGGGCATGATGATGCTGCCACCGGTCGTGGTGTCGCTGCCGTTCAAGCTGATCTTCTTCGTGCTGGTCGACGGCTGGAGCCTGGTGGCGGGCTCGCTGATCCAGAGCTACGGAACGTAAATCACGCCCGGAATCCGTCTGCGCCTAGCGGCTGGCGGTGACGGGCCGCGGCCGCGGCGTGCGGATCGAGCCGGTCGGCGCCGGATCCGGCTTCAGCGGTTCGCCCTGTGGCACGCCGCCCGGCAACGTTGACGTGGCGCCGGCCGGGATCGGTGCCGGAGCGGCCGGCGGAGCCGCAGCCGGGGGTGACGCCGGCGGTCTTGCCGTTTCCTCGGCGGCGGTAGCGGCCGGCAGCAACTGGTCCGGATAGCGCGCGCGCATGTCGCGCAGGAAGGCATCCAGCGTGTCGGCGCCGGCAATCCGGCTGGCGACGTGCTGAAATTCGGTGTTGCTGGTGCCGATCGGCGCGCTCACCACATCGAAGGCGCGGCGGTCGGGGCCCTCTTGCATCTTGGCGGCGTAACGGTCCCGCAACCGGGCCTGACTGATCGGCTCCTCGCTCAGCGCATATCCGATCGCCGCCCGCAGGATATCGGTGCGCTCGCCGGCACTGAGCGGTGTGAACTCGCGCCAGCGATCGCCATGCAGCACTTCGATTTGCTCGGCCGCATCCCGCCAGCGCTTGGCGGTCCACATCACGTCGGCGCGCAGGCGCACCGCCTCGCGCCCCTTGATATTGGCCACCAGCTCGAGCGCCAATTCGTGACGCCCGATGTCCGACAGCGCACGCGCTTCCAGCAGCAGGCGCTGTTCACGCAATTCGTTCGACAGGTCGGCAATGCGCGTCGACTGCATCGTCGCCAGCGCGCGATCGGGCTTGCGGTTCATCAGATAGATCGTCGCCAGTTTGGTGGCGACCTGGGCGCGCGCCGCGCCGACCAGACGATGATCGACCTGGTGCTGCAACAACTCCGCCGCCTGATCCAGCAGGTCGACCGACACCAGCCGGCCAGCGAGCCGGCGGATCATCTCGTCGCCGCGCCGCCCGATCGGCGTCAGCTCGCGGTAGTCGTAGAATAGACCGAGCGCCTCGACCGGCGGCAGCGCATCGCCCTTGCCGTCGAGAAACAGCGAATCGAAGGTCACCGCCGCTTCGTCCTGAATCTTGCGGGTCATCTCCGAATCCGGATTGGTCCGCAGGGCGGTGCGCATCACATGGAAGGCATCGCGATAGCGGCCATCCTGGGTGTAAAGGCTCGCCAGCCGCTTCAAGCTTTCGGTCTCGGTCTCGTCGCCGCGCCAGATGGTGGCCAGCGTCTCCAGCGCATGGATCATGGTCTCGCGCGGCATGTTGCCCTTGCCGAATTCCAGCGACACTTCCCGCAGGCGGCCCTGCGCCGCGGCGGGGCGGTCGCGCGAAGCCGCGGCGGCGCGATATTGCTCCAGCGCGTCATCGGGGCGGCCCATGCCCTCGTAAAGCCGCCCCGTGAGCACGGCGACCGCCGGCTGCAAGGATAACGGCACGCCGACGGTTTCAAACTCATTGACCAGCCGCGAGGCGCCGGCGAAATCGCGCACCTCGATACTCGACCGCAGCGCCGCCATCATCGCCAGCCGTTGCAGATCGGGCGGCAGCGCGCTCATCAGCCGTTCGGTGTCCTTGAAGCTTTCGCGCGCTTCCGGCCACTTGCCCTGCCGCGCCTGGGCGACCGCGCGCCACAGCGGCGCGTCCTGCTGGTCGCCGATCTGCGGATTGGCCAGTTCCTTCAGCGCCTCTTCGGGCCGGTTCAGCATGACCTCGGCGACGGCCTTGAGCACGCTGCCGGTGATATCGTCGGCGCTGCCTGGCTCCTCAAGCGCCAGTTCGAGAACGGCCTTGGCCTCCGCCCCCATCTCCCGGGCCAGATAGAAGCGCGCCAGGTTGAGCCGCGCCGAGCGGCGCTTGCCGGGCGGCGCGGCGGCCGCCAGCCGGATCAGTTCCGACTGCCGTTCGGTAAATGGCTGCTGGCGGTCGAAGGTCCAGTTCTGCGCATCGAAGGTCAAGGCGCGGAAGGTCGGCATCGCCTGCTGCTGGTCCCGTTCGGATGGCGATACCGACAGGCCGCCGGGCCGGGAGACGGTGATCTGGTCCGCCGCAAGCTCGGCGACGAGGTCGTCGGCGATCGGCTGCACTGCTACGCCGTGGGTCGACGGCAACGCGCGCATCTCGACGAAGCTCTGCGCCTTGACGAAGCCGCGCGTCGGGGCGAGCGCGGTGACCACGATCAACCGGTCGCCGATGTCAGGATCGGTAAGCCGGTGGACCTGGCGCGCGTCGTCGAAGGGAATGGCAATTTTCGCCCGCCCCTTCCCGACTGGCAGCCGCGTTACCGCGAGCGCCTGCGTCGGCACCGAGACGGTATCTCCAATTTTGACGATCCAGTTGGCGCCTTCGGTGTCGGCGCTGGTCAGTCGCGGCCGCGACAACCGGAGCCGGACCACCGCCGCACCGTTCTCGCCACGCGTGAATGTGGCATCGCGGATGACCTTGCTGCTGTCGGCGGCAAAAGCGGCCAGATCGATGGGGGCGGCGCTGTCGAACACCAGCCACAAGACGTCGGCGCGGCGGAAAATCGCTGCCGGCGTCGGCGTGGCGAACGGAAAACGCAGCCGCAGATTGTCACCGGACGGACTCAGCTCCGCGACCACAGCGCCATCGGTGCGCGGCGCGGCGGCGCGGGCGGGATGGACGTCTGGCTTGACTGTCGCGAGCTCAGGCCTGGTTTCAGGTTTGGTTTCAGCCTTGCTGTCAGCCTTGGGCGTAGTGACAACGACAGGCTTGATCGCGGGCGGCGGAATCGCGTCCGCCCGGCGTGCGTCGGCCTGTGGCGCCGCGCCGTCCGGAGCTTCAATCCTGGATGCTTCAGTCCTGGGGGCTTCAGCCTTGGGCGCTTCAGCCTTGGGCCCTACCGGTTTCAGCTCGGCCGGCTTGGCCGCGGCCGGGGCGCCGGCCGGTACCGTGTCGGGCGCGGCGATGGCCGGCCCGCTCTTGGCCGCGCCGTTGGCCGCGCCGTTCGGCGCACTCTTGGCGGCACTGTCGGGCTTCGCCGGGACCGGTTCGGCCATCGGCTTGGGCGCGATGGCGGTCGCGCCGATGTCGACGACAATGCTGCGGTCCTCGCGGAAATGGCGAACCGACGGCTGGCCGTTGAGCGTGAACTTGACCGCGACCGAGTCGAAGTCAGGCTCGGCGTCGACCGACTCCAGCGTCGTTGGCAACGACGCCTTGGCATCCGCCAGATCCCATTTGATCTGCTGGTCGAAGTTGAGCGTGAGCGTGCCGTCGGCGCGATCCGGGACGACATTGACGCCGTCGGGCATCTCGAACACGTAGCGGATGAATGTCGGCTGGCTGGCGACCCGCACGCGGATGGTCGGTGGCTGCCACTCTTTCGTTCTGCCGTTCTGCCGGCGCAACTCGCGCTCGGCGCCGATCGCGCGCCGCGTGAGATCGTCCAGCACCTCCTGCGGCAGACCCGGCACGGGACCGCTCCATGACTCCGGCAGCAAATCGACATAGAAGCGCTCGCCGGCGGCGATGGTGTTGAACTTCACTTTCTGTGCCAGCGCCACACGGATGGCGCTGCCGTCAGGATCGCGCCGTGCCGCGCTGATGAGGTCGGGAACGCTGGCATTTATCCGATCGACCGCGACATCGACCGGCTTCTTGAAGTTGATGACCATGACCGGGCCGGTCAGGCGAACGCTCGCCGGCACCTCTTCGTCGAGGCGAAACATCAGCCGCACGTAACCGCCGTCGGTGAAAACCTTGACCTCGCCCCTGACGGGCCCGGCGGCCATGGCGGCGCCCGTCAGCGCCGTTGCCAGCAGCCCAAGCGCCGCCACGCAAGCCAGCGCCCGCCGTGGCGCGGACGCAGTCGCGCGCATCGCTTGCTGGCAAGAAGGCAAGGCGGTCATGTAGCCATTCCACGCAGGGCCCAGGAGGCCGGTGACGGCAGGGTAAAGTTCGGCGTTTAACGACGCCTTAACCGAGTAGGCTCGCCGGGCGGGCGCGCCGGCCCGATCGGGGCGATCGCCGGGTGCGGGCCACTGCGTGTTATGGCGGGCGGCGACCCGGCCCGGGGCAACGTCGAGGCGCCGGACATTGTACCTCAGGCGATCACGATCTGTCCGGGCAAGCGCATGGTCGCCCGCATGGGCCCGCACATTCCCTGGCGGGTTCAGTTGCCGGGCCGGCCTTCGATCTTGGGCAATTGGTCCTGACCTGGCGGCAGCACCGCAGCGTTGGCGCGTTGGGCCAGTGCGACGGTGAGCTTCTCTGCCGAGTCCGGGGTCATCTGGGCCAGGATTTCCGACATCCGGCGTGTATTCATCGCGGTGGCGACGTCCACCAGAATGGTCAGATCCAGCCGATCGAAAATCCGCGCCGCATCCTTGGCTTTCATGTTCTCGTACATGGAAACGATGGTTTTGAAGCGCTGCGAGTCCTGCGTATCGCGCGCGCCCATGGCGGCATTGACGCGGGCTTCCACCGCCTTCAGTTCGGTCACCTTGGCCTCGACGCGCTGTTCGGCCGCCTTGAGCAGGCTCTCGCGCATGTCGATGTCGCGGTTGCGGCTGTCCAGCTCCATGCGCCGCTCCTGCAAGCGCTCGAGCACGGCGCGCTCGCCGGGCGGTGTGATCTTTCCGGCTTCGAGCGGATAGGCCGAGCCGGCAACCTGCACCTTCGGCACTTCCGGCGGCTTGTCGCTGGTCTTCAGCGGCGGCACCGCCGGCTTGTCGGCGCCGCCACCGACCGATCCGGTGACATCGCCTTTGCCTTTGTCGGAGTAATTGAACATCTCCTGAGCCCAGGACTGTCGCGGGCCCGCATCAAGGGTCGGGACCTGCTGGTCGGCGACGATGATGGTGGGATAGGCCGGCACCGTTGCCGCCGGCGTCACCGTCATGTCGGTCTTGTGCAGGCCCTGCATGCGCTCGGCCAGCGTATAACCGCCGTCAAACACCAGGCCCGACATCTTGAGCGCGAAAAGACAGACCGTGGCAAACAGCACGATCGGGATCAGCCGCAATTCGCGCGCCTGCCACATCATGCTGCAAGGCCGCTCGATTCGCCGTTTTTCTGCCCGGCCCGCATGCGCATGCGCTCGGTGAAGGCTTGCGCCGCCGCGGCAACCGATCGGGCATCGGGCTTGTTGGATTTCTCCTCCGGCTCCTCGGCGCCGCGCGCCGCGCCGGTGATGCGGATCAGCCGCGCCAGCAGGTCTTCGCCCGCCCCCAACTGACGCTCGATCTCGCCGGAAATCCGCTCGCTGCGCGACAGCCGTTCATTCAGGGTCTGCTCGCCCTCGCGCATGGTCGACTTGAGCCCGCCAATGGCGCGCTCGGCAATCTGGGTGGCGGTGATCAATTCGGAGATAGTGGCGCGCAGCGACTGCTCGTCGGCCTTGAGCAGGCGCAACTGCTTGTTGAGCCGCACGCAATAAAGGATGGTCATCAGCAGCAACACTGCGACCAGGCTTTCGACCAGGAATCCGTAATGAAAGCTCACGGCGTCTCCATTCGATTATTGGGTTCGTCCGCTTTTTCAAACATGGCGTAGGTGGTGCGCGGCCGGCGCAGGGTCTTGGCGACGCGCACGGCCACGCGGTCGCCGACCTTGCCCATGCGCCCCTCGGTCAAGGCCACATCGCCGCAGCGCACCGTCACCAGCGCTTCCGGCTTGAGGTCGAGCATCAGCGTGTCGCCGACCTTCAGGTTCATCATCCGCCGCAGCGGCAGCCGCTGCTCGTACAGCACCGCGTCGACAGCAATCTGCGCCTGGCCGATCTCGGTGGCGAGATGCCCCTCCCAGATGGTGTCGCGGCCGAACTTCTCGCCCATGAACATCTGCAGAAGGACGGCGCGGATCGGCTCGATGGTCGCGTAAGGCAGCAGCAGTTCGATATTGCCGCCGCGATCTTCCATGTCGATGCGCAGCCGCACCAGGATCGCCGCGTTGGCGGGCCGCGAGATCGCGGCGAAACGGGGGTTGGTCTCCAGCCGGTCGATGTTGAACTTCACCGGGGACAGCGGCTTGAAGGCAAGCTCGGCATCGGCCAGCACGATCTCGATCATGCGCTTGACCAGATTGGTCTCGATCGTGGTGTAGGGCCGCCCTTCGACCCGCGTCGAGCTCTGGCCGCGGCGGCCGCCGAGCAGCACGTCGATGATCGAGTAGATCAGGCTGGAATTGACGGTGGCGAGACCGAAATTGTCCCACTCCTCCGCCTTGAACACCGCCAGGATCGCCGGCAGCGGAATCGAGTTGAGGTAGTCGCCAAAGCGCACCGAGGTGATGCGGTCGAGCGAGACCTCGACATTGTCGGACGTGAAATTGCGCAGTGAGGTCGTCATCAACCGCACCAGGCGGTCGAACACGATCTCCAGCATCGGCAGGCGCTCGTAGGAGACCATCGCCGAGTCGATGATGGCGCGCAGGCCCGAATTGTCGTTCAGCGAGACGTCGGCCAGGCTGAACCCGAGCAGGCTGTCGATCTCATCCTGGTGCAGGATACGCTCGCCGCCTTTACCGGCCTGACCGTTGCCAGCGCCGTCATCGGCAACCGCCGCCCATTGCGCCGCGGCCTGATCGTCGCCGCTACCGGCGCCGAAATCGACCGCCGCACCGGTGCCGGATTCGGCCTCCAGGGCCACCCCCCATTCGGCGGCCAGTGCGTCTTCGTCGATCTGGTTGCTGTTCGCCATACGCCCCTCGCCGTCTATTGAACGACGATCTCCTTGAACAGAACGGCGGTGATGTGGTTGGGCGCGACCGCGACATTGACGCGCCGGGTCAGTTCTTCCTTGAGCCGGTAGAGACCGGCGGAGCCGTCAAGGTCAGTCGCCCGCAACTCGCGCAAATAGGTCTGGAAGGCGTCCATCACGCGCGGCATCAGCGGCTGGATCTGCGCCACCAGCGCCGCATCCGGCAGCTCCAGCACGATCTTGACCTTGAGGTACTGGGTGCGGTCGCTGCCGGTGTTCGACAGATTGACCAGCACATCGGGCAGATCGACGAACACCGCCGGTTTCACCGCGGCTTCCTTCGGCGCCTCGGGCGCCGCCGCACGGGCAAAGTAGGCGTAGCCGCCGTAGCCGCCGCCGCCCAAAACGGCCAGACCGGCGACGGCGATGATGATGAGTTTCAGCGACAACTTCCGCTTTGCTTTGGGCTGCTCGGATTCCCCCTCGGCCTTGTCGTCCGGGTTCGCCTTCTTCGCCTTTGCCATGAAAGTCCTCGGTTCGCACGTCGGGCCGGGCCGGCTAACGATGCCGCTTCACGTGAAGTGCCTTGAAATGCCCAACCGTGCGCCCCTGGCACAAAGGTAGGTCGGTATGGTTAACAGATACTTTCCGAGGTTCCCCAAGGCGGTATCTTTTGCCGGGTTGGCCTTTCCAGGCGGTCATTGTTGCCGGTGCAAATCCGCGCTGTTTTTAATCAAGCCTTTGTAATTGTTGCTTTTTGTGAGTTGGCACGGCCGCTGCAATACCCCTTGGCAGCCGCCGGCTTGGGAGAGCCTGCGGCAGACTTCGGCGAAGACCGGCCTCGGGAGGGCGGGCCTTGGCCGACACTCAGGGGAGTTACCGATGCAGAACGCACTTCTGATCGGACTGTCACGTCAGGTCGCGCTCGGCCGTGAGCTGGACGTGGTTGCGAACAACATCGCCAATATCAACACCACCGGCTTCAAGGCCGATGGCTCGTTGTTTGAGGAATACCTGTCCTCGGCCGCCCGCACGGCCGGCGCCGGCAGCCGCGTCAGCTTTGTGCGCGACCGCGGCACCTGGCACGATCTCAGCAACGGCCCGACCGACCAGACCGGCAATCCGCTCAACGTTGCCATTGACGGCAAGGCCTTTCTTGCCGTGCAGACGCCGCGGGGCGAGCGCTACACGCGCAACGGCTCGTTCCAGATCAATGCGCAGGGCGAACTGGTCACCAGCGAAGGCTATCAGGTGCTCGGCGACGCCGGCCCGATCAGGCTGCAGCCGAACGACCGCCAGATCACCATCAGCACCGACGGCACCGTCAGCGTGCGGGAAGGCGTCGCGAACACCGACTCGCTGCGCGGCAAGCTGCGGATGGTGGAGTTCGGCGATGTCCGCCAGATGCAGAAGGACGGCGCCAGCACCTTCAAGACCGCCGACGGCTCGCAGCCGGCGCCGACCACGCAGTCGCGCATCATCCAGGGCGCGCTGGAGAAATCGAACGTGCAGGGCGTCATCGAGATGACCCGCATGATCGAGATCACCCGCAGCTACACGCAGATCGCCACGCTGCTGCAACAGCAGCACGAACTGAGCACGTCGTCGATCACCAAGCTCGCCGACGTACCGCACTAAGCCCAAGGGAATCATAGACCATGCGCGCACTGCACACCGCCGCGACCGGCATGAGGGCCCAGGAGCTCAATGTTCAGGTCATTTCCAACAACATCGCCAACATGCGCACCACCGGCTACAAGCGCCAGCGGGTCGAGTTTCAGGATCTGCTGTACGAACACGTCAGCCGCATCGGTACGCAGACCTCGGCGCAGGGTAACATCCTGCCCGTCGGTATCGACCTCGGCGGCGGCGTCAAGACCGTCGGCACGCCCCGCCTGATGACGCAGGGCACGCTGGCGCAGACCGGCTCCAGCCTCGACATCGCCATCCGCGGCGACGGCTTCTTCAAGATCCAGATGCCCGACGGCACCTTCGGCTACACCCGCGACGGCTCGTTCCAGCTCGACGCGCAGGGCCGCATCGTCAACGCGCAGGGCAACGTCGTGTCGCCCGGCCTGTCGGTGCCGCAAAACGCCACCGGCCTGTCGATCAATCCGCAGGGCCAGGTATCGGTGACGCCGCAGGGCACCACGACGCCGACGGTGATCGGCCAGATCACGCTGACGCGCTTCATCAACCAGGCCGGTCTGGTCGCGGTCGGCGATAATCTGTTCACCGAGTCGCCGGCCTCCGGCCCGCCGCAGGACGGCCTACCGGCCGTCGATGGCGCAGGCGACCTGCAGCAGGGCAACCTCGAACAGGCCAACGTCGAGGCGGTCACCGAAATCTCCAATCTGATCGGCGCCCAGCGCGCTTATGAGATGAACTCCAAGGTCATTACCGCCGCCGACCAGATGCTCTCCTCCACATCGAACATGATGCGAGGCTAGACCGATGATCCGCGCCCTCACTCTCGGCTGCGTTGCCTTCGCCGCCTTCGCCGGAGCGGCCGCCGCACAATCCACGCTCGAGCCGATCCGGCCGGTGCTGCGGTCGCAGGCGCTGGTCACCGGCGATGTCGTGCGCATCGGCGACCTGGTCGACCATGCCGGTGTCATCGCGCGGGTGCCGATCTTCCGCGCCCCGGATCTCGGCTCAACCGGCACGGTGTCCGCCGACGCCGTGATCGAGGCCGTCCGCAACCATGCCCTCGTCGGCCTCGACCCGCGCGGCGTCCACGAAGTGACGGTAACGCGCGCCAGCCGCACCATTCCGGCGTCGGTCATCGAGACCGTCATCACGGAAGCGCTGGCCGCCCAGCACAATCTGGGCGATCCGAAAAACATCGCGATTACGTTCGAGCGTGAATTGCGCGCGATCCATGTCGAACCGTCCGCCCGCGGCGAGCCGCGCGTATCGCGCGTCACGCTCGACAGCCGCAGCGGACGCTTTGAGGCCACTCTCGAAATGCCGACCGGCGCCGCCGACCGCGGCCTGCTGCGGCTGTTCGGCCGCGCCGTCGCCACTGCCGAAGTCGTGACGCTGCTGCATGCCGTCGAGCGCGGCGGCATCGTCAAGATGTCGGATCTGGCCATCGAACGCCGGCCCCGCGCCGAAATCGGCCGCGACGCCGTATCCGATCCCGAACGCGTGGTCGGCCTCGCCGCCCGCAATGCGCTGCCGGCCGGACGGCCGTTGCGCAGCACCGACCTCACCAAGCCGGAACTGGTACAGCGCGGCGAGACCGTGACGATGCTCTACCAGGTGCCGGGCGTGACCTTGACGGTGCGCGGCAAGGCGACCGAGGCCGGCGCCGAGGGCGACGTCATCAGCGTCCTCAATGAGCAATCCAAGCGGACGGTTCAGGGCACGGTGGTCGGTCCAGGCCGCGTCGTCATCAACACCAGTTCGCCGCGCATTGCCGCCAATCTGGCGCCGTCCCGCGCCGCCGACCGAAACGTTACGCGCTAGCCGTGCTCTCAGCTCTCTTTGTGAAAGTGAACCCCATGTTTATCCCCCTTGCGATGCGGCGCGCGATGCTGGCCACACTGGCGGCCTCCCTGCTCAGCGGCTGCGCCGCCTTCGACCGCATCAAGAACATTGGCGAGCAGCCGCCGCTGTCGGCGGTGGACAATCCGACGGCGCGGCCGGGCTACAAGCCGGTGCAGATGCCGATGCCGGCTGCGGTGCCCGCCTCGTACAATCCGAACTCGCTGTGGCGGAACGGCTCGCGCGCCTTCTTCAAGGATCAGCGCGCGCACCAGATCGGCGACATCCTGACGGTCAAGGTCAATTTCACCGACCGCGCCAACATCGCCAACGAGACGCAGCGCAGCCGCGCCAACAACGAGGACTCCGGCGTCGATAATTTCTTTGGCAAGCAGAAGCTGCCGATTGTTAACTCGGCGCTGCCGACGCGTCTGTTCACCGCCGACTCGACCTCGTCATCCGAAGGCAAGGGCTCGGTCGCCCGCCAGGAAGCGCTGCAGACCAACGTCGCCGGCGTGGTGACGCAGGTGCTGCCGAACGGCAACCTGGTGATCGAGGGCCGTCAGGAGATCCGGGTCAATTTCGAAATCCGCGAACTGATCGTCGCCGGCGTGGTGCGCCCGGAAGACATCGAGAGCGACAACACCATCGACTCCTCCAAGATCGCGCAAGCGCGCATCGCCTATGGCGGCCGCGGCCAGATCACCGACGTGCAGCAGCCGCGCTACGGCCAGCAGGTGCTGGACGTGATCCTGCCATTCTGACCGGACAAACGCCTTCCCCGCCGGTCGCCTGACCGGACGAGCTCCCGCGCTGTCTTTCGTCTCGCGAGCGGACGACAGCGTTCAACGGCACGGCCTCCAGTAGCTCCCCTGCTGGGGGCCGTGTTCGTTTGCTGTCTTGCGCCTACTTGAACCTGGTCACCTTGTACGGCTTGCCCTTGTCATCATAGGTGGTCCATTCGCCGGCCTGCTTGCCGTTGTCGAAATGGCCGGAGCGCATGATTGCGCCGTTCTTCCGGAACCACTCCCAGTAGCCGTCGAGTGCTCCGCCGCGCGTCGTGCCTTTGGCTTTGACGCTGCCGTCCTTGTGCAGATCGATGCGCGTCTTGCGCGGCGCTTTGGCCATCGTTCACCCCGGCAGCATGCAGCGGTCGCGGAGAAATTTCGCAAAACAAAAAGGCCGGGACAATGCCCGGCCCTTCCGAAATCCGTTTGCGCGTGCGAAGGCGCCCTGCCCTCAGTCGTCGCGGTAGACGCGCTCGCGGCGCTCGTGGCGCTCCTGCGCTTCGACCGACAAGGTTGCGATCGGACGGGCTTCCAGGCGGCGCAACGAGATCGGCTCGCCGGTCTCCTCGCAATAGCCGTAGGTGCCGTCGTCAATCCGGGCCAGCGCCTCGTCGATCTTGGCGATCAGCTTGCGCTGGCGGTCCCGCGCCCGCAGCTCGATGGCGCGGTCGGTCTCCGACGAGGCGCGATCGGCAAGATCCGGGTGATTCTGGTTTTCCTCCTGCAGGTGCAGAAGCGTTTCCTTCGCTTCCTTGAGGATGTCTTCGCGCCATGCGAGCAGCTTGGCGCGGAAATAGTCGCGCTGCCGTTCGTTCATGAACGGCTCCTTGTCGGATGGCTGATAGTTTTTCGTTTTCGCCAACATCCCACCGACCCCTGTTTTTCTTGTATTCTTAGCAAGTCACCCCGGGCATTGCGGCAGGCTTATATACGGACGCAAGCAGCCCGACAATATCCGAGTAAGGATGGTGTTAAAGCCAGATTTGTGTGACGGCGCAATGACTTCGGGGCCCGGAACAGTTCCGGCGTGGCGCTCAGGGCCTAGCGGAAACCGGCTTTGGCCAGTTCGACCGCCACCCGCAGATCGATCTCGCCCAGAACGCCGTCGAGTTCCGGGTCGCCGGTCGCCTCGGTCAGGCCATCGGCCGCAACCTTGAGTCGCGCTAAAGTCGGCCCGTCGACGCTGCCGTCGAGCAGTCCGAGCTTCAGCTTGTCCAGGACGTCGAGGGCGTTGCGCCCTTTGGCGACGCCGCGCTTCTTGCGCTCGGCCGGGTCCTCGAACCCCTGCAACGCCATCAGGGCATCCACAGTCGAGATCGAGCGGAGCGAGCCGGCGGCCGTGGAATTATGCGGCGAGTCCTGTTCGCTGACCGAGAAGGTGCCCCCGCCGGACCGGCGCGCGGACGCCGGCGCGGACGCCAGTGCGGCTCCATTCGGCCCGTAGATGCGCATGGCAGTCAGCCCCTTTAACCGAAACGGATCGGTCCCCGATACCGGCAAGCCTGAGGCTCTATGGTTAACCCGAGGTAAATGTCCCGGCAAAATTTGCCGAAGCGGCTTTTCGTGCCGGCTGCCCGGCCGCCGCGCGCGCCGGCGACATCGCGATTTCCGATGCTTATTCAATGCCTTGGATCAGCCGGCGCGGTTGGCACGCGGCTCGCAAGGGAGAGGCCCAAGTCATACGTCACATTGGGGAGCAGTGATGACGAAGACGTTCAAGGCCGCATCCGTCGCGGTACGCTGTTTTGTGTTGCTAGCCACACTGTTGGTTCCGGTTCACGCCGGAGCGGCTTCGCGCATCAAGGACCTCGCCAATATCGAGGGCGTGCGCCAGAACCAGTTGATCGGTTACGGGCTGGTGGTCGGTCTCAACGGCACCGGCGACACGCTCAACAACATCCCCTTCACCAAGCAGTCGCTGACCGCGATGCTGGAGCGCCTCGGCGTCAACATCCGCGGCCAGACGCTGCGCACCGGCAACGTCGCCGCGGTGATGGTGACCGCCAACCTGCCGCCATTCGGCACCCAGGGCACCCGCATCGACGTCACCGTCTCAGCGCTCGGCGATTCCAAGAGCCTGCAGGGCGGCACCCTGCTGGTGACGCCGCTGCTCGGCGCCGACGGCAATGTCTACGCGGTCGGCCAGGGCTCCGTGGCGATCGGCGGCTTCCAGGCCGAAGGCGAAGCCGCCAAGATCGTGCGCGGCGTACCGACCGTCGGCCGCATCTCCAACGGCGCGCTGATCGAGCGCGAAATCGAATTCACGCTGAACCGGCTGAGCCAGTTGCGCATGGCGCTGCGCAATCCCGACTTCACCACCGCCAAACGCATCGCCGCCGCCATCAACGACTTCATCGGCGTGCCGACCGCCGAGCCGCTCGATCCCGGCACCGTCGGCATCACCATCCCGCAGCAATACCGCGGCAACGTGATCGCGCTGCTGACCGAGGTCGAACAGCTTTTGGTCGAGCCCGATCTCGCCGCCAAGATCGTGATCGACGAACGCTCCGGCATCATCGTCATGGGCCGCGACGTGCGCGTGTCGATGGTCGCGGTGGCGCAGGGCAACCTCACCGTCACCATCACCGAGACGCCGCAGGTCAGCCAGCCAAGCCCGTTCGCCCGCCGCGGCGAAACCGTGGTGGTGCCGCGCACGCAAGTCGGCGTCCAGGAAGATGGCAAGAAGCTCGCGGTGGTCCGCGAAGGCGTGTCGCTGCAGCAACTGGTCGACGGCTTGAACGCCCTCGGCATCGGCCCGCGCGACCTGATCTCGATCCTGCAGGCGATCAAGGCCGCCGGCGCGATCCAGGCCGATATCGAGGTGATGTGATGAGCAGTGCCGTCATGCTGCCCGGCGCCAGTTCGAGCGCGCTCGACATGCTGCAGGCCCGCGCCCAGGTCGCCAAGACGATGGACGGCTCGACCCACGCCAAGGCGAAAGCGTCGGCCGAAGACTTTGAGGCGGTGTTTCTCAACACCATGTTCCAGCAGATGTTCACCGGCGTCGAAGGCGACGGTCCGTTCGGCGGCAGCGGCGCCACCGGCGTCTGGCGCACCTTCCTCACCGACGAGTATTCACGGTCTTTTGCCAAGGCCGGCGGCCTCGGCATTGCCGACGAAGTCTACAAGACGCTGATCGCGCAGCAGGAGGTTCACCAATGAGCCGGCAGTTCCCCGCCCCGATACCCGGCCCGCCGCCGATCGCCAATGTCGGCGAAGCCGAACGCGCCATCGCCAACCTGCACCGGATCATGGACCGGCTGGAGCAGACTGTTTCGGAAGAGTCCGCTCGCGTGCGCAATGGCCGGCTGCGCGACGCCGCCGACCTCGAGCAGTCCAAGGGCGAACTGGCCCATCACTACGCCGTCGAGAGCGAGCGCGTGAAGGCCGCGCGGACGATCATTGCGGCCTCCCTGCCCGAGGCGCTCGACGCGCTGCGCCGCCGCCACGATGCATTTCAGGCGCTGCTACAGGACAATCTGATGGTGCTGGCGACGGCGCACGCGGTGTCGGAAGGCATCATCCGCGGCGTCGCCGGCGAATTCGCCCGCAAGCAGGCGCCCTCGACCTATGGCGCCTCCGGCCGCGCCAGCGCGCCGGCCAGCAAGGCCAGCCAGCCGATGGCGATCAGCCGCACGCTGTAGGCCCCGTCACGCCGGCTAGGCTTTGACCTCGATCTTGAGGCCGGTGTTGATGTCGATCCGCGCGCCGTCGCTCATCGTCATGATGTTGTTCTTGGTGTCGAGATAGGCGCCATTGGCCATCTGCACGATCGACAGCGGATCCACATAGAGCGCGCCGGTGACCGTATCGTACTGTGTGCCGTTCGGCGTGGTGCGGATGTTGTTGGCGGTGTCGATGGTCGAGCCGTCGTTGAAGTAGATGATCGGGTCGAGAACGTTCTCCGGCTTGACCCGGTTTCTCGACTCCGTCAGGTCGGCCATCACCTTCTTCATCGCTTCGGCGTTCTTGCGCTCGATGTTCTGCTGCGCCATCTGCGAAATCAGAGCGCCGGCATTGTCGATGCCGTTCTGCGTGATCAGGGCCATATTGTTGGCATTTGTGGCGCTGCGCTTCAAAAACGCCTTGATGCTGTTGCCGCCACGCGCGGATTCCAGCATGCCCATCAGACCGCCATTGTTCTTCTTGGCGGCCTCGATCGACGTATAGGCCTCGTCCAGCCAGTTTGGCGGCGCGACGGCGCGGGATGCAAGTCTGACCGACGACATACGCAAGCGACCTTTGAAACGCGCCTCAGCGTAACCCGTGCCCGTTAAAATTCCTTAACCGCCAACGTCCTCCGGCGCGGCGTTCTGTCCCGCAACCTATCGTTAACCACGTCTTTTTACGGGCCGTTTGGTTCCGTGTGCGATGACGTCGGCATTGCCAGTAAGGCAGGTAGAACCAGAAAGGTGCTCAAGATGGCCGGTATCGTTCTTTCGGCTGGCGTTCGCTCCAACCTTCTTCAGTTGCAGCAGACGTCCAGCATGATCACTGCCACCCAGAACAAGCTTGCGACCGGCAAGCGCGTCAACTCCGCTCTCGACAATCCGAACAACTTCTTCACCGCGCAGGGCCTCAGCAACCGCGCCGGCGATCTGAACAACCTGCTGGATTCGATGGCGACCGCCGTTAACACCATTCAGGCGGCCAACAACGGTATCACTGCGATCACCAAGCTGGTGCAGTCCGCCCAGTCGCTGGCGTCGCAGGCTCAGCAGAATTCGGACACCGACGTTCGCGCCGGTCTGGCGGCCCAGTTCAACACCCTGTTGACCCAGATCGACCAGCTGGCCGGTGACTCGGGCTTCAACGGCATCAACCTGCTGAACGGTGACGACCTCACCGTGACGCTGAACGAAAGCGGCACGTCGGAAACCACCGTGACCGGCGTTGACAACACCGTCGCTGGCGACCTCGCGATCGCCAACGCTGCCGGCAACTGGGCGAGCTCGGCCAACATCACCGCCGCCTCGGACGACCTGACCGCGGCCCTGACGACCCTGCGTTCGCAGTCTCAGTCGCTGAGCGCGAACCTGTCGGTGGTTCAGATCCGCCAGGACTACACCAAGTCGATGATCAACACCCTCCAGGCGGGCGCCGACGCCCTCACCCTGGCGGACTCGAACGAGGAAGGCGCCAACCTGCTGGCGTTGCAGACCCGGCAGCAGCTGTCGTCGACGGCCCTGTCTCTCGCTTCGCAGGCGGACCAGAGCGTGCTCCGTCTGTTCGGCTAAGACGCCGCAACGGCCCGAAACGAAACGGCGGCCCCCGGGCCGCCGTTTTTTTATGTCGGAAAAACTTATGGTTAACGATCGATTAATGGCCTGCGATCTTAACGATCTATCAACCCTAATAATTCATTATCGCTCGCTAGAGATTGGCCCTTCGCAGGCAAGGAGTCTGCCATGAGTGACATTGTTCTT
>LNFM01005915.1_pt1 | contig 20617 bp, 15 predicted proteins | sample 596031 | NCBI WGS metagenome assembly LNFM01 (sample SAMN04254537, study PRJNA301005) | activated carbon metagenome | isolation source: dual media filters at the Ann Arbor, Michigan drinking water treatment plant | place: USA: Ann Arbor | reverse complement strand
CGAGTGGAAAGCCCAGCTCACGTTGGATAAGAAGCCCGGTGCCGAAAGGTGCCGGGCTTTTTCTTTGCTCATGAGTGGCGCACGGCGACTGCCCTGCGGGAGCCCGCCGCCCCGCGCGTCGTGTGTCGGTCGCTGCGAGCGCAAGCGCGTGCGTCTCCCCGGGTGTCGGCAGACTTGACTTGCCCGCAGCGCGCCGATCACCCTCGCGACATCCCATCTCCAGGCACGGACGCCGCCCCATGAGCCTCTACCCAACACCGACAACCATTCGGGCCGAGGTTTTCTCGCGCATGCCGGATGCGCTCCGACGCAAGACCCGAACCGAGTGGGCCGATTTCAACAAGCCGGGCCAGGTGGTCGATTGCTTCCTCGAAGGCCCGAGCTTCGACCGGGCCGGCAATCTGATCGTGACCGACATCCCGCACGGGCGCATTTTCAGCGTCTCGGCCGGTGGCGAGTGGTCACAGATCGCAGAGTACGATGGCTGGCCGAACGGACTGAAACTGCACAAAGACGGCCGCGCTTTCATCACGGACTACAAGCGCGGGATCATGGTGCTGGATCTTGCGTCGGGGCAGATCGTGCCGCTGATCCAGACCATGCGATCAGAGAGCTTCAAGGGCGTCAACGATCTCCACTTCGCCGCGAGCGGCGATCTCTACTTCACCGATCAAGGCCAGACCGGGCTTCACGACCCGACGGGCCGCGTCTATCGCTACGGCATCGACGGCCGGCTGACGCCGTTGGTCAACACCATTCCGAGCCCCAACGGTCTCGTGCTCGACCTTCACGAGCGAGTGCTGTTCGTCGCGGTCACGCGTGCGAATGCCGTCTGGCGTCTGCCGATCATGCCGGACGGTGCGGTATCCAAAGTGGGAGTCGCCATCCAACTCTCCGGCGGTCTCTCGGGGCCAGATGGCCTTGCCCTCGACGAAGAGGGTGGGCTCGTCGTTGCGCATGCGGGCATGGGCGTCTGGCGTTTCGATCGCATGGGGCGGCCGACGCACTTCATCGATCCTGGCATTGCTCCGTTCGTGACGAACATCGCCTTCAAGGGGCGTCGTCTGTTCATGACCGAGAGCGAGAGCGGGACCATCCTGACAGCCGAACTGCCGGTTGCCGGGAAAACGATGTACGGGCTCTGCTAAGCTCCCCCTCCGGAGGACCGCCGCAATGACCGTGCGCACCTTGCCCGGACCCAACGCCTTCAAGCTCGGGCTGTTCGGTCTCAACACTGACGGCGGCATTGCCATCACCAAGGTGCCCGAGCGTTGGCGGGCGCGGTGGGACGACATCGCCGAGGTGGTCCGTCTCTCCGACCGATCCGGGCTCGACTTCCTGTTGCCGATCGCGCGCTGGAAGGGCTACGGCGGCGAGACCAACGTGCGCAATGCCTGCTTCGAGACGCTGACCTACGGCGGCGCACTCGCGGCGATGACGGAGCGGCTGTTCATCTTCTCGACGGTACACGTGCCGGTCGTGCACCCCGTGTTCGCCGCCAAGGCGCTCACAACCATAGATCACGTCAGCCACGGCCGTGCCGGGCTCAACATCGTGTGCGGCTGGCATCAGGCCGAGTTCGACATGTTCGGACTTTCGCAGGGCGCGCACGACGACCGCTACGAACGCGGTCGGGAGTGGTACGAGGTCCTGACGCGCATCTACGCCGAGGAAGGCCGGCCATTCGACTACAAGGGCAGGTTCTACGATCTCAAGGGCGTGACCGGCGAACCGGCGCCCGTGCAGCGGCCTCGCCCCTTCACGATGTCGGCGGCCTCGTCGCCCACCGGCCGCGCCTTCGCGATGGCGACGAGCGACATACTGTTCGACACCTTCCGCGACATCGAGGCGGGCAAGCGGCAGCTCGCGGCGATCGCGGAGGCGTCGGCACAGGCCGGCCGCGCGGAGGCGCTTGGCGTGTGCACGGCCTGCCATGTCGTCGCAAGAGAAACCCATGCCGAGGCCGAAGCCTACTATCGCCACTACGCCGACACCAACATGGATGCTGCCGCCGTCGACTTTCATGTCGGCACGACGAAGGCCAACCGCATCGTTGATGCAGCCATGATCGAGGACCGGGTGCGTCGCGCTGCGGGACTGTCCAGCTACAAGCTGGTCGGTACGCCGGAGCACATTGCCGAGCAGCTGATCGCGATCCATCGGGCCGGTTTCGCGGGGACCACCCTGTCGTTCGTCAACTTCAAGGATGAGCTGCCGTTCTTCATCGAGCGCGTGATGCCGATCATCCGACGTGCGGGGCTGGTGGCCTGAGCCACGGTTTCAGGTTATTGGCTGACATTACTCGCCGCGTCAGCGTGCTAGGCGTGTCCGGCACCGAAACGAGGAAGTCGCCATGACCGCCGCTGCTACGACCCCGCCCGCCTCGCGCCAGATCGCAGATTTCGTGACGGGAACCGCACCCGGCGCCCTTCCGTCCGAAGTACTCCACGAGGCCAAGCGGTCTCTACTCAATTTCGTCGGTGGAGCGGTCGGCGTCGCCTATTCGCCGGTCGTGGAGACAGCGGTGCGGGTGCTCGAGCCGTTCTCGGGCCCGCGCACGCATACGCTAATTGGCCGCCACGAGCGTCTGGACCCGCTCTCGACCTCGTTCATCAACGCGGTGTCAGCGAACCTGCTCGATTACGACGATACGCACCTGAGAACCGTGATCCACCCGACCGCCCCGGTTGCGCCTGTGGCGCTGGCGCTGGCCGAGACGCGTCCGTTGACCGGTGCCCAAGTGGTCACCGCCTTCGCGCTCGGGGCAGAGATCGAATGCCGGATCGGCAATATGGTGACTGGCGGGCATTATGCGCGCGGGTGGCACATCACGTCGACCTGCGGCGTCTATGGTGCGGCCGTTGCCGCCGGCTACCTGCTCGGCCTATCGCCGGAGAAGCTGGCGCACGCGCTCGGCATCGCTGCGAGCCAATCGGCCGGCATCGTGGAGAATCTGCCGACGGAGGCCAAGAACGTCGGCATGGGCAACGCGGCGCGCGGCGGCCTGTTGGCGGCGCTGTTCGCGGAGGCCGGCTACGACAGCGCGCCGCGAGCCATCGACGGTCCACTCGGGTGGGCGCGAGCGGCGGGCGACGAGCCGCAATTGGATGAGTTGATCGGCGGTCTCGGCACGCGATGGGAGCTATTGAAGAACACCTACAAGCCCTACCCCGCCGGAATCGTGATGCACTCGATTATCGATGCGTGCCTCGATCTCAAATCGCGCCACAAGATCGAGGCCAGCGAAATCGCAAGCGTCACGGTGAGTGGCGACGCCCTTCTACTCGCACGCGGCGACCGGGTGGTCCGCAACGAGCGCGACGCTCGAGTCTCGATCCATCACAGCGTCGCGGCGCCGTTCCTGTGGGGTGCGTTCGGGGTACGCGAACTCGACCGCGAGCGCGTGATGTCGGTCGAGGCCGTGGCTTTGCGGGCCAAGGTCAATGGCGAGCGCGACGACACGATTCCTCAGGGCGGCTCCCGGGTCTTGGTGCGACTGGTTGACGGCACCATTCACGAGGCGACCGTGCTCCATGCCCGTGGCAGCATCGAAATGCCGATGACCGATACCGAGATCGAGAACAAGGTGCGGACACTGGTCGCGCTCGCCGGGACAGGCCTCGATGCCGAGAAGATGATCGCGGGCGTGTGGGGGCTCGACGCGGCGCCGGGCGTGATGGCTCTCATGGCCGCGACCGTGGCGCGCATGCCGTAGGGCATTCTCAGGCCCACGCTTGACTTGCGGGCGCCGGCATTACCAATCTCGGCCCAATCCATTCATCGGAGCCCGGAGACTGCCGTTTCGCCGCCCCCGCGGGTCTCGTGAACTCACATCCAAACGCAACCCAAAAGAGGACGACATGGCAAAGGTAGGCTTCATCGGGCTCGGCAACATGGGCCTCCCCATGGCCGGCAATCTGGTCAAGAAGGGCCACGAGGTCAAAGGCTTCGACATCATGGAGGACAACCTGACGAAGGCCGCGCAAGCCGGCGTCAAGCGGGTTGCCAGCGCCGCCGAGGCGGCAAAGGACGTCGACATTGTGGTAACCATGGTGCCGACCGGCAAGGAGACGCTCGCCGTCTACGAGGGCGCCGGTGTGTTCCAGGCCGCCGCCAAGGGCACGCTCTTCATCGACGCCTCGACGATCGACGTCGGGCAGGCTCGCAAGGCTCACGAGATTGCCAAGTCGGCCGGGATGCTTTCGCTCGATGCGCCGGTCTCCGGTGGCACGGCCGGCGCCGATGGCGCCACGCTGACCTTCATGTGCGGCGGCTCGAAGGAGGCCTTCGAGAAGGCACGGCCGGTTCTTGAAGGCATGGGCCGCAAGGTGGTGCACTGTGGCGAGGCGGGTGCGGGGCAGGCCGTCAAGATCTGCAACAATATGATGATGGCGATCAACATGCTCGGCGCCTGCGAGGGGTTCGCGCTCGCCGAGAAGCTCGGCATCTCGCACCAGACGCTGTTCGACGTGGTCTCCACCTCGACCGGCAACAGCTTCGCTCTGTCAGGCTACTGCCCGGTTCCCGGTCCCGTGCCGACCACGCCCGCCAATCGCGACTACGCGCCGGGCTTCATGACCAAGCTGATGGTGAAGGATTTGGCGCTTTCGCAATCGTCGTCGCAGGACGCCGGAGTTGCAACGCCGATGGGCGCTCAAGCGCACGCCATTCTCCGCCACTACATGAACATGGTCGAGGGCGCGCCCGAGAAAGACTTCTCGAGCGTCGCGAACTTCGTGCGCATCGTGAAGAAGTAAGACAATCGCGATGGCGGCGCAGGCTTGCCGCATCGTGCAGCAACCGCAGGAGCGGCACCCATGCCCACCATCGCCTACTACATGACGTTGAACAGCCCGTGGAGCTATCTCGGCAGCGCGAAGTTCGCCGAGATGGCCAAGAGGTTCGGGCACACGGTCGACATCAAGCCCACGAAGTTCGGCGTCGTTTTCCCGCAGACGGGTGGCCTGCCGCTGCCGAAGCGGGCGCCGGCCCGTCAGGCCTACCGGCTGCAGGAACTCAAGCGCTGGCGCGAGGCACGCGGTTTGCCGATCGTCATCCAGCCTAAGCACTTCCCTTCGGACGAGACGGCGGGCACGCGCCTCGTTATCGCAGCAAAGTTGCAGGGCAAGGACGCCCACGCGCTCGCCACCGAGATGGGGCGTGCGCTCTGGGAGCGCGAGGAGAATCTCGCCGACTGGAGTGCTTTGAAAGCGGCTGCGTCGCGCGCCGGGCTCGATGCGGACGCGATCAAGGCTGCTGCTCCAGCCGACAACGAGATCGACAAGCTGCACGACGACTATACGACCGAGGCATTGGCGCGCGGCGTCTTCGGTGCGCCGACGTACTACCTCGAAAGCGGCGAGTTCTTCTGGGGCCAGGATCGGCTCGAGTTGCTCGAGCGGCAACTGGCAAAAGCATGAACGCCGCCCCGCAGACGATCCCGGCGGCGGCCCTCGAGAGCCTCGTCGCTGCGGCTCTGGAGGCGGCCGGGACGAACGTGTCCAATGCGGCAAGCGTGGCACGCGCGCTGGTTGCGGCGGAGATCGACGGGCAGAAGGGCCATGGGCTGTCGCGTGTCGCGAGCTATGCGGCGCAGGCGCGCGCGGGAAAGGTGGACGGACGGGCCTCCCCTTCTGCCGAGCGGACGAGGGCTGCGACGCTTGCCATCGATGCGGCGCATGGGTTCGCCTACCCCGCCCTCGACCTTGCCGTGGCGTCAATTCCAGGGATCGCACGCGAGGTCGGCATCGCGGCGGCGGGTATCCGGCGCTCGCATCATGCCGGCGCCCTCGGGCTGGTTGCCGAACGATTGGCGGAGGCGGGGCTGGTTGCGCTGATGTTTGCGAACACCCCGTCAGCCATGGCGCCCTATGGCGGCACGCGGCCTCTCCTGGGTACGAATCCGATCGCATTCGCCGCACCACGCCGCAACGCGCCACCGATCGTGATCGACCTCGCGCTTTCTGAAGTTGCGCGCGGCAAGATCCTGGCCGCTGCCCATAAGGGCGAGGCGATCCCGCCGGGCTGGGCCCTCGACAAGCACGGACAGCCGACGACGGACGCGAAGGCTGCGCTCGAGGGTACGCTGCTGCCATCGGGCGGCGCCAAGGGTGCTGCCCTGGCGCTGATGGTGGAGTTGATGGCTGCGGCAGTCACTGGCGCGCATTTCGCCGGGGAAGCGTCGGCATTCCTCGACGACAAGGGACCGCCGCCCGCTACGGGCCAGCTGATCATCGCTATCGACGCTTCAGCCCTCGGCGCGGCCGAGGGACTGCTCGGCCGTGTCGCTGTCTTGGCTGACGCGATCGAGGCGGAGCCGGGGACACGACTGCCCGGCGCTCGACGGCTTGCGTTGAGGGAGGAGGCCGTGCGCAATGGCCTACGTCTCGAGCCCCGCGTCATCGCTGACCTCGAGGCGCTGGCCGCAGCTTGACAGCTACTCTTCGCCGTCCGGTCTCACTGCCAGAGCAGCACGAACGGCGTGATCCAGATTTTCTGAGCGCCGGGCTTGTCGCCGGACCCCTCGCCCGCAGCCGTCTCGGCCATCACGCCCGAAAGAATTGCAGACGGGCGCGCTCTGAAGATCACGTCCCTGCGCTCGACGACAAGCGAGCCGTTCTGCCAAACGCGGACGATACCGTCCTTCTGGCCCGGCGTATTGAGTACCAGCTCCTGATCGAGTTCGGTCCACTGTCCAGGTTGGAGCGCGAGGGTGCCGCGTTTGCCTCCGAGTGAACGGCTCTCAGTCAGGCCGGGCAGCTGAGCGAAAATGTCGAGTTCGCCCGACGTGCCCCAGTTGAACCGGGTCGCGAATTCCGCTGATGTCTCGGTGCTATCGTGCTCGGACACTCCATAGAGGCCCGGCAGCCGGCCGCCGCGCCCAAACTTGAAGCCTTCGGGCACGAACACCGAATAACTCAAGCAAGCAGCAGCAGGCTTGCGGAACGACTGAGGCGCCCAATTGAAGCCTGCACCGGCGCGGCCCGCTGCAGCGTCCTTCGAGGCAGCCGGGACTGCAGCCAGATCCAACTCGATGGCAAACTTCGCCGGACCCGACTTGAGCTTCACAACACGGGCGGCCTCAATGAGCCCCCAGTCACTGTTTGCCGCTTGTCCCTGCAGGTCCTCCGCCGTCATCAGGACGCCGTCGCGCTCCAACGAAAGGCGGGTCGCGTTCGTAAAACGCTCTTTGCAGGATGAGATCTGGTCTGGAGCAAAGGTCGAGCGCAGCACAACCCCGAGAGACGCGATGCCGATGACGATTGCGGCTCCGTTAAGGACCATCGCCGTTGGACTCGGCAGCTGCATGTTGCGCATTGGTGCTCCCCCGGCGTAGCCGCCTCGATAGCGGGCAAGTCAGTCCGGATTGCACTGCCGGCCGACATCCAACCGACCTCGGCGCCTGCCCACCCGCTTCCCACACTCCAGGGCGAAGATGCCAGAAATGGCTTAATGCGCTCTCAACTGCGGGTGCGGGCGCGAGCCGGCGCGCTGGCGCAGCTTCCCTCTGGACGGCCCGGCATCTCTGGCGAGAAGCATGGCATCCGATGCCCAGGCGCTTGCGAGGCCACCACCGACGCCCTGCAACACTACAACGTCGACATAGGTGTGATCGACGAGCGCAGAGACCATGGTCCCGCCGGAGACGATGGTGAACTTGATGACTTCGTCGACCGGAGCGGTATTGCCTTTGTTGAAGTCGCGCAGGTCGAGCGTGTCCTCCGAGCTGAAGTCAGTGATGGTGTCGACGCCGAGGTGGGCGCCATCGCTGGCCACAACATCCTTGACGAGAAACTTGAAGGTATCGTTTCCGGCCCCGCCCGTGAGCTTGTCTGCGCCGGCCAGGCTTCGGATCTCGTCGTTTCCGGCGGCGCCATTGAGCACGTTGTCACCCTTGTCGCCCTTGATCACGTCATCAAAGCTGGTCCCGATCAGATGCTCGATGCTCCAAACCTCGGAGGTGCCGTTGCCAACGACCGTGTGCTTGGAGAGATCTGCGACGATACCCTGCGAAAAACCCTGAAAACTGAGGGTGTCGAATCCGCTACCGCCGTTGAAGTAATCGTTGCCGCCGCCTGCCCGCAACGTGTCGTTACCCGAGCCGCCGCTGACGAAGTCATCGCCGAGGCCGTCGTAGATGACGTCATTGCCGGCATCGCCGTAGAGCAGGTCGGTGCCATCGTGACCGTTGATGTCGTCGTTGCCGCTGCCGCCGTAGATGACATCGTCGCCGCCCTCGCCCCATTGCAGGTCGTCGCCGCTGCCGCCCAGCAACGTGTCGTTGCCCTGCTCGCCACGCAGGGTATCCCGACCGGCGCTGCCTTCGAGCCGATCATCGCCAGTGCCGCCCATCAGTGCGTCGTCGCCATAGCCACCTAGCAAGGCGTCGTTGCCGGCCTCGCCCGACATCCTATCGTTGCCGTTGCCACCCTTCACGAGGTCGTAGCAGTCACCTGCGAGAACAGAGTCGTTGCCTGTCAGCGCGTCGATCCGGTCGGCCTGTGGCGTGCCAATGATGGTGTCTATCGCACCCGTCCCGACGATCTGCGCCACGTGCCTGCTCTCCCGAAGTCATTCGCGCGCTGCAACAGGCACCGCTCTTGTCAACCGGTCGATGCAAAACCTCAAATAAAGCCCGGCTCATTGCCGCTTGTTTTTTCTCGTATTCGATATCGACGATTATTATCGTCGCAACATCTCTTGAAGCTCCAGCATGAAGGCGCACCGCTATGCTGCGCAATTTTGGCAAAAACCAAATCCAATTGCAAAAAACAATGCGGCCACCCGTTTTCACAGATGGCCGCATATCAATCGCTACTTGCCTGCCTCAGACCAGGATCATGCCGTTGTCGTGCATGGTGGTCGCATCGAAGCCGGTGACGCCTTCGAGGGTAACGACTTGCTGCCACTCGCCGCCAATGGCGGCGAAGACATGAGACGACGCTCCGTCGTCGACGACCTTGACGACGTCGTCGATGCTCTTGAACGAACCGCTCTTGAACATCTTCGAGAAGACGAGAACGTCCTCCTTCGAGAAGTCGGTGACGATGTCGGCACCCAGGTGCTTGCCGTCGACCACGTCCTTGGCGAGCCACTGGAAGGTATCGCTACCGTTCCCACCCGTCAGGACGTCGGCGCCGCCCAATCCACGGAGCACGTCGTTGCCGTCGCCGCCAACGAGATGCTCGGCCGACTTGGAGCCCTTCATGTAGTCATCGAACGACGAGCCGATGACCTTCTCGAAGTTCCAGACAACGTCATTGCCCATGCCGACAGCCGACTTTTTCGACAGGTCGATGCTCATCGAGCCTTCGGCCTTGGAGAAGTCGATGACGTCATAGTCCGACGCACCATTGTAGCTGTCGTCGCCTTCACCAGCGACAACAAGGTCGTCGCCGGAGCCGCCGTCGACCTTGTCGTTGCCAGCCCCGTCGTGCAACTCGTCGTTGCCGGAGTTGCCCATCAGCAGGTCGTCGCCGTCGCCGCCAACGAGCGTATCGTCACCGGAGTTGCCGTAGAGTTCGTCATTGCCGTCGCCGCCGTCGACAAGGTCGTTATCCTTGCCGCCATAGACGATGTCGTTGCCGGCCTCGCCGAACAGCTTGTCGTCGCCAGCGTTCCCCCACATGTGGTCGTCGCCGTCACCGCCAAGTAGAACGTCGTTGTCGGCCACGGTCGTCACATGCGGCTTGGTGCTTACGACGCCCGTCGGCGTGGTGCCGCCGTACATCATGTCGGCACCCTGGCTTCCGACGAGCACGTCGTTGCCGCCGTTACCCTGCAGCACGCTGCCGGGAGCCTTCGCCATGGTGACCTCGATCGTCGCCGAGGCCTGCAAGTTCGAATAGCCCTCGGTCGAGGCTGTGACGGAGAGCTTGAAGTTGCCAAGCCCTTCGCCGGTTATCGTCAAGCCAGCCAGATCGCCCGACTTCAGCAACCAGGTGCCGTCACCGTTGTCGTGACCAGCCGACAGCTTTGCGCCGACCGGCACGTCACCGATGACGATCGACAACGTCTCCGAGTTGTTGCCGTCGACGAGATCGACGCCGATCTCGAGCGGAACGGTCACGGCATTGCCAGCGCCGGCCACGATCGTGTCGTCGCCGCCGCGGCCTGCGAGATGATCGTTACCGCTGACACCGGCAATGTCATTGCCTTTGCCATCGCCTTCGACGGTCATGCCCGGATCGAAATCGGCAACGTCCTTCGCCTTAACGACGAGAGCGTCATCCTCGTTAGCCTCAGCCTCAGCCTTCTCCTTGGCTTCCTGCTCGGCTTTCGCCTTGGCTTCGGCCTCGGCCTTCTCCACGGCTTCCTGCTCAGCTTTCGCCTTGGCTTCGGCCTCGGCCTTTTCCACGGCTTCCTGCTCAGCCTTCGCCTTGGCTTCGGCCTCGGCCTTTTCCTTGGCTTCCTGCTCAGCCTTCGCCTTGGCTTCGGCCTCGGCCTTGTCCTTGGCTTCCTGCTCAGCCTTCGCCTTGGCTTCGGCCTCGGCCTTTTCCTTGGCTTCCTGCTCAGCTTTCGCCTTTGCTTCGGCCTCGGCCTTATCCTTGGCTTCCTGCTCAGCCTTCGCCTTGACCTCGGCCACCTGCGACTCGGCCGTGCCGGCGGAGATCGCCGCAGCGTTGGCTTTGCCCACATTCAGCGTCAGGACGGTATCGTCGTAATCCTTGTCGCCGCCGCCCTTCAGGTCCTCGAACCCGAGCTTGACGGTGCCGCTCGCGACATCGACCGACGTCTTCACGTGATTGAGGCCGTCACCGTTCAGACCTTTGCTGCCATCGTCCACGCTGTGGAAGATGGACGTGCCATAGGCCGACTTGACGACGGTTTCTTTGCCCGCTTCGGACACATGCACGAGCTTCAGCTCGACGCCGCCGTCGACGTTACCGGCGTTGCCTTTCGCGTCGACGAGCTTGAAGCTTCCCTTCGTGTCGGACAGCAGCTTGTCCATTCCCGACTGGGAATAGCCATCCGGCACGACGAAGAAGCCGACCCTGTCACCGAAGGCCAGGTCCAGACCGACTGCCGATTTGCCGGCTACCAGATCGCCACCAGAGTTCTTCAGCGAAGCATTCGCGAAGACGATGCGGACGTCGGAGATCGATCCGTCGTCGGCGATCGTGTACATACCGAGTGCGTTCTTGTAGCCAGCGGACTCGCCTTGGAAGACGACTTTACCGCTATACTCTTCAACCGCGACGAGCGCAGGCGGCCCGCCTATTCCATTTTTACTCGTGCTCATCTCACCTCACACTCCCTGGCACACCCACCTCGAAGGGTCGGAGCGATGCGCCACGTGCACACCAGCCTCGATTGACGCCGAGCACGACAGAACGCGCACTCTTCGACCCTGGACTCCGACAATAAGCCTCGACTTGGAATATCCAGTTCATTCCTCCGCATGCATGTTATTAAAATCCATCTCAATTTTTATCTTTCTGGAGCTGAAAAAGCCGCCAGTATCGGCGGCGACTTCTTCAGCTTTATCTTTGATAAACGCTACCAGGCAATTCCCTGATATTCTGCGTTGGTGGGGAGTTCGCGATAGAGGCGCGCCAGGTCGAGCACGTGCACTCCGGGAGCAGAAGTGGCTACGGCAGCTCGGAACTCTGCCGTCGCATGGCTGACGACAATGACGTCGGAACCCCCGACGAGGGTCGCGGCATCGTCAACGACCATTGTGGACAGGGCGTCCATCAGCTTGGCCTGCGCAGGGCTGGCATGCTTCACGTAGTCGATCTGGCCTTGGAGATGGGGCCCGAAGTCGAGGTTCGGATCGTATGCCGAGAGCTGCTCGCCCTTGGCCAGGAGGCGCGCCATCAGCGCCAGGGTCGGACTTTCGCGCATGTCGTCGGTGTCTGGCTTGAAGGTGACGCCGAGGAAGCCGATCCGCTTTCCGGCATGCGGCTCGAGCAGCTTGACGGCCTGGTCGATGTGCGCCTCATTCGAGGCCATCAGGCTGTCGACCAGCGGTACGCTCACGCCTTGACACTTGGCGATGTGGGCAACGGCGCGCACTTCTTTCGGCAGGCAAGATCCGCCGAAAGCAAAACCGGGACGCAGATAGTAAGGCGACAGGTTCAGCTTCTTGTCCTGGACAAAGATGTCCATGACGTCATGGCTGTCAATACCGAGCGATTTGCACAGGCGTCCGATCTCGTTGCCGAACGCGACCTTGGTCGCGTGCCAGACGTTGTCGGCGTATTTGACCATCTCCGCCGCCTCGATGGACGTGAAAATGACGCGCTCATCGACCGCCCCGTAGATAGCCGCGACCTGCCCGGCCGTCTGCTCGTCCGAGGTGCCGACCACCGTCTTCGGCGGTGCGAAGAAGTCCGCAACGGCAACCCCTTCGCGCAGGAACTCCGGATTGAAGCAAACGCCAAAATCCCGGCCGAGCTTCTTGCCCGAGGCTTTTTCGATCTCGGGTACGACGACATCGAGAGTGGTGCCAGGCGGCACCGAGCATCGGAGCACCACGACGTGCCGGGCGGACTTGAGGGCAAGGGCCTGGCCGATGGCGCGGCTGGCCTGGCGAACATAGCTGAAATCGCAGCCGCCGTCGGCGGCGGTCGGAGTGCCAACCGACATGAACGTCACGTCGGTCTCGAGTACAGCCGCGATCAGATTCTGGGTCGCGTCGATGCGCCCCTTCTCGACACCTTCGGCCAACAACTCGCCGAGGCGCGCCTCGACGATCGGCGCGCGTCCTTCCTTGATGGAGCGCACTTTCTCGAAAGACACGTCGACCCCGACCATGCGAAAGCCGAGATGCGACAGGCAGGCCATCGACACGGCGCCGACGTAGCCCAACCCGATCACGCTGATCGACGGGCGCAGATCGACAACGCCCAGAACTTGGCCGTTTGTCGCGGATTTCTCAACCACCGCATCGGATGACGCCAGTACTGTCATACTTGTCCACGCTCCCGCTACTCGCCTGTCCTCCTCCGGGCACGCAGGGGCCTTCTCGCTGGGCACCTAGCGTGCCGGTGCGAGGTCTGCCGCCGCTTGACGCGACAGCGCATTTCCCCCGCAATCCCCGGACGAACAGACTTTGGCCGAAAATCGTCGTGGTTGGCTGAAGGGAACCGATTGGATTTTATGGATCTATCCAAAAACCAGAGAGACCACGAGATCGAAGCTCGGAACGGTCAACAACTCGGTGTAAATCATGACGACGACCAGAATCGAGCACGCGGACAATACCGTCAGATAGATCGCCATCGCTCCGCGGAACGTCTCGAGGGCGCTATCGCCCGTCGATCCCTGCTTTTGGTTGCCTCGGTTCGCCCATTTCTGCTTGGCGAGCCGCCACATCATGTAGATCTTGACGGCGGCATTCAGAAGCTGATTGACGTAGAGACACCAGATATAATTCAGATCCACGCGGCGCGCGTAGGTAAATAACACTATAGCCAGCAGTGCGCGCGTTATCGCAATATAAAGGATGTAAGCAACGATATATCCGCTGCCTAGCTTCAACGCTCCGGCGAGAGCGAGCATCGGACTGAAAAGCATGGTCCACATGGCGATGCGCTGGTCTACGCAGCACCACCATATGAAAAATGGCATCGCGCGGGGGCCGAGCATGATGGCGCGATAGCCGTTTCGCAGCATGTTGCCGGACCACCGCCTCAAGTTTTCGACCATGCGCTTGGCGCCGGACCCTTCGACAACCTCGATCGTGGTGCCCGAGGCGTCGGGGACATAGGTCATCTTCACGCCGCGCTTCAGGAGCGTGTACCAGGTGCTCTTGTCGTCGCCGGAGAGGAAGCGGAACGTGCCCCAGAGCCAGTGGTCCAGGTAGTCGGCCTCTTGCAAGCGGATGAACTCGTGGCTGGTGATGTGCTCGGCCCGGAACATGGAGCAACGGCCCGTCAAGGTAAGGACCCGCTCGGACAAGGCGTGCGAGCACATCGCGAGCCGTCTCTGCGCAAAGCGCATGTTGAGCCACGATTGCATCCAGCTGGGGCCTCGCACCATGACGTGCTCGTCGGTCGTCAGGGCGTGGAGTTCTGGATCGAGCGCGAAGAGCGGCGTGCACTTCCTGACCAGCCCGGGATGGAATACGAAGTCGCCGTCCATGAAGATGACGAGATCGTCCTTGGCGAGACCGGCCCGGGCCATTGCGCGCAGGATCAGTGCGATGGCGACGCGCTTTCCCGGCTGGTTCTGGCGGATGATGCGTAATGTGATGTCGAGGTCGCTGCCGACGAGCTTCAAGTGCCGCGCGATCTTGTCCTCGTCCTCGCGCTCGCTCGAGCCGAGCCAGATCGTCGCTGGCACACCGGCTTCACGGAACTCGCGACAGAGCGAGCGTATCACCGCCTCGCTGATCTCGCGGTGCTCGCGAAAGGTGGTCATCTGCACGTGGATATGGCGCGGGCGCCAGCCGGATTGCCACAACTCGGCGGCGAGGTCGCGTCTGCGCGGGTAAGTCACGCGCTCGTAGATGAGTGCGCGCATCCAGTGGTTGAACCACCAGCCGTAGCGCCAGATGCCGAGTATTCCGATGACGTAGACGATCTCGCGGGCCTCGGGATCCCAGATCGAGTTGGGCAGCAATTGGAGCCCGATGAGACAGACGCAGAAATAAGCCAGCAGGCGCATTTGAACCAGCGGCGACCATTTCGCAAAACGGGGCAGCGGCTGGTCTGGCGAGTCGATCTCTGCGATGGCAGCTTGAAGCCCGGCCATGCCACGCTGTCCTATCGGCTGGTGCCAGTCGACTGACCGAGAGAGGCGAAGATCGAGTTGGTCGAGCGCTGCGGGAAAATGACCACGACCGGCAGACCCGAGCGATAGCGGTCGGCATCGGCAACGCGCTGAGGATCGACAAAGGCCAGCGTTACCTTGGCGGTACGATCGACAGGGCCGCGCCACCGGTAACCCGGATTGTGAGAGCGGTTCTGCTCGTCGACGAAGGAGGACGTGCGGTCTATGCGCGTGACCTTTGCCTTCAGCGTCTCGTTCAGGGCCGGCACGAACAGTGTCGCCTCGTCACCCTGGCCGACGCGCAGGACCTCGTCCTGATTGAGCCAGGCGGTGACCTCGCGCTTCTTGCGCTGCTCGATGACCGCGATCACGTCGCCGCGGCGGACGCTCGCGTCGTCGAGGCGCGGCAGATCGAGAACGACGCCGTCGAACGGGGCCCGAACCGCGAGACGGTCCTGGTGGCGAAGCGATGCGATGTAGCGCTGCTGGGCCAGCTTGATTTCGTGCTCGCCGAGCCGAATGTCAGCCTCGATCTCGATCTTGCGGCCGGTCAGATCGGCGCTGCCTATGGTTGCATTGCCCGAGTAAAGCCGCTTGCCGACATTCTGCTCCGACAATTGGATCCGCGCCGCGAGTTCGACGTGGCGGACCTGCAAGTCCTTGCGCAGCGTGATGACCTGACGCGCTGCCTCTTCGAGCTTGGCAGCGGTCGCGTAGCCTTGCTGATTCAGCTGCCGGAGGCGCTGCTCCTGCTGGTTCGCGATCTTGAGCTGCTGCGACAGGGCCTGCAGCTCGATCTTGGTCTGCTCGATGTTCTTCATCTCAATAGCCGCATAGCCCTTGATGCGGTCGAGTTCCTCGAGATGGCGCTGCTTGAGATTGCCGAGCTTGGCCTTGCGCTCCTGGACAGCAATCTCGGCCAACTCAAGCTCGCGCTGAAGCTGGCTGTCGACGAGCTTGACGACCACTTCACCAGCTTTGACGGTGTCACCAGGCTTGACGTCGGTCCACCCGACACGACCGTCGGCGGTCGCCGTGACCGTTTCCAGGGGCGCGGTGATGACGGCAGTGCGAACTTCCATGCGGAAGAAGTTCGTGTACGAAAGAACCGCCGCATAGCCGAAGATCAGCAACCCGGCCACCGCATAGAAGGCCGACATGGCGATCATTTTGGCTGGCCAGCGCTTGACCGGCACCTGGCGCGACGGATTGAGATCGGGCTGCAGCGAGGCCGGCGTCACAGGAACGTCGATGCGCTGGATGGTGTCCTCGACGTCCACCATAGAACCGCGAACGAGTTCCTCGAGGAAATGGCTCATCAGCTCGCGCTCGCGCTCGCCGAGCTCGATGAAGCGCACCGCGAGCATGCGGGCGTCCGGGTTCGAGCGAACGACCTCCGCTTTCGCGTCGAACGTCACATCGAAACCCTGGAAGGGGAGCGTCAGGACGAGATCGAGCGGGGTATGAGGCGCGGGCAACTCGCCCGGAAAGCCCTCGACACGAAGACCGCCGAGGCTCCAGTCGGCTGCTTTGACGCGATGGCCAGCCAGCGTAACGTAAAGCGGCGCGGTGACACGGTGGTGCCGCCGCTGGTCTGGCCGCTCCCTCCTGACTTTCACCGCCATAGACGCTCACCCGGATACGAAAAGCACTCGTCACACGGACCGACAGTCCATGCCCCACTCATCGTTTCGCACGTCGAGGTTAACAATCGTCTTCCGCACTCCGACGATCGGCCACCCAAGGCCCGGTGTGCGGTCCGCGTTGCACCGTCCGGATTGGTGAACTAGGTGTTAATCCCAGCGTCTACGAAGAGCCGCGCGCGACCAGACAAGGCCGCGTGCTGGCATCCACCTCTGACCCGAGAGACCTGACAATGACCGTGTTTCGCTCTTTCCTGTTTGCGCCGGGCAACCATCCGCGGCGGGTCGAAAAAGCCTTGGGCCTCGAAGCGGATGCGACGATCCTCGATCTCGAGGACGCATGCCCGATCGCCGAGAAAGTGGCGACCCGGGCAGTGATAGTGAAGGCCTATCAGGGTCCGCGCCGGTGCCTCGGCTACGTGCGAGTCAACGCGATGTCGACCGAGCGGGGCTACGGCGATATCGTCGCCGTCGTGCAGAAGGGCATCGACGGGATCGTCCTGCCCAAGCTCGAGACCGTGGACGAGATCCGGGCGGCGGACTGGATGATCACCAACCTGGAGCGCGAGCGGGGGTTGGCGAAAGGGGCGATCGACGTCGTGCCGATCATCGAGACGGGCAAGGGTCTCGCCAACATCCGTGCGATCTGCGCGGCGGGCACACGCGTGAAGCGGATCGCGTTCGGGGCTGGCGATTTCACACTCGACATGAATATGACCTGGTCGCGGGACGAGACCGAGCTTCTGCCCTATCGGACCGAATGCGTGCTCGCTTCGCGCGCTGGCGGTATCGAGCCGCCGATCGACACGGTGTGGGTCGACATCAAGGACGCCGAGGGCTTCCGGCGATCCGTCGAGACCATCAAGGGGCTCGGCTTCCAGGGAAAGATGTGCATCTACCCCGACCAGGTGCCGGTCGTTAACGAAGTGTTGAGCCCGAGCGCCGCCGAGGTGGAATGGTCGAGAAAAGTTGTCGCGGCCTTCGCCGAGGCGGAGAAGAACGGATCAGCCTCGATCCAGCTCGAAGGCAAGTTCATCGATTACCCGATCGTTTATCGAGCCGATCGGGTGATTGCTATGGCGGAGCGAATAGCGGCAAAGGCGCGCGCGTAAGCGACGCTCGCCGCCTCGACATGTGCGTACAGGCGCGAGATTTCGGGCCGATCTACTCCGCGGCCTTCGCCGGTGCCGGAGACCTCGGCTCTTTCTCCAGCACGTATGGCGCCATCGATTTCTGGGCGGCTGTGCGCCGCTCGTGCCAGCGCTGTCCGCCGCCGTAGTAGGCCAAGCTGCCGGGCTTCGCTTTGCCGTCACCGTTGTAATAGGAGACGCAATCTCGTAACGGCGCAGAGAGAAGATCCATCTCCGCGCAGTGCTGGGCATACTCGTCCTCGGCCTCCCGCGTGACGTCGATCGAACGCGCGCCGTGCTGTTGGACGGTTTGGAGCGCCCAGACGATGTAGCTCGCGTGCATCTCGGAAACGCGGGTGAAATTGAACTGACCGCCGCCGCCTTGCGGACCATTCATAATAAAGAGGTTCGGGAACCCGCTGGAATGCATGCCGAGAAATGTCCTCGTGCCTTCCTTTTCCCATTTTTCCTTCAGAGTGATGCCGTCCCTGCCGCGGATCATGTTGAAGGAGCCGGTGCCCATCCACTCGAAGCCAGTGGCGTAGATCAGCACGTCGAGCGGATACTCGACGCCGTCATGCACGACGCCACGCTCGTTGATCTCGCTCACACCCGTCGGCGCGGTGTCGACCAGATGAACGTGCGGAAGATTGAACGTCGGCAGATACTCGTCGTGGAAGGTCGGGCGCTTGCAGCCATAGGGATAGTAAGGTTTCAGAGCGTCCGCCGTCTTGGAGTCCTTCACGATCGAAGCCACGCGGGCGCGGATCTGCTCCATGATCCGGAAGTTACTCTCGAGCTGCCGCTGGATCATCTCCTCCGGTGTCAGTTGACGATTGTGCTGCCTGCGCTCCCGATAATCCTGAACTTTACCGGCCAGAAAATCATCGTTGCCCTGGAGGGCAGTGCGGCCAGCCGAGATCGTTGCCAAGCGCTCGCGGCGTTGCACCGCCCAATTCGGCTCGTTCGGCCACGTCGCATACTCATCCGGCGTCGTCGCACGCTGATCGCGAACGTCGATGGACGACGGCGTGCGCTGGAATACGTAAAGCTCCTTCACGACCTTGGCGATCTCGGGCACGACCTGCACCGCCGTCGCGCCTGTGCCAATTATGCCGACGCACTTCCCATTCAGGTCGATGTGGTAGTTCCAGCGCGAGGTGTGGAATGCTTCGCCCTTGAACGTCTCCATCCCGGAGATGCGCGCGAGCTTCGGGGTGGTCAGGATGCCGTTCGCCAGCACCACGTAGCGCGCGCGCATGGCATCGCCGCGATCGGTCTTGATGATCCAGCGGCCGCCTGCCTCGTCCCAGTCCGTCCTTTCGACCGTGGTGTGGAACAAGCAACGGTCGTAGAAGCCGAAGCGCTCCGCCATCGTCTGGCAGTACTCGAGGATCTCGAAGCCCGATGCGAACTTCATCGCGGGTATGTGGCCCATCTCCTCGAGCAGCGGCAAGTAGCTGTAGCTCTCGACGTCGCAGGCGATGCCAGGGTAGCGGTTCCAGTACCAAGTGCCGCCGACGTCGCCGCCCTTCTCGCAGAAGCGCACGTCGGTGAAACCGGCATCGCGCAGGCGATACCAAAGCAAAAGTGCACCGAAGCCCGCACCGATGACCAGGATCTCGCACTCGTCGGTCAAAGCCTCGCGCTCGACGGGCGGTTCCGAGTAGACGTCCTCGAGGTATTTCGCGAACTCGCCTTCCATCGCGATGTAGTCGGCTGCGCCCTGCCGCGCCTCCTTGTACTCACGGTACTTGCGCTGCTCCTCGGCGTTGAATACGGCGCCGGGCGGCGGCGGCGGCAAGGTTTTCAGCCGCTCGTCGGTGACGATGGAATAGCCCTTGCCGGCGATTTTTTCCGTGGCTTTGGCCGCGCGCGTATTGAAGATCTTTCGACCCGTCGCAGGATCGATCCGGACAGCCGTGCTCATCGTCGTCTCTGCTCCAAGTCTATCGCGATCATACGAAAGGTTGCCTATTGGCGGCGCGGTTGCAATGCGGGACATTGCGGAATTGCACCTCGGCTCAGGGACAAACCTACTTGTCGATCAGATAGCCGCGCTCGTCGCGAATCTCGGGACCTTCCACGCGGGCGCGGCCATCGCCGAACTCGGCGTCGCGGGCCTTGAGGGCGGCCTTGAGGCCCTCGCCCTGGGCAAGCCGACGAAAGCGTTGCGTGCCGGGGGCGAGGTGTGCGCGGCCGTCGTTCTCGGCGGCGAGGCGCTGGAGGGTTCGCGCGCCCATCAACTCGAGACCCAGATTGACGATGCGCTTGTTGGCAGCAAGCAGGTCGGGGTCTATCAGCGCCATCCTGGCTGCGAGGCCCTCGACCTCGTTGCGCAAATGCTCAGGCGGCACAGCCTTCATGACGAGGCCGATGATCTGCGCCTCGCGGCCGGTGATGGTGTCGCCGGTCAGCAGCAGGCGCTTCGCCCACTGGGGTCCGCAGTTGTAGACCCACATCTGGTTCGGCAGCGAGCCGAGGTCGCGGGCCGGCGGGAAGCCTATGACGGCGTCGTCGGCGGCGATAACGATGTCGGCCAGAAGCGCGATGTCGCTACCGCCAGCAATGCAGTAGCCGTGTACCTCGGCGATCACCGGCTTGTGCATGTCGAACAGAACCATGCGCAGCCGCTGGGCGTACTCCAGGCGCCAGATGTCATCGTCGATGGTCGGGTTGTTGTAGATGCCGCCGCTCCGATAAACCTTGGCCTCGGGGCCGGCATTCGATGGCGGCTGGGGGGTGGGCGAAATGTCATAACCCGCGCAGAACGACTTGCCGGCGCCCCGCAGAATGACGCAGTGCACGGACTTGTCGCTGTCGGCCTCCCACAAGGCGTCGTTGAATTCCTTCAGCAGCGCGATGGACAGCGCATTGCGCTTCTCAGGCCGGTTCAGCGTGATACGGGCGACGCCGTCGGAGACCTCGTACAAGATGTGCTGGTAGGCAGTCATGGGCGGCTCCCGGTTGGCTTCGAAGGCTTTCGGGAGATGATGGGCGAGGCGGATCGAAGCGTCAAAGGGGCGGGTTTCCGCGTGTCGCCAGCACACGATATGTCCGGTTCCAGTAGCACACGAGTTGTCCGGTGATCCGTGATCGAACTGATGCGTGCAGCATCGGGAGAGA
>LNFM01005912.1_pt1 | contig 20618 bp, 16 predicted proteins | sample 596031 | NCBI WGS metagenome assembly LNFM01 (sample SAMN04254537, study PRJNA301005) | activated carbon metagenome | isolation source: dual media filters at the Ann Arbor, Michigan drinking water treatment plant | place: USA: Ann Arbor | reverse complement strand
CGCGACGTAGTGGCGGGATCCCAGCAGTGCGTCGGCTCGACGAACTCGGCGGCCGTCAGCGGCACGGGCTGCAGGTAGCTGCCGGACTCACCACCGGGCGCCAGTCCGATGCGCTTCATGCGATCGGCAATCCACGCTGCCGCCTTGTCCCCGCCAGACTGCAGGGACCCCCGCCCCTCGAGGCGGTCGTCAGCGAGGGCTTTGGTCGCCTGACGGATGCTGCCGACTGACTCTGCGCACCAGGTCCTGTTCTGCCGGCGACAGTCCGCGCGGCGCCTGGGCCGCCACAGCGGCGATCGACACCAGCGACAGCGCGGCGCCGACCAGGGCGCGTCGCCACACGGTGGTACTGGGTGTGGTCCGGATCTTCAGGGGTACGCCTCCAGCGCGCTGCCCTGCAGCAGCAGGAGTCAGGTATCGGTGTTTCGGGTTTCGGCACGCTGTCGGGGGCAGCGCCCCGATGATCCCCAGCTCGGCCGGCGCTGGCAATGGCAGATTCAGACACTTGACCCGGACCGGGGCCACCGTCACCATGCCGCTCGCATGCCTCGACTCGGCCTCACCTTGCTGCTCGTGTGCCTTCTGCCTGCCGGTGTTCGTGCGCAGGAGGCCGACCGCCCGAACGTGGTCGTGATTCTCACCGACGACCAGGGGTATGCCGATGCGTCCGCCTGGGGCGGCACCGACGTCCGCACGCCGAACCTCGATCGACTCGCCGCCGAGGGCCTGCACTTCAGCCGCATGCGATCCAACGGCACGGTCTGTTCACCGACACGCGCGGCGCTGATGACCGGCCGCGATGCCGATCGGGTCGGCGTCCCTGGCGTCATCCGCACCGCGCCGGACAACTCCTGGGGACGTCTGGCCCCCGACGCGCCGATGCTGCCGGCGGTGCTGCGGTCGGCCGGCTACCACACGGCCATGGTGGGCAAGTGGCATCTCGGGCTGACGCCGTCCGATGCGCCCAATGCCCGCGGCTTCGATCTGTTTCGCGGCTTTCTCGGCGACATGATGGACAGCTACACGTCGCACCGGCGCCACGATCAGAACTACCTGCGACACAACGGCGCGCCGATCGAGGCGACCGGCCACGCCACCGACCTGTTCACCGAGTGGGCGATCGCGTACCTCCGCGAGCGTGCCTCGGCCGCTGCCGCGACATCGGCCACCACGACGTCGTCGCGGCAGCCGTTCTTCCTGTATCTCGCCTACAACGCGCCGCACTTCCCCATCGAGCCGCCTGCCGAGTGGGTGGCCCGCGTGCAGGCGCGCGCACCGGACATGCCCGAACTGCGACGCAAGGCCGTGGCCTTCGACGAGCACCTCGACGCCGCGGTCGGTCGTGTGTTGGCGGCGCTCGACGAGACCGGCCTGGCGCGCGACACGCTGGTCGTCTTCACCTCCGACAACGGCGGGTCGCTACCCCACGGCCAGCGCAACGATCCCTGGCGCGGCGGCAAGCAGCAGCACTACGACGGCGGCGTGCGCGTGCCCTTCGCCGTGCGGTGGCCCGGCCGCGTGACGGCAGGACGCAGGACCGATCACCCCGGGCAGACCTTCGACATCTACGCCACGCTGCTCGACCTGGCCGGCATCGCTCCCCCTGAGGGCATGGACGCCGTCAGCTTCGCCCCCGTGCTGCGGGGCGAGCCGATGGAGACCTCGACGCGTGCGATGTACTTCGTGCGGCGGGAAGGCGGAGCGGCCCACGGCGGCAATGCCTACCATGCGATCGTGCGTGGCCCCTGGAAGCTCCTGCAGAACACCCCGTACAGCCCGCTGGAGCTGTATCACCTCGATCGCGATCCGCAGGAACGGACCAACCTCGCCGACACCGAACCGGACGTGCTGCGCGACCTGCAGGCGGTCCTGCAGCGGCGCATCCAGCGCGGCGGCGCCGTCCCCTGGCAGTGAGTCGTCGCGGGCACGGCGCCGGGCTCCTGTGTGCGTCAGGTCACTGACGGGCGGGCGAAGGCCGACTACGCTCCGTGGCGCCATGAGACACGCCACGCGCACGTCGCACGCGTCACGCCCGCCGATCAGGGACGGGTCGTCCGGAATCGGTCACGCGATCGCCCTCAGGATCGGCACGCTGCTGTTGGCGCTGCTCGTCACGCTCGGCACCGCGGTGGCCGCCACCACGCCACCGGTCCTGTGGACCGTGGGCGGCGCCGACGCGGGCAACGGCGGGGCGGGGCAGGCCAGCCGCATGGCCGTCGATGCGGCCGGCAACGTCACGGTGATCTCGGGCCCGGCCGGCGGTCGCCTGCTCGCCGTCACCTCGTACACCATCGACGGCGCGCTGCGCTGGCGCACGACGGTCGCCCCTGTCTCGGGGACGTTCGTCGGCGACTGGGTCGCCTCGACATCGAACGGAGACGTGGTCGCGCTCGGCCACAGCCTCGACTCTCGCGGCCGCACCTTCGCGGTGACGTTGCTGCGCGTCTCGTCGGCCGGCACGCTCCTGTGGCGGGTCGACTCGGCCGGCACGGTCCTGTCGTTCGGCCGGCTGCTGGTGGACCCGGCCGGCAACGCGTACTTCCGGTACAACTCGATCCTCTACAAGTACGCGCCATCGGGGGCGCTGCTGTGGTCGGTGCCGACCTCCGTGCCCGACGGCGCCGGCGCCTTCAGTCCTGATGGCGCCGACCTCGTGTTGACCGGTTCGCCGAGCGGGGGAGCCGTCTGGACCACCGCGGCGTTCAGCACGGCGACGGGATCCCGCCGGTGGCTGGCGTCGGCGGCCGAAGGCACGGGGGCGCTCGACGTCGCCGTCGATGGCGGACGTGTCTACGTCGCCGGCCAGGGCGTCACGGGCGCTGGCACGCCGGGCATCGCCTACCACATGACGGTCGTGGCCTACGACCGGGCGACCGGCGCGCGGCTCTGGCGTACCGACAGGAGACCGGCCGACGCCGCCAGCGCCGCCGGGCTGCGCATGGCGCTCGCGTCCGATGGCAGCCTGGTGGTCACGGGACAGGCGCTGCGCGGGTTCCTCGACTGGTACACGGTCGCGCTCGAGACCACCGGCGCCATCCGCTGGGAGGCCGTGCGCGACGGTGGCTTGAACACCGATGAGATTCCGGCCGCCCTCGTGGCACTTCCCGACGGCACCACCGTCGTCACCGGCCGCGGCGGGCCGAATCTTCCCGGAGGGTACATCCCCGGCGTCACGGTCGGTTACGACCTCGCCGGTCTGCCGGTCTGGGAGGCCTTCTCGCCGATGGCGACGGTCTGGGCCGTGGCGCTCCCCACCGGCGACGTGTGTGCCAGTGGTGGCTACGATGCGCTGGTGACCTGCTGGGCGGTCGGTGCGGCCGTCACGCCGCCTGCGGCGCCGACGGGGCTGACCGTCACGCAGCGGACCGGCGCGCTCGTCCTCGCCTGGCAGGACAACGCGACCGACGAGACCGCCTACGTCGTCGAGCGGTCCGAGTTCACCAGCACCGGATGGTCGGCGTACGTCACTCGGGCGACGCTGCCGGTCGGCACCACGACCTGGGCCGACACCAGCTACCAGGCGCGCTCCTACAACTATCGTGTGCGCGCGACCAACGCGGCCGGCGACTCCCCGTACTCGAACGTCGCCAGCATCGCCATCTTCAGCGCCAACGACCCTCCGACGGCGGTCCTCTCGGCGACGCCGTCCTCTGGAGCCGCGCCCCTCGGCGTCACGTTCAACGGCTCGGCCTCCTTCGACCTCGGGGGCGTGATCACGGCGTGGACGTGGTCGTTCGGCGATGGCGCGGTCGGCACCGGCGCGATCGTCAGCCACACCTATGCCACCGCGGGGACCTACACCGTGACGCTGACCGTGACCGACAACGGTGGCCTCTCGAACGCCGCCACGACGTCGGTGGTCGTCAGCGCGCCGGCGCTGCCATCGGCGCCGACCGGTCTGACGGCCACGGCGGTGTCCCGCCGGGCGGTTCGGCTGGACTGGACCAACACGGCCGTCGGCCAGATCGACGTGCGCGTCGAGCGCTGCCTCGGGTCCGGGTGTACGAACTTCGTGCAGATCGCCGTCGTGAGCGGCACCGCCACGACGTTCACCGACACCGGCCGCGCCTCGCGCACGACCTACACCTATCGGGTGCGTGGGCGCACCGCGGCGGGTGATTCGACGTACTCGAACACGGCGAGCGCCAGGACTGCACGGTGACGGCCGCCCTCCGCACCTCCCGGGTCGGCGAGATCCGGGCGGTGTGAGGGCGCCCCTATATCAGGCACGTCGGGGCGGCCCCTCATGAGGCGTGCTCACGCCGATCGCCATCCGACACCTGCTCGATGTCTACCCCGTGCTGCACGGGCTCGCGCCCCACGATCTCGCGGCCCTGGCCAGCGGAGCGACGGACCTCGCGTTCGCCCCCGGCGCCGCGGTGTTTCGCGAGGGTGACGACGATCTGCCGCTGGTCCTGCTCCGGCGAGGCCACGTGCGCGTGTCACGCGCGCTGCCCACGGGCCAGCGTCTGACGGTCTATCACGTCGGCCCCGGCGCCTTCTGCGCGGTGAACGCGGCGCTCGTCTTCGGCGGCGGCCAGTCGCCGGCCAGTGGCCATGCCATCGACGACGTGTCCGCCGTGGCCCTGCCGCGACCGCTCGCCAACGGGCTGCTCGCGCGCTGCCACGCGTTTCGCCAGGCCGTGTTCGCGGCCTTCTCGACCCGCATGGACGCGCTGTTCTCGTTCGTCGACGATCTCGCCATCCACTCGCTCGATCGACGGCTGGCGACCCTGCTGCTCGCGCGTGCGCCCATCGTCGACGCCACGCATCAGACCCTGGCCGACGAACTCGGCACCGTGCGGGAGGTGGTCAGTCGCATCCTGCATCGCTTTGCGACCGACGGGCTGATCCGGCAGTCGCGGGCCCGGGTCGAGGTGCTCGATCGCGCCGGCCTGGGCCACGTCGCCGGTCGCCCGGACATGCCGCTTCCCACGCGCTGTTCGACGACCGCCGCCCTCGTCATCGATCGCACCCACTCGGTGACGCCAGTCACAGACGCGGGCTGCGAAGTTCGCTAGCGTGCATCCGCAGCCCCTGGAGGCCTTCATGTCATACGCAGTCATCAGCAGTTCCGCGCGCGTCTTCCTGCAAGGGCGGTCGATTCTGGCCGCCGGCATCGTCGTCACCGCCGTGGTCGCCCTGTCGGCCACGCGGCTCGAGGCCCAGACCGCCGTCAACGGTCAGATCGCCTACGTCGCGTCTGGACCGTCCACCATCCCGTTCGGCCCGCCGACGCAGACCGACATCTGGGTCATGAACGCGGACGGGTCCAACCCGCGCAACCTGACCAACACCAGCGAGGTGGACGAGTTCACGCCCGCCTGGTCGCCCGACGGCACTCGCATCGCCTACATCTCGGATGCCTTCACCCAGACGCTGTCGGTCATGAACGCCGACGGCAGCAACCAGACGCCCATCGCGACCGGCGCGACGTTCCCCACCTGGAATCCGGCCGGCACCGAGATCGCCTATGTGCGCGGGCGGGATGGCCTTCCCGTCAACATCGTCATCCGCACGCTGGCCACCGGCGCCGAGCGTGACGTGACGGGGCCCGTCGACTTCGGCAACGGCGTCTTCATCGACGTCGACGAACTCGAGCCGTCGTGGTCGCCGGCGGGCGATCGCATCGCCTTCACCAGCGTGCGACCCGAGACCATGCTCAACCCGGTGACGGGCGAGCCCGAGGTGGCGGCGCAGTACGAGATCATCACCGTGAACGTCGACGGCACCGATGAGCGGGTCGTCAGCCGAGGGGACCCGGGCAGCGATCGCGCCCAGTTCCTCGAGGAAGACCGGTCGCCGTCGTGGTCACCTGATGGCCGCCTCGTCGTCTTCATGAGCCAGAGCCAGGCACAGGGCTGCTGCGGCCCATGGCAGCTGTGGGCGGTCGGCGACGATGGCACCGGGGCGACGAACCTGACCAACGACGACACGTTCAACGACCTGTACCCGACGTGGTCGCCTGATGGGACGCTGATCCTGTTCACGCGTGTCGACGGCGGTGGCTCCAACCTGTACACCATGCCCGCGCCCACGGCGCCTGTGCCTGCGGCCGCGCTCGGCGCGCGGATGGCCGTGGCCCTCGATGCGCCGGCACTCACCGCCGCGAGTGGCCCGGCCACGCCGCTCACGTTCGACGGCAACGCCCAGGACGGCGTCTGGGCGCCCGCGCCGCCGCCTGGACCGGCGGGGTTCACGCTGACGGTGACCATCCAGGCGAGGCCCGGCGCCGACGGCAGCGTCGTCAGCCTGCCGCGCGGCATCGTGTGCGGCAGCGACTGCTCGGAGTCCTACGACGATGGGAGCTATGTGGTGCTGTTCGCGGTGGCGAAGCGCGGCACCCGGTTCACCGGCTGGTCCGGCGCGTGCCACGGGGCACTGCCGGTGTGCGTGGTGAAGATGGACCAGGCGCGCACGGCCGTCGCCTCGTTCCGACGACGGTAACTGGGAGCGCTGGGTAGCGCCCGGAATACTCCCCACCGGGGCGACCCGCCGGTGCACTCGTTTCAAAACGAGTGCACCGGTCGTGTGGACGGCTTTACCACCGCCGTCCTCGTCGGTCCGATGCGGCTGCCGCGCTGAGTCGTCCGGCGGTGTTCGAGGCAGGCCGGAATGGCGTAGACTCCCGGCCATGTTCCACCGACGTCTGATCCTGCCCCTCGTGCTCCTGCTCGGCGCGGCGCCTTCGGTCGTCCACGCGTCGAGTCTCAGTATCCAGACCCTGAGCTTCGGCGGCATCGTCGACTCGATTGGCGCGACGCGTTTCGATCCGACACTCGGGACGCTGGACAGCGTCGGTGTGACCATCAACGGGGTGCTGACTGCCAGCGGGATGGCACCGCCGGTTGCCGGGACGGCCGGGCCCTATCTCTTCGCGGTGAGCGTCGAGCAGCGGTTCGGCGTATCGGCCGCTGAGCTCTTCGAGTTTGGCAGCCCCGCCCAGTTCCGGCTGGACGGTGTGAGCGCCGCTGCAGGCCAGCCGTTCACGCTGGTCGTGCCCTTCACGTATACCTTCACCTTCACGTCGCTGAGCGACATCCTCGGCTTCGTGCTGCCCGGTTTCAGCGGCCCGACGGTCCCGCCGGTCACGGTGAACGGGCAGCGCGCGGACTTCGTCGGCGATCCGGCCGTGCCTGGCGTGATCACCCTGACCCACGTCGGCACAGGTGTGGCCGTCACCGGCCCCGTGCCGGTGGTCACATCCGTCAGCAGTCAGGGCGCGATGATCCTCGAGTATCGCTATACGCCCGCGGATCCGTCGGTGCCTGAACCCGCCACCGCGCTGCTGCTCATGGGCGGGCTCTGGTTCGTGGTCCGGCGTCGCCGCGCGTCCTGACGCGTCCTGCGGCACGCCGCGCGGCGGCGGTGTCCTCGGTCGGCGAAGGGCGGTTCGCCCTCAGCGCGCGCCGGCGATCGTGTAGTCGACCAGCACCCCGCCGACGAAGCGCGCCGTGACCTGCTGGCCGTCCGTGGCGTACTGCCGCACCACGACCTCGAGGCGTCCGTCGGCGCGCTGGCATGGTAGTGCCAGGTGTCGTCGGTCGCCAGCGGCCACAGCACTCCCTTTGGTCTAGGACACCAACCGCCGCGTGTTCGCATGTGCCTCGCGCCTCCCCAGCGCGGCCCGCATCGTCGCCTGCGCCAGGCGCTCACAGACGTCGGTCCACGCCCGCCCCAGCTGATCACCAGTGACCTCGGAGGCCTCGAACCTCGCGGCGCACTCCCGGCGCCACTCGGCCCCGGCCCGAGCGACGACCCACTGCTCGTACGCGGCCATCCAGCGAAGCGCCTTCAGGGCGGACCACCAGGCCGGCAACTGCCGGCCGGCGGCCTCGTGTGGCGGCAGGTCCTGCAGGCACCACACCTGCCGCAGCGCCTCGGTGTCCGCGACCGTTCGGGGCGTCGGGTCGTACCGCGGCAGCAGCACGCTCAGACCTGGCGACGGGACGCAGGCGACGCCGAAGCCCCACAGCACCAACCAGCCGCCACCGTCGAGTGCCACGTGGTATGCCGCCGAGCGCGAGTCCGAGGGGACGCGCGGCGGCACGCGGCGTGCGCCGTGCGCGACGAGCAGGTTCTCGTGGTGATGGCGGATGTCGCACCCCCAGCACCACAGCTGCTGATTCATCAACAGGCGGATCTCCCGACGGAGCGCTGACGGCGGCAGGCCTGTGGACGACGGCAGTGCGGACATGTCGGCAGCACATCCCAGGCCGGCGGACGGCCGCGAGCAGATTCCGACGAATGGCGCCGCGACCACGACCGCCTGTCGCCGCCGAGCGGCGAGCGGCGCGGTCGACGTGCGACGTTCAGCAGATGCGCCAGCTACGGCGACACGGACAGGAACAGATACGTGGCGAGCAGCGACAGGTGGACGCCGGCCTGCAGCAGCGTGGCGCGCCCGGGCACGACCGTCAGCACCGACACCACCGCCGTCAGCGCCAGCAGCACCAGGTGCACGCTGCCCAGGCCCAGATGCAGCGGACTCGGCAGCCACGGCGACACCAGCGCCATGACCGGAATGGTCAAGCCGATGCTGGCCATCGCCGATCCGTACGCCAGGTTCAGGCTGATTTGCAGCTTTCGGACGCGTGCCGCTCGCACCGCCGCCACCGTCTCCGGCAGCAGGATCAGCAGCGCGATCACCACCCCCACCACCGCGAGCGGCATGCCTGCGGCGAGGACGCCGCGCTCCACCGCGGGCGACACCAGCTTGGCCGATCCCACCACGGCGACCAGCGCCACCAGCAGCAACGCCAGCGAGATACCCGCGACCCGCGCCGACGGTCGCTCGACATGCGTATCGTCTGGCAGTGGGGCCCCCTCGTCGGTGGTCGGCAGGAAGTAGTCGCGGTGACGTCCCGTCTGCACGATGACAAACAGGCTGTAGAGCGCCAGCGAAATCACGGCGGCGAAGACCAGTTGCGTCGGCGAGAACACCGGGCCCTGCGCACTGGACGTGAAGGTCGGCAGCACGAGCGCCAGCGTCGCCAGCGTCGTCACCGTGGCCATCGCCGCGCCGGCGCCCTCGGCGCTGAACTGCGCGACGTTCTGTCTGATCGTGCCGGCCAGCAGCGAGAGGCCGACGATGCCGTTGCACGTGATCATCACCGCCGCGAACACCGTGTCCCGGGCCAGCGTCGCGGCATCGCCGCCACCACTGAACATCAGCGTGACGATGAGCGCCACTTCGATGACGGTGACGGCGACCGCGAGGACGAGCGAGCCGTAGGGTTCTCCCACGCGCAGCGCCACCACCTCCGCGTGGTGGACGGCGGCCAGCACCGCGCCCCCAAGGAGCGCCCCAATCAACGCCACCGCCAGCAGCGGCAGGTCGCGTCCCCACGCGACGGGGACGGCCAGGGCGGTCACGATGGGCAGCAGCGTTGTCCAGCTCGTCGGTGAGACACGGGAGACATCGACCATTCCCCAGTGTTTCACGAGCGACCCACTCTGGTCGCGTGTGCCATGCCTTACGTGTCGGGAAGGACGCGCACGTCTGAGGCTGCCCGGGAACCAGCGAGCCTCAGCCGTAAGGAGAGGGTTCAGCTCAGCGGCAGACGATGTCGCCGTCGTCGACGGCGCGGCCGATCAGGGCGCCGGCGCCGGCGCCGAGCAGGGTGCCCAGCGTCTTGGATCCGCCAGGGGCGATGACATGCCCCAGCACACCCCCGGCGAGACCACCGACGATCAAACCCGTGGTGCCATCGTCGCGCCGGCAGTAGTACCGGTTGTCCGAGCCGCGGTAGATCATGTCGCTGCGCCCCATGCGGCGCGGCCGGTAGCGCCGGTCATCCCGGCGGTAGTACTGCGCCGCATCCCAGCCACTGTAGCGGGCGTCGTAGCGCGGTCCGCCCCAGTCGCGGCGGTCGTCGTAGCGGTCGCGTCGATCGTCCCGGCGATCGTAGCGGTCGTCATAGCGATCGCGACGGTCACGGCGCTGGTCGTCGTCAGCCCTGACCGGCGTGGCCTGGAGAGCGATGACCGAGGCCAGGAGCGCTGCCACGGTTGCCATTCTGATGCGATGCACGTCGACCTCTCGTTCGGCGGTCCCGATTGACCTTGCCCCGGGGAGTGCAAGCGATGTGCCGGCTGTGCGACGACGAGAACGACCAGCCGGGGGCTTCCGGACGACCCGAGTGGCCCCTCGGGAGGACGCCTCGCCGCGAGATCCGTCCTCGTTGGCGGAAACAGGGATGTGTGCCACACACGACAGCGGATGGCCCAGGGCGCCGATACGCTGCGGCCATGACATCTGTCGCGCAGGCTCTCACCACTCGTCGCATGCATGGGCTGGTCTACCGTGGCCCCGGTCAGCGTTCCTGGGAGGAGGTCCCCCGGCCGCAGCTGCGGGACCCCGGAGACGCCATCGTGCGGCTGACGACGTCCACCATCTGCGGCACCGACCTCCATATCCTGAAGGGCGACGTCCCCAGCGTCACCGCGGGGCGTGTCCTCGGGCACGAGGGCATCGGTGTGGTCACCGAGGTGGGCCCAGGGGTGTCGACGTTCGCGGTCGACGATCGGGTCCTGATCTCGTGCATCACGTCGTGCGGCCGCTGTGACTTCTGTCGCCGTCAGATGTACTCGCACTGCCGGCAGGGCGGCTGGATCCTGGGCAACACCATCGACGGCACCCAGGCCGAGTACGTCCGCATTCCCTTTGCCGACACGAGTCTCTACGCACTGCCGGCCGATGGCGATGAAGAGGCCCTCGTGATGCTGAGCGACATCCTGCCGACGGGCTTCGAGTGCGGCGTGCTCAGCGGCCAGGTGGCGCCAGGCAACACCGTCGCCATCGTGGGAGCGGGGCCCATCGGCCTGGCCGCCCTGCTGACGGCGCAACTCTATTCACCGTCCAGCGTGGTGATGATCGACATCGACGACGCACGCCTCGCGATGGCGAAGACCTTCGGCGCGACGACGCTGGTCAACAGTGCGGATGGCGGCGCGGTGCAGCGAGTGCTGGACCTGACGGACGGGCTTGGCGTGGACGTGGCCATCGAGGCCGTTGGCGTGCCGGCGACGTTCGACATCTGCCAGGCCATCCTGGCGCCGGGTGGTCGGCTTGCCAACGTCGGCGTCCATGGCGCGCCCGTGTCCCTGCACCTCGAGAAGCTCTGGGATCGCAACATCACGATCACGACGCGGCTGGTCGACACCGTCACCACGCCGAAGCTGTTGACCATGGTGGGGACCGGTCGGCTCGAGCCGCGCCGGCTGGTGACGCACCGCTTCGCGCTGCACGACATCCTGCAGGCCTACGACACCTTCGAGCACGCCGCTCGAGAGGGCGCCCTGAAGGTCATCCTGCACAGTGATCCCGCCGCGTCGCACTGAGCACCGGCCCTGGCGTCGCCGACCGACGTGTGCCCGATGGAACTGCGCCGCGCGCGCAGGTGCGGGATCCTCGTGGCATGTGGAACAAGAAGGAACCCGACTCCCTGACCAGCATGCAGCCGGGGGACGTCCTCGTGTCGCACGGCAGCGCCGTCACGGCCCATGAGATCAGCATCGTGCCGGATGCCCCGCACACGGCCGCCGCCACCCACGACGCCGCCGTCAGCGATGGCTGCGCGGAGGCCGAGGAACTCGGCGTCGATGCCTGGCTCACCGAGGATCAGACCCACGTCGTCAAGATCGCGTCCAATCGCTGACCCGACCTGACCGCCGCGGCGCCCTGCCGATCCGGGGGGGCGCGACAACCGGTCGCAGGCAGGCATCGCGTTCCGTCGGACAATGGCCCGATGCGCATCCTTCCGATGCTCGCCGTGCTCCTGTCCGCCTCGTGCGTGGGCGTCACCGCCCAGCGCCCCGTCGAGCTACTGGCCACGCCCGCCGGCGCCGGCAGCGGCATGTATGCCCTCGCGACGGGGGCTGATGGCCGGACCTACCTGACCTGGCTCGAGCCCGTGACAGGCGGGGGGCACGCCCTGAAGTTCTCGCGGCTCGACGCCGGTGCCTGGGCGCCACCCAGGCAGATCGCGCAGGGCGCGAACTGGTTCGTCAACTGGGCCGACCATCCATCACTCACGGCCACGCGCGATGGCCGCCTCTTCGTCCACTGGCTGGTCAACACCGGGCAGAAGGCGGGCGCCTACGGGTACGCGATCCGCGCCCAGTCGTCCGCTGACGGCGGGCAGACGTGGCAGACGGTGTTCGAGGAAGGCACGCAGAACGTGTCGGACTACTCCGGCTTCCTCTCGTTCCTGCCGACCGGTGCGGGCATGAGCGCGGTGTACCTCACCCCGCTGGCGCCAGACACCGCAGCGACACACGCGGCGCACGGCGGTGGGCACGCCGAGGGCCACGTCAAGACGGTGGGCATCGCCAGCTTCGCGCCCGACGGTCGCGAGCTCGCACGCACGATCGTCGATCGCGACGCGTGCTCGTGCTGCAGCACCGACATGGCCGACACCGCGGACGGCCCCGTCGCGGTCTACCGCGATCACGAACCCGGCGAAATCCGCGACATCGCCATCGTCCGCCGCGTCAACGGCACGTGGACGGCCCCGACGCCGGTGCACCGGGATGGCTGGATGATCCCCGGGTGTCCGACCAACGGTCCGGCCGTGGCTGCGGCCGGAAAGACGGTGGTCGTCGCCTGGTTCACCGCCGCCGGCGGCACAGCCAAGGTGCTGGCGGCCTTCTCGGACGATGCCGGGGCGACGTTCGCGGCCCCCATTCGCGTCGACGACGGCGACCCGGTCGGCTGGGCGGGAGTGACCATGCTCGATGGCAGTCGCCCCATCGTCAGCTGGCTCGAACGCAAGGGCGGCGGTGGTGAGGTGCGGCTGCGCGAAGTGTCCGCGACCAGCCGATCGGAAGCCCTCACCGTGGCCGCCACCTCGAATGGGCGCGCGACCGGCATCCCGATGATCGCGCGCGCGGGCGACGACCTGATCGTCGCGTGGCGCGACGGCCAGGTGAAGACGGCGCGCGTGCCGTGGCCGACACCGCGCCCGCGGCCGTAGGCGGCGTCCCACTCACGGCACGGCGATGCCGTACTGACTTAGGACCGCCCGCACCTTGTCGAGCGGAAGGGCCTCGACGGTCCGGCCGTTGCCCGTCACGGTGGTCGCGGCGAACATCGAGTTGTAGATCGCCTCCTCGGTGGCTTCGACCACAGCCTGGAACAGGCCGGACATCGGCTCATTGGCCAGGTCCTCCACCGTGCGCTGCCGCGTGTCTCGGCCCGCGGTGCCCTGCGCCAGCGGTCGCCGACGCACCTCGCGGGCCGTCGAGAAGGCGAGCACGTAGTCGCCGCTGCCGTTGGAGGCCGATGACCCCGTGCGCGCGAGGCCCATGATGCCGCGCGCGGCCAGGCGCTCGAGGTTGCGATCGGAGAGCGGCGCGTCGGTCGCGACCACGATCATGATCGAGCCGTCGCCCCGCTCCTGGTCGGCGACGTCGCGGAAGGCGTACTGCCCCAGCGCCTTGCCGACGGGCGCGCCGAGCACCTGCAGCACGCCCCCGAAGTTGGATTGCACCAGCACACCCACCGTCCAGCCCCCGAGCGCGACGGGAAGCACGCGCGACGAGGTGCCGATGCCACCCTTCCAGCCGAACGCCACCGTGCCCGTACCGGCGCCCACCGAGCCTTCCGCCACGGGACCGCTCGTGGCACCGTCCAGCGCGCGTCGCACGTGGTCGGCCCCGATCGGCCGCCGACGAATCGCGTTGAGTCCGCCGTCGTTGGTCTCGCCGACCACGGGGTTGATCGAGCCGACCGCCGCCATGTCGTCCCGCTCGAGCATCCACTCGGTCATCGCGTCGGCGGCCTTCCACACACAGAGCGTGCAGGTCAGCAGGATGGGCGTCTCGAGTTCGCCGAGTTCACGCAACTGCGTCACGCCGAGCAGCTTGCCGTAGCCGTTGCCCACATGCAGGGCGGCCGGCACGCGCTCGAGGTACGGGTTGCCTTCGTGCGGAAGGATCGCCGTGACGCCGGTCCGCACGTCGTCCCCCTCGATGATGGTGACCTGGCCGACGCGTACGCCAGCGACGTCGGTGATGCCGTTGAGAGGACCCGGTGCAAAGACGCCCGGAGCGACGCCGAGCTCACGCGCCCGTGCGCGCCCCTGGGCCTGAAGCCCCGACGGGGGCACGGTCACGACAACGAGCAGCAGGGCGACGGCGAGGGACTGACGACGCAGCATGGCCTCAGCCTCTCACACCGGGGTCGACGCGGCGGGCGCCGTCGTGCCCGGGGTGCCGCTACACTGCGCGCATGTCTGCCGACGCCCTCGTCATCACCAACGCCACCGCCATCCTGCCGGACCGCCTCCTGCCCGATGCCCGCATCGTCGTGCGTGACGGCCGGATCACGGCGGTGGGCGGCGCCAGGACCCGCGTGCCTCGCCGTGCGGCGGTGATCGACGCGCGCGGCGGCTTCGTCTCGCCCGGCTTCATCGACGTGCATGTGCATGGTGGGGGCGGCGCCGACTTCATGGACGGCACGCCGGCCGCCGTCCGCACCGCCTGCGCCGTCCATGCGCGGCACGGCACCACCACGATCTTTCCGACGACGACCACCGGCGCCCCGCACGAGATCCACGCGATGATCGATGCGTGCCGGACGGTGCGCGACGAGGCCGTGCCGACGGGTGGCGCGCGCATCGCGGGCATCCACCTGTACGGGCCGTTCTTCGCGCCCGACAAGGTGGGGTGTCATTCCGCCGATGGCCGGCGCGACCCGACGCCGGCGGAGTTCGCCCGGTACTTCGCGACGGGCCTCATCCGCATCGCGACCTGCGCGGCCGAACTCCCCGGGGCGCTGGCGTTCTTCCGCACGGCGCGCCGCCAGGGGTGCTTCATCACCTGCGGTCACTCCAACGCGTCGTGGACCGAGATGGCGGCGGCGTTCCGCGCCGGCATGCGACACGTCGATCACTTCTGGTGCGCCATGAGCAGCGTGCCGTCCATCCGGGCCAGGCTGGGCACACCGATGCAGGGCAGCATGGAGCAGTACGTGCTGATGCAGGAGGCGATGAGCACCGAGGTCATCGCCGACGGGCAGCACCTGGCGCCGGAACTGCTGCAGTTCGCCTGGCGGATGCTCGGCGCCCGCCGGTTGCTGCTCGTCACCGACGCCAGTCGTGCCGTCGACATGCCGCCGGGCCGTTACCGGTTCGGCCCCGTCGAGACGGGCACGGATTTCGATCACGATGGCAAGGTCGGGCGCGCTCCGCAGGGGGGCCTGGCCAGTGCCTCGGTGGGCATGGACCACATGGTCCGCACGATGCTCGCGGCGACGAAGGCCCCGCTGTGGGAGGTCGTCCGCATGGCCAGCCTGACGCCGGCCGAGCGGACCGGCATCGCGCATGACACCGGCAGCCTGACGGTCGGCACGCGGGCCGACATCGTGGTGCTGGGGCGCCGCCTGGCCGTGACGCACGTGCTGGTCGGCGGGGTGCTGCAGCCGCGGTAGCGAGACGCGCGGCCAGGCGCGCTCACTTCTTCTTCGCGGCCGTCCGTGTCTGCGGCACGATGGTCTCGGCGCGCGCCAGCATGTCGACCAGGCTGGCGATCTTGCGCGCGCGCCCCTCCGGCGTCTTCATGGCGTTGGTACGGAAGGCCAGCGCGAACAGGTTCACGCGTCCGAGCGTGGCGAAGGTGCGCCGGGCCTTCGGATTGGCGTCGATGGCCGCGCGCAGGTCATCGGGCAGCGCGTCGACACTCGCGCTGCGAATGGGGGCGTACGCCGCATCCCAGCGCCCATCGGCCTTCGCAGCATCGACCTGCGCCTGTCCGTGCGGCGTCATGCGTCCCGCCGCCGTCAGGCGGGCGATGTGATCGCGGTTGACCTGACTCCAGATGCTGCGGGCGCGGCGCGGCGTGTAGCGCTGCAGGAACGACTGGGCGTCGAGCGACTTCCTGATGCCGTCGATCCACCCCCAGCACAGCACGACGTCGAGCGCCTCGGCGTAGGTCACGGTGGGCAGGCCCGACCCCTTCTTGTACACGCGAAGCCAGAGCTCCGGCTCGGAGGCGTGGTGCTGCCGCATCCACGCCTCGAAGGCGGCCTCGGTTGGGAAGCTGTGGATGCGGGCGGGGTCGGGAACGATGGGCGCCATGGCGTGCTTCGGTACCACGACCGCCAGCGGGGGCACAAGGGTCCGAACGACTGGTCATGGCCCCGAACGCGGGCCGCCCGCGCTATTGCCAGTGAGGTGCCACGCCACATGCGCTCCAGGACTCTCCCGCTCGTCGTCTCGCTCCTGCTCGCCACCCCCCTCGTGCTGTCGAGTCAGGCTCCGCCGGAAGTGTTCGACTCCTGCCCGACCGCCGCCCAGGACGCCATGCGCGCGGCCCGTGTCGAGTTCGAGCTCACCGGCATGAGCTTCGCGATGTCGACGCAGGGCACGCTGAACTGCGGCGGGGCCGTCGGCTTCGCGGATTCGGCGACCGGTCGGGCCATGCGGCCGACGACCATGCTGCGGATTGGCAGCATCTCGAAGCCCGTGACGGCCATGGCCATCCTGACGCTCATGGAGGCCGGGCAGCTGTCGCTCGACGACAAGATCATCGATCGGCTGCCTGACCTGGTGCCCCCTGGCGGCGTCGTCGATCAGCGGTGGACACGGGTGACCCTGCGCCACCTGCTGCAGCATTCCTTCGGGTGGGCCCGGGCCACCGGTGGCGAGCCCATTCAGAGCAGCCGCACCATCGCGCCGGCGCTGGGGATTCGCGGACCGGCGACGTCGACCGACGTCACCCGATGGATGTTCCAGCGGGCCCTGCACTTCGAGCCAGGCACCAGATACGAGTACACCGGCATTGCGTACGCCATGCTGGCGCTCGTCGTCGAACGTGTCTCGGGCATGCCCTACGAGAAGTACACGCGCGAGACCGTGCTGGAGCCGCTCGGCATCCGGACGTCGATGCGCATCGGACGGACGCTCGTCGAGGGCCGCTCACAGCCGGCGACAGCGAGCCGCCACGAAGCCGCGTACTTCGTCGCCCCCTCGGTCACGCCCGTCCCGAGTGTGTTTCCCTGGGTCACCGGCAACGTGCCCCGACCGTACGGCGAGTTCTACCTGGAGAGCATGGAAGGCTCCGGGGGCTGGTTGGCGACGGCGCCGGCCCTGGTCCGCCTCATCGATGGCGTGTTCGGTCGGCCGGGCCGCCCGTCGATCTTTCAGCCGGCGACGCTGACGGCGATTCAGGCGCTGCCGTCCTTCCTGCCCCCGGGCTCGTCCGGGTACATCGGCCTCGGCTGGCAGATCTTCCCGGTGGCGGCCGGCAATCGCATCCGGTTCGCTGGCGGACTGCGCGGGACGATCTCCGAGGTGTACTACCTGCCCAACGGCCGCTCCTACGCCTACATCACCAACTCTTCGGGCGACGTCAACGACAGCGACGCCGGCCCGATCTCCAACCGCATGTTCAGCGCCGTCGCCGCCGTGCCGAATCCTGGCACCGATATCGGCAGCACTGCGGCCTACATCGACTCGACGGCGGTCGTGCCGCAGATCCGCGCGCAGCGGGGCGTGGTCGATGCCACCACAGGCCTGCCCGGCCTCACCCCCGGCCGTCGCTTCTCGATCCATGGCTGGCGTCTCGCCGGGACCTCTAACCAGTCGGTGGCACTGCCGACGACGCTCTCGGGTGTGCAGGTGCGGATCAACGGCCAGGTCGCAGGGCTGTATTCGGTCAGTCCGGATCGGATCGACGCCCTCGTGCCAGCGTTGACGACGGTTGGCACGGCCACGCTCGAGGTCGTGCGCGACGGTGTGGTCGGAGAACCGGAGCCCGTCGAACTGCAACTCGGCGCCGACGACGGCGATGGGCTGCCGACGGACTGGGAGGTGCAGTTCGGCCTCGACCCGGCCTCGGGAACCGGCCCCAACGGTGCGATCGGTGACGCGGATGGCGACGGCATCTCGAACGCGGCGGAGTACGCCGCCGGAACACATCCGCGGGGCACTGTCGTCCGCTACTTCGCCGAAGGCGCCACGTCGTCGCTGTTCGATTCGTCGTTCGCCATCGTCAACACGTCGTCGAAGGCGGCCAACGTGCTGATGCGGTTCCTCAAGGCCGATGGCACGCGCGTCGGTCACTATCTGAAGGTGGGGCCGAGCACGCGCGCCACCGTCGCGGCCAAGGACGTCCCCGGTCTGGCCGTTGCCGAGTTCTCGACCATTGTCGAGGCCGACCAGACCCTCGTCGTCGACCGCACCATGCGGTGGGGTGATGGCGGCTACGGTGCCCACGCCGAGACGGCCGTCGTGGCGCCAGCGCCGACGTGGTATCTCGCCGAAGGCGCGACGCACAGCGGCTTCGACCTCTTCTATCTGCTGCAGAACCCGTCGGACACCACCCGTCCGGTTCGGGTCCGCTATCTGCGTCCCGTCGGCGCACCGCTCGAGAAGACCTACACGCTCGCGCCGAACTCCCGCACCAACATCTGGGTCGACGTCGAGGAGTTCCCGGGCATCGGCCAGGCCCTCATCGACACCGACGTCAGCGCCGTCATCGAGTCGATCGACGCCGTGCCGATCATCGTCGAGCGGGCGATGTACCGGTCGAATCAGGGACGCACCTTCAATGCCGGGCATGAAAGCGCCGGCATCACCACGCCGGGCACCCGCTGGTTCCTGGCCGAGGGCGCCACCGGCGCCTACTTCGACCTGTTCGTCCTGTTGGCCAATCCCAACGGCGCCGATGCGCAGGCCGTCGTGACCTACCTGCTGCCCGACGGCACCACCTACACGAAGGCGATGACGATTCCGGCCAACTCGCGACAGAACATCTGGGTCGATGTCGAGACACCGGACGGGACCACCGGATTCCCGCTCGCGGACACGGCCGTCTCGACCACGGTGGAGGTGACCAACGGCGTGCCGGTCATCGTCGAGCGCGCCATGTGGTGGCCGGGCGATGGCAACTCGTGGCACGAGGCACACAACTCTGCCGGCGCCACGTTCACGGGCACGGCGTGGGCGCTCGCCGAGGGCGAGATCGGCGGTGGCGGCGCCGCCTACGAGACCTACATCCTGGTGGCGAACACGTCCTCGCGCACCGGGCAGGCCCGAGTCACGCTGATGTTCGAGGATGGCACCAGCGCGGTGCGGACCTTCGACCTGCCGGAGACGAGTCGGGCCAACGTCGCGGTCGCCGCGGAGTTCCCCGAAGCGGCCGGCCGCCGGTTCGGCGCGCTGATCGAGAGTCTGGGCACCACGCCCGCGGAGATCGTCGTCGAACGCGCCATGTACTCGAATGCCGGCGGTGTCACGTGGGCGGCTGGCACCAACGCGCTGGCGACGCGTCTGCGGTGACCGGCGCGGGAGATTGACAGCCCGACCGTGCGCGTCATAATCGCCGCGACACCGGGCCTCGAGGTCCCCGCATGAGGAAGACGCTGCTGGCTGGATTCGCAATGGTGGTGCTCGGCGCCGTGATCGTCGCCGGGGCACGCTGGACATCGGTGGGACAGCAGTCGCAGTTCGTCGTCGGCGGGGCGCTGATCGACGCCGGCTACGGACTGCAGGACGGCCTCGAGAGCTACGACTTCGAGCACCACCACGAGATCACGCCCGAGCAGGTCTGGGCCGAACTGCAGAAGCAGAACGGCCGGGCTGCGGGCATGCGGCACACCTTCCCGCGCACGCCGCGTCACGCACTCGTGGCGCTGGTCGTGTGCATGGACGCCCGCATCGACACCAACGAACTGGTCGGCGACACGCGTCACTACTACTACGTGATTCGCACGGCCGGGTCGGTGATGAGCGAGCGCGAGGAGGAGATGCTGGAACTCGCCGTCGAGAACGGCGTCAAGCTGGTGGTGCTGACCACGCACTCCGATTGTGCCGCCGAGCGCGTCGCGAAGACCGAGGCGCTGCGCGCCCGGTACCCGTCGCTGGCCTCCGCCGTCGACGAGCGCGAGTCCCGCATCGCCGAGTTCCTCGCCCGCCCGGCCATCAAGGCGGCCGTGGACACGGGCGCGCTGGCCGTCAAGCGCGTCGCCATCGACACGCTGCACGACGAACTCGCCGCCCGCGTGCCCTGAGACGGACCGCCAGGCGAGCGTGTGCCCTGCGAGGGGCTGCCAGGGCATCGGGGATCAGAAGCAGCCGTCGGGCAGCGGCGCGTCCATGGCACGGGCCGAGTCGCACCGCACGAAGGCGATGCGCGCGGCCGGAAACGCCAGAAGGGTCTCCCGCGCCGCCACGTGGTCGTCGTTGCTGTACGGCCTGGACGGGTCCTCGCGCATCGCGTCCGCGATGGCGTCGAGCTGGCGGCGCATCTCCGCCTGCAACCAGCCGTCGGTCTGCCCCTCATCGACCTGTGCCGCGGTCGCCGCCGCCTCATCGAGCACCGCGAAGTACTGGGCGCGCCACTCCGGCGTGGCGAGAAGCTTGCGCAGCAGGACGTTCTCGTCGTGACGCATCGTGACGGGGAAGTCGGCGTTCTGGAACGCGTTGTCTTCGTCCCACGCGATGAACACGTGCTGGCTGCGGTCCTCGAGACGGTACAGGTAGAAGTTGTTCATGCCGTCGTAGCCGAGGAAGCCGTCGTTCTCCGCGACGAAGTTCTGGAGCGCGACGTAGCGGATGAACGCCGCGAGGTCGAGGCGGTCGGCCAGGGTCGCCGGCAGGGACTCCGCGGGGGTC
>LNFM01005911.1_pt1 | contig 20623 bp, 17 predicted proteins | sample 596031 | NCBI WGS metagenome assembly LNFM01 (sample SAMN04254537, study PRJNA301005) | activated carbon metagenome | isolation source: dual media filters at the Ann Arbor, Michigan drinking water treatment plant | place: USA: Ann Arbor | reverse complement strand
AAAATTGACGTCGGTAAAGGGGTTGGCACCGGTGCCTTCTTTGATGATGATCCTGGTTGACGCCTCAAGCTTGATGCCAATGTAACCTTCGATGCTTTGCGCTTTCGCCAGATCGAAGTTGGCGATGGTGATGGTGTTGGCTGTCTCACCCGCGCGGGTGATGACAAGCTTCTTGCCGGTGGATGAGCTGGCGTCGTCGTACACGTGCATGCTGACCAGCTCGTTCGAGCCGAGTCTGGCCACCCAGACGTTGCGCTGGCCTGCGGCTTTGGCTGTCGTGACCTCATAGGCGTCTACCTTGATACTGCCCAAACCGTCCGAATCGAGGATGGTGTCTTTGCCGAAGCCGTCTGTGAAGGTGTAGGTGTCTGTGCCCTGCCCGCCTTTGAGGATGTCGTTGCCGGCTCCGCCGTCCAGGTTGTCGTTGCCGGTGCCACCAAGCAGGGTGTCTTGGCCTTCGCCACCGTTTAGGGTGTCGTTGTCTGCATTACCTTCTAAGTAGTCGTTTCCGCCTTTGCCATCCAGGGTGTCGTCGCCTGCTCCACCGTAAATGCGGTCGCCAATGGCGTTGTCTGTGCCGTTCAAGGGATCGGACTGGCGGCTTCCGAAAACAACGCGGTTTGCCGGCCCGTTCAGGCTGACGCCGTTGATACGTTGTGCGACTGTGATGTTGCTGAGGCTGTCGAAATAGTCGGTGTTGGTGGCGCCAATGACTTTGTCTGCATCGATTTTGTTGCGTTCAACCATGGCACCAAGCATCGCTGCGCGGTCGCCGATCCACTGGTCGGTGAAGGTATCAGGCTTCGCTGTTGTCTTATCGGTCTGCCAAGCGGCGTAATCAGTTGTGCGTGTGCTTTGCCAAAACGTTGCCAAGGTCGCATCGGCTGCGGCAGTTTTTCCGCTGATCCAGATCGGGGAGAGGTCTTGCAATGCAACCAGGGCAGAGAAGTCATTGCGGGCAGCAGCGCGCAGATCCGCGCTGCTGGCACGCACCAGAAGATTTCCCAGACTGGCCGACAGCGGCCCATCCAAGGCGGTGCCTAGCCGTCCCACCGCGGAGTGCAGGGCATCACGGCCAGCGTTGCTGGGCGGCAACACAGACTTAGCAAGTCTCAGGAAGGACTCGGTAGCGTTAACCAGATTTTCCAGGCTTGCCGCCGGACCGGCAGAAGCATTTCTCATCAAGGTGCGAAGGGAGTCCAGGCTGAAATCAGCTTGCATGCGGCTGAAAATGACGTAGAGCGTGAGCGCGTCATCTACCTGCCGTTGATCGTGGTTCCAGCTGGGGAACTTTGGGTCCGGGACATCCGTAAAAAATTGATTCTCTATGGGGACGTTGATACGCTGCCCAGGAATGCTGTTATGGTCTGAAATAATATCGACGCTGTTACCAGGCTTGTTGGCTTCGTCTGATATGAAATTCAGCAGCCGTGGCGTACCGACACCAGGCACGCTGCCGCCCAATGCCGCGAACAGATTCAACACTCCGGCGTTGGACGCAAAACCCGGGCTGTTAAATGCTGCGGCTTGCCCGACCTGGCTGCCAAACAGTGAATTAAAAGCCATCGCGAGATGGCCTCCAAGGGAAGTGCCAATGACATCAACTTTGGCGTCGGGATCGGCGCCCAACAACTCGTGGATTTCGCCACTGGCAAGGACGCTTGGACCAGGGACCAAGTAAAAGGCCGTGCCGCCTACAAGCTCGTACAGCTTGGTGCTTCCCGTCGGCGGTTGTATAGAGTTTTGGTTGGGGTACTCTGCCAACGAAAACTGCGACACAGTGGTTCCGGCAAGGATGCTCACTCGTTTCCACCAATTATGCATGGCCACGATCTGGTCAATTGCAGCACCGTGCAGCAAGATATCTGCAAGAGTCCCATCCTCTAGGCCTTGCTGCGTGCCGCGAATAGCTACCGAAATTTGATTGCTATTGTCAGATTGCACGCCTATAAACACGGTGACATCAAATCCCGTTCCGCCACCGCCCAAGGCGGTCGCGTCGTTGTAGGTGGGGAGAGCAATGTGAAAACGGTTGCGGAACCGCTCCGCCTGCTCGGTCGCAAGGCCGACCCCTCTGCCATTTAGACTGGTAAGGGTTTCGTTACCTTGTATTCGGCCAATAGGATTGACAAATTGGCCGTAGGCAGCGTGCCCGAGCTCTGCTAAGTCAAGGAGTTTTTTGGCGGAGTTCATAGCTTATCCTCGGACGATGGGTACTTGGAATCAAAGGTTTGAACGGTGGTGAGTTGGTATAAACGCTGGCGGTCTGGTCGTGACTCCCTCCGGTGTGTATCCGGCACGATCGGTTAGACCGCATGGGCGATGGAGAAATGACATCGAGAAACAGAGTTTCAAAAAAATGATTCCCGCCTACTAGATGTACGTCAGTGCTTTTAGACAAGACAGAACTATCACTTCTTCTGATGATTAGTATTCTTCTGATTGAGATTGTTGGATAGCCAGTTCGATGAGGATTTCCTCTTAGGACAACTTCTTCTATGGTTGGGGCATAAACATACGGATCGCTCTCTGTGAATATTGCCGGTCCAGGCGTAATCGGCTGCTCGCCCGGCCTATGACTTCGAAAGTAATGTGCCGGCGCCTCAACCTGTTCGTACACCGTGATGCCGGCGTACTTCTCGCACAGCTCATCAACCAGTCGATCCGCTTCGGCGGTGCGTCTGTTGAGGTCTTGCACATACAGGCCATATGCCACCACCGCGACGATTGGCAATAGCCAAGGAACGAGCCAAAACCGGCGTCGCGTGGGAGCAATTTCGGTCACCTGAGAAGTGGGGCCCCTTGTTTGAGTCAGCGGGGATTGTTGCGGTTGTTCCTCATGAGGGGTCTGCATTTGGTTCCTCCGTCTGTTGTCTGTTTATGCCCCAGCATCTCGGTATTGGCCGTACGGTGAGTGCCCAGCCTCGGCCAGATCAAGAAGTTGTTGCGCATTGTTCATCGAAATATCCTCGGCTTATTGATTGATAAATCAAACGGGGGCGAATTAACGTAGGTCGCTGATGCAAGATCACTACCGCTGCCAACAAAGCGCGAGCAAGCTTGCTGCGAAGCTATGGGTGAAAAGGACTGAAGCAATGCCGGCTCTCCACCGTAGCGTGAGTATCCGACCCTGCGCGACAAAATCTTCTGGTCGCTCTGTCTGACAATTAGAACTTCTGTTCTGACCACCGCAGGACTTCCCTTGAGAAAATACTGGGGCTTGCCTTGCCTCATGACATAAGCATGGCTCAGGTCGGGCGGGTTCTGTTCCCGTGGCGTTTGTGGGAGCTCTCCTGGCACCTTGAAATAGCTTGCAGGCGCTTCGACTTGCTCGTAGATGTAGATGCCCGCATCCTTCTCGCAAAGTTGATCGACCAGTTTGTCCGCTTTATCTATTTGCCATTGGCTATACGGGCAGGAGGCCAAACCAGCCAAAAGTCCCAGCGTGATAGTCCAGGGTAAAAAGCGTTTTATGAGGGTTCGGATGTTGGGCATTCAGCACTCCTGCAACTGCAAGGTGATGCCCAGGTTGCCCGAGGTGATGTTCTCTTGGCGGGTGGTGACACCTGCGTTGCTAACATGCAGGGTCTTTGAAGACCTCGGTTTCCTCACAACGATTTCTCCTTGGTAGAAAATAAGAAATCAGCTTTCAACACTCGTTTCACCGCTCCCGCCCCGCCTCAGCCGACACCTTTTGCACCGGGCTCAGCAAATACTCCATGATGGTCCTGCGGCCCTGGTGAATTTCTGCGGCGACTTGCATGCCGGCCTCCAGTCCCTTGCGCTGGCTGGTGTCGCCGTTGAGGGATTCGAGAAACTGTGTGTCCAGCTTGACCAGTGCTTTGTAGCCTTGCGGCGTGGGTTGGCCGGCGTTGCTACTGTTGTTTGATTGCGCATCGGGCGCCAGGGTTTGGATGCGGCCTTCGATCAAGCCGTATTTTTGAAACGGGTAGGCTGCCACCTTGACGCGCACCTGCTGGCCTGCCTGCACAAAACCCACGTCTTCGTTTTTGACCTGCACCTCGGCCAGCAGTTGCTCGCCCTTGGGCACCAGGGTCAACAAAACCATGCCGGGCTGAACCACGGCGCCCTTGCTGGTGGTGGCCACGTCCTTGACGATGCCGGCTTGCGGCGCCTTCAACTCCAGAAGGCCCGTTTTGTAGCCCATCTTCTGTGTGTCTTGTTCCAGCTTGGCCAACTGGCCCATGGCTTCGGTGCGCTCGATCAGCAGCTGGCTGCGGAAAGTGCTGGACAAGCCGGCGATTTTTTTGTCCTGCGCGGTGATGGTGGAGAGCAAGCCCTGCACAGTGGCGGCCTGGGCCTTGAGGTCTTGCGACTTTTCCATGGCCTCGCGCTCTTTGTCGTTGCCGGCTATCGGGCTTAAAAAGCCTTCTGCCACCAGCTTGCTGTGCGCCTTGGCACTTTGCTCGTAACTGGGCAGGGTGTTTTTAAGTTTGGTTAAGGTCTCTTGCGCGGCGCGCAGCTCGTTTTGCGCGCGCTCGCGCGTTGCCACTTCCTGCGCCAGCGCATCGGTGAAGGCCTGGCGGTGGGCGTTGGCCTGAGCCTGTACCTGGGCGATCATGACGGGCTCGTCACCGTCCTTGATGGCCAGCGGTATACCCGCCAGTTCCGAATCCACACGCCGGAGCGTCAGGCGCTTCAGGGTCAACTCACTGGCCAGACTGCGGCTGTCGGCGCCTGTCATGGTCGAGTCGAGCCGGATCAACACCTGCCCAGCTTTCACCTGGTCGCCCTCTGTCACCAGAATTTCTGCCACCACACCGGCCTCGGCCGGCTGCACAATTTTTGTATAACTGACGGGCACCAGCTTGCCTTCGGCCACGGCAACGATGTCTACCTTGGCGAAGATGGCCCAGGCCAACAGGATGGTGAAGAGCCCGGCGACGAGGTAGAAAATCAAGCGCGGCAGCTTGGGCATGGGGCTTTCCTGAATGGCCAGCAGGCCAGGGGAAAACTCGGCGGCGTCTGGCAGCAGGCGCTGGGTCAGGGTTTGGGTCAAGCTCATGCGACCGCCTTTTGTTGAACGACTTTCTTGAGGTGCCCCCCGCCAATGACAAAAATCTCATCAACTTTCAAGGTCTTGGGCAGCGCGTGTGTCACAAACAACATGCTGACCTTGCCGCGCAAGGCGTTGACGGTGGTGGCAAACGCGTTGGCGGTTTGCGCATCCAGCGCGCTGGTGGCTTCGTCAAATATCAGCACCTTGGGCTTTTTGAGCAAGGCCCTGGCAATGGCCAGGCGCTGCATCTGCCCGCCAGAAAGGCCGGCGCCGCGCTCGCCAATCTCGGTCTGGTAACCCTGGGGTAGGGTTTGGATGGAATCGTGGATTTCGGCCATCTGGCAGGCTTGCACCACCTGGTCAAAGCTGGCGTGCGGGTTGGCCATGATCAGGTTGTCGTACACAGTGCCGCTGAAGAGCACTGTCTCTTGCGGCACCACGCCGAAGTTGGCACGCAGTTCGTTGGCACTCAGGTGCAGGATGTCGATGCCGTCCACCTTGATCTGCCCTTCGGTGGCGCGGTAGAAGCCCTGCAGCAGTTTGGTAAGCGTTGATTTGCCCGTGCCGCTGGGCCCCATGATGGCCACCGTCTGGCCCGGCTCAATGGTGAGGTTGACGTTTTTGTAGAGCAGCGGCAAATCAGGCGCGTAGCGAAAGCCGATATCTATGAGTTCAATCTCACCCCTGGCATCGCCCTTTCTGCTGGGGGCCAGGCGGTAGGGTTCGGTGGGCGCGTTCATCAGGTCACCCAGCCTGTCCACCGCCAGGCTGGCCTGTTGAAACTGCTGCCACAGGCCGACCATGCGCAGCATGGGCTGGCTGAGCTTGCCGGCAAACATCTGGAAAGCCACCAGCATGCCGATGGTGAATACGGTCCCTGTGCCTGCCGCCAGGGCCACGCTGTCGGGGTGCATGACGATCCACGCGCCGGTGACCAGGATCAGCAGCGTCATCATCTGCTCCAGCGTGTTGGCCATCACGTTGTAGGTGTTGGCGATCTGTTTGGTTTGAAAGCCTGATTGCAGGTAAGTGGCCAGGTAGCCGTCGTAACGGGTTTGGAGTTGCGGCTCAAACTGCAGGCTTTTGACGGTCTCCAGCCCGGCAATGTATTCGGTTAAAAAGGCCTGATTGCGCGCACCCAGCATGAACTGCTGGTTCAGGCGCGTCTGGAAAATGGGTGCGACCAGAAATGACAGCAGTGCAATGACAGCCAGAATGCCCAGAACGATGAGTGTGAGCGTAACCGAGTAATAAAACATCACACCCATGCAGATCAACAAAAACGGTACATCCAGAATGATGGTTACCGCTGCCGAGGCAATGAATTCGCGTATGGTTTCCACCCCGTGCAGCCGGGCCGCAATCACGCCGGTGGGCCGGTTCTGGAAATACTTGGGTGGCAGACGAAACAGGTGTTGAAACACCGCAGCGCCCAACACGGCGTCAACCCGGTTACCGGTGTGCAAAATCGCGTACTGGCGAACCCAGGTCAGCAACGCGGTGAAGAGCATGAACACCGCCATGCCTATGGCCAACGCAATCAAGGTGTTCTCGGTGCGGTTGACCACCACTTTGTCGATGATGGCCTGGGTGAACAGAGGCAAACCCAGCGCCAGAAGCTGCAAAACCAGGCTGGCGCCCAGTACTTCATGCCATACCTTGCGGTGCTTGAGCAGCTCTGGCACAAACCAGCTGAAGCCGAAGGAGGGACCGGCGGCCAAAGCAGCGTCAGGGTCGCGCACGGCTTCATCTTCCGGGTACAGCAGCACGGCCTGCCCGCTCAGGGTTGGTGAGAATTCGGCCCGGGGCGTGGTCAGGGGCGCCTGGCTGTTGGCCGGCAGCCAGACCACCTGGTCGCTATTGACCGCAACCACAACACCCAGCGTGACGACGGGCGGCGTGATGTTTGTGACGCCCTCTGCCACATGTGCATCTGCAGACGGCCTGATGGCATCATGCAGCTCTACCAGCAAAGGCATGGGTAACTGGTCCAGTACCTGGGGGGCTATGGCGCGAAGCTGCGTCTTGAAACCCAGGCCGCGCGTCGCACGGACCAAGGCAGCCTCGTCATACGGCGGCGGAAATTGCTGCTGCAGCAATTGCGAATCAAACGGACGGCGATGTACCGCGCACAGGGTTTGCAGCGCCCACACGAAATCAGCTTGTGCATATTCTTTTTGCATCGCTCCCTAACCCACAATGCCTTGCGGGTCCTCCCTCATTCGTATGCGCGGAGCATACGTTTGAAACACCGCGAACGATGCTGATTTATCTACAAAACGAGGGGGGCGTGTGGTGGACCCCTGTCAATATTGACAGGGGTGCGACGCAAACCAAGGGTAAATACCATGCAAATGGCATGACACGGAAAGAAGGCCGATCGGAGCCCGCAATGACGGGCAAACCTGGCGTGGCCTCACGACCCGCGGTACGTCGAATAACTCCACGGACTGACCAGCAGCGGCACATGGTAGTGCTGGCTGGTGTCGGCGACGCCGAAGTCGAGACTCACCTTGTTCAGGAAGTTCGGCTCCGGCAATTTCACGCCGCGCGCGGCAAAGTAGGCCGCCACGTCGAACACCAGCCGGTAGGTGCCGCGCTGCAGGCTGCTGTTGTCGTAGAGCAGGCCGTCGGGGTTGCGGCCGTCGCTGTTCAGCACGAAGGACTTGACCAGCGTCGCCTGCCCGCCGCTGGTGGTGTACAGCTCCACGGCCATGCCGGCCGCCGGCGTGCCGTGCATGGTGTCCAGCACATGTGTACTCAGGCCCATGGATGATCTCCCCGGTGGTGTGGTGAACAGAAGTGTATACACTTTTAAAGGCTTTCAGCTATCATCCGTCGATGGAAACCTCCACCACCAGTTCCATCGTTGAAGCGCTGACCCGCGCCATCGTCGATCACCGGCTGCACCCGGGCACCAAGCTGGCCGAGCAGAAACTGGCCGATCATTTCGGTGTGTCGCGCACCCTGGTGCGGCAGGCCCTGTTCCAGCTCTCGCAAAACCGTCTGATCCGGCTGGAGCCCGCACGCGGCGCCTTTGTGGCTGCGCCGGCTGTCAACGAAGCGCGCCAGGTGTTTGCGGTGCGCCGCATGCTGGAGGCCGAAATGACACGCGCTTTCGTGCGCGAGTCCACCCCGGCCAAGATACGCGCGCTCAGGGAACATGTGGCCCACGAAAAAGCCGCCGTGGCCGGCGGCGACGTGGCCGGCCGCAACGAACTGCTGGGTGACTTCCACGTGCGCATGGCCGAGCTGATGGGCAACGAAGTGCTGGCGCAAATGCTGGGCGAGCTGGTCTCGCGCTGCGCGCTGATCACGCTGATGTACCAGAGCGCCAGCGCGGCCGAACACTCGAGCGAGGAACACGCCGAGATCGTGAAGGCCCTGGCCGCCAAGGACGAAGAACTCGCCGTGCGCCTGATGGACGAACACCTGCGGCATGTCGAACAGAACCTGACCTTTGACCGCAAGGTCCCGAGCAACGATATTTCCATGGCGCTCTCATGAACCACGCCTCATCCAACAGCTATCCCAGGGACCTGGTCGGCTACGGCCGCACGCCGCCGCATGCACAGTGGCCCGACCGCGCACGTATTGCCGTGCAGTTTGTGCTGAACTACGAGGAAGGCGGCGAGAACTCGGTGCTGCACGGAGACGCCGGCTCGGAACAGTTTTTGTCGGAGATGTTCAACCCGCCGAGTTACCCCGAGCGGCATTTGACGATGGAAGGCATTTACGAATACGGCTCACGCGTGGGTGTCTGGCGCATCCTGCGCGAGTTTGAAAAGCGCAAGCTGCCACTGACCGTGTTCGGCGTCAGCATGGCGCTGCAACGCCACCCGGAATTGACGGCCGCTTTTGTGGAGCTGGGCCACGAAATCGCCTGCCACGGCCTGCGCTGGATCAACTACCAGGGCGTGGATGAAGCCACCGAACGCGAACACATGCGCCTGGGCCTGGACATCATCACGCAGATGACGGGCCAGCGCCCGCTGGGCTGGTACACCGGGCGCGACAGCCCGCGCACGCGCCGCCTGGTTGCCGACGACGGCGGGCTCGAATACGACAGCGATTACTACGGCGACGACCTGCCCTTCTGGATGAAGGTGGAGCGCAGCGACGGCACGCGGGTGCCGCGGCTGGTCGTGCCCTACACGCTGGACACCAACGACATGCGTTTTGCCCTGCCCCAGGGTTTTTCGCAGGCCGATGACTTTTTCACTTACCTGCGCGACAGCTTCGATGCCCTGTACGCCGAGGGCGAGAGCGCGCCCAAGATGCTCAGCATAGGCATGCACTGCCGCCTGCTGGGCCGGCCCGGCCGCATCGTGGCGCTGCAGAAATTCCTCGACCACATCCAGCAGCACGACCGTGTCTGGATCTGCCGCCGCATTGACATTGCCCGGCACTGGCAAGACGTCCACCCTTTCAAAGAACAGCCATGACCCTGACACTTGACCACATCAACAGCGCACCGACCGCAGAGGCCGCCGCCCTGCTGGACGGGCTGTACGAACACTCGCCGTGGATTGCCGAAGCGGCGCTGGCGCAGCGTCCTTTCCGTTCGCTGGCGCAACTCAAACATGTGATGGCGCGGATTGTTCACGACGCCGGGCACGAGGCGCAGCTGAGCTTGATACGCGCTCACCCTGAACTTGCCGGCAAGGCCATGGTCAGCCAGTCGCTGACGGCTGAATCGACCAATGAACAAAACAAGGCGGGCCTGACAAACTGCAGCCCCGAAGAGTTCGCAAAAATCCAGGCGCTCAATGCCGCCTACAACAGCAAATTCGGCTTTCCCTTCATCCTCGCGGTGCGCGGCCCGCGCGGCACCGGCCTGTCGCGGCAGGAGATCATCGCCACCTTCGAGCGACGACTGGCCAACCACCCCGACTTCGAGCTGGCCGAATCCTTGCGCAATATCCACCGCATCGTGGAGCTGCGTCTGAACGACAAGTTCGGCGTCGAACCCCGGCTCGGCCACCAGGTCTGGGACTGGCAGGAAGCACTGAGCGCCTTCAGCGATCCGGGCTACATCGAGAAGGGCCAGCTCACGGTGACCTATCTGACCGACGCACACCGCTCGGCCGCTGCCCTGATCAGCCAGGCCATGCGGGACAGCGGCTTCGACGAGGTGGTGACAGATGCGGTCGGCAATGTGGTCGGGCGCTACAAGGCGGCCAGGCCTGGCGCCAAGACCCTGATGACCGGTTCACACTACGACACCGTGCGCAACGGCGGCAAATACGACGGGCGCCTGGGCATCTTCACGCCCATGGCCTGCGTGGCCGAACTGTCGCGCCAGGGCCAACGCCTGCCCTTCGACTTTGAAGTCATCGCCTTCGCCGAAGAAGAAGGCCAGCGTTACAAGGCGACCTTTCTCGGCTCGGGCGCGCTGATCGGCCAGTTCAATCCACAGTGGCTGGACCAGAAGGACGCGGACGGCATCAGCATGCGCGAGGCCATGCAACATGCCGGCCTGCCCGCCACGCTTGACGCGATCAAGGCCTTGCAGCGCCAGCCCTCGGATTACCTTGGTTTTGTCGAGGTGCACATCGAACAGGGGCCGGTGCTCAACGAACTCGACATCCCGCTGGGCATCGTGACTTCCATCAACGGCGGCGTGCGTTATACCTGTGAAGTCACGGGCATGGCCAGCCATGCCGGCACCACGCCGATGGACCGGCGCCGCGATGCCGCGGTGGCGGTCGCGGAACTGGCGCTGTATGTGGAGCAGCGCGCCGCCCGTGATGGCGACTCGGTCGGCACCATCGGCATCCTCAATGTGCCCGGAGGGTCCATCAATGTGGTGCCGGGCCGTTGCCAGTTCACGCTGGACCTGCGCGCGCCCAACGATACGCAGCGTGATGCGCTGGTCAGCGACGTGCTCGCCGAACTGGCTGCGATCTGCGAACGGCGCGGCGTGGCTCACACGGCGGAACAAACCATGCGCGCAGCCGCGGCGCCCAGCGCGCCGGCCTGGCAGCAGCGCTGGGAGCGCGCCGTGGACAGTCTGGGCGTGCCGCATTACGCCATGCCCAGCGGCGCCGGCCACGACGCCATGAAACTGCACGAGGTCATGCCGCAGGCCATGCTGTTTGTGCGCGGGCAAAACGCCGGCATCAGCCACAACCCGCTGGAGAGCACCACCAGCGACGACATCGACCTGGCCGTACGCGCCTTCCAGCATCTCCTGAACCAACTCGCGACCGAAAAAACCCCATGACCGACGACGACAAGCTGGATGCCTGGATCGACGCCCACTTCGACGAAGAAGTGCGCTTCCTGCAGGAACTGATCCGTGTGCCCACCCCGACGCCGCCCGGTAACAATGCGCCGCATGCCGAGCGCACCGCCGAGCTGCTCAAGGCCTTTGGTTTTGAAGCGGAAAAACACCCGGTCCCCGACGCCGAGGTCCGTGCCTATGGACTGGAGTCACTGACCAACCTGATCGTGCGCCGCCCGTATGGCCCCGGCCGGACGATTGCACTGAACGCCCATGGCGACGTGGTGCCGCCCGGTGAAGGCTGGACCTGCGACCCGTTTGGTGGAGAAATCCGGGACGGCAAGATTTATGGCCGTGCCGCAGCCGTGAGCAAGTCCGACTTCGCGACCTTCACCTTTGCGGTGCGCGCGCTCGAGTCGCTGGGCCTGCCGCTCAAGGGCGGCGTGGAGCTGCACTTCACCTATGACGAGGAGTTTGGCGGCGAGATGGGGCCGGGCTGGCTGTTGCGCAACAAGCTGACCCGCCCCGACCTGCTGATCGCGGCCGGCTTCAGTTATGAGGTGGTCACCGCGCACAACGGCTGCCTGCAGATGGAAGTCACTGTGCACGGCAAGATGGCGCACGCGGCGATACCTGCAAGCGGCGTCGATGCGCTGCAGGGTGCGGTGCAGATCCTCAACGCGCTGTATGCCCAGAACGCGCTGTACCAAAAAGTCAGCTCGCAGGTCCCCGGCATCACGCATCCCTATTTGAATGTCGGCCGCATCGAGGGCGGCACCAACACCAACGTCGTGCCCGGCAAGGTGATGTTCAAGCTGGACCGGCGCATGATCCCCGAGGAAAACCCGGTGGAGGTCGAGGCCGGCATACGCCAGGTGATTGCGGATGCGGCAGCCACCTGCCCGGGCATCCGGGTCGAGATCAAGCGCCTGCTGCTGGCCAACGCCATGAAACCGCTGCCCGGCAACCAGCCGCTGGTCGAGGCCATCCAGAAACACGGGCAGGCCGTGTTCGGCGAAGCGATTCCCGCCATGGGCACGCCGCTGTACACCGATGTGCGCCTGTATGCCGAAGCCGGCATCCCGGGCGTGATTTACGGCGCCGGGCCGCGCACCGTGCTGGAATCCCACGCCAAACGCGCCGACGAGCGCCTGGCGCTGGACGACCTGCGCAAGGCCACCAAGGTCATCGCACGCACGCTGCGCGAGTTGCTGGGCTGACAACGCTCACTTTTTAATAGCTGCTCGCCCTTGCCGGACAAGGGCTGGAGGCCTTTTTCTTGTGAAAAGGGCGCGCGTCAGGCCTTCGGCAAGGTTTCCCACCAGCGTTCGGCAAAATGCCCCTGCAGGTAGGCCACCAAGGCCTGCACCTTGCCGGGCACCAGCTTGGGCGAGGGGAACACCGCGTGGATCTCCTGCTCCGGCAGGCTGTGGTCGGCCAGCACTTCCAGCACCTGCCCGGACGCCAGCGAGTCTGCCGCCACATAACGCGGCATGGCGGCAATGCCCAGCCCGTTGCGAGCGGCGGCCAGCACCGCCGACAGGTTGTTGGAGCGCAGCCGCCCGGCCACCGGCACGGTGACCGCCTCACCCTTGGGCGAGACCAGGCGCCAGACATCGTCACCCAGCACGCTGCTGTAAATCAGCGCGGCGTGGCTGCTGAGCTCCCTCGGTTTCTTCGGCGTGCCGTACTTCTTGAGGTACCGCGGCGCCGCCACCATGACCCAGGGGTTGGCACCGAGGTAACGCGCGCCCAGGCTGGAGTCGGCCAGCTTGCCCATGCGCACCGCCACATCCAGGCCCTGCGACACCAGGTCGGTGTAACGGTCCTCGAAGCTCAGGTCCAGCTGCACCTGCGGATGGCGTTTCATGAAGTCGAGGGCCAGCGGCACGATCACGCGCCGGCCGAAGGCCACCGAGGTGCCGATGCGGAGCATGCCCTGGGCCTGGCTCTGGCGCAGGCGCACGATGTTGTCGGCCTCCTCGGTCTCGCGCACGATGATCTTGCACTTCTCGTAATACAGCGCGCCGGATTCGGTCAGGCTCACGCCGCGCGTGTTGCGGTTCAGCAGGCGCACTTTCAGGCGCTCCTCGGTCGCGGCGATCTGCTTGGACACCGTGGGCTGGGTGGTCGCAAATTCGCGCGCCGCTTTCGAGAAGCTGCCGGTTTCCACCACCCGCACAAACATGTGCATGACCTGTAATCTGTCCATGGCCTGATCATAGTTACTTATTCCACCTTGGAATAGCTTTTATGGTTTCGTGCCGCCTTCTGCATTGCCGGACCGCTGCCTACAGTCGAGCCTCCAACAGGAGACAAGACATGGCAAAAATGACAGCCGCCCAGGCCGCCGTCTGGGTGATGGAAAAAGAAGGCGTGACCCAGGCCTTCGGCATCCCCGGCGCGGCGATCAACCCGCTGTATTCCGCACTGCGCAAGCAGGGCACGATCAGCCACATCCTGGCGCGCCACGTCGAAGGCGCTTCGCACATGGCCGAGGGTTACACCCGCGCGGCCGCCGGCAACATCGGCGTGTGTATAGGCACTTCGGGCCCGGCCGGCACCGACATGATCACCGGCCTGTATTCGGCCCAGGCCGACTCGATCCCGATTCTCTGCATCACCGGCCAGGCGCCGCGTGCCCGCCTGCACAAGGAAGACTTCCAGGCGGTGGACATCGAGTCCATCTCCAAACCGGTGACCAAGTGGTCGGTCACGGTGCGCGAACCGGCGCTGGTGCCGCGCGTGTTCCAGCAGGCCTTCCACGTGATGCGTTCGGGCCGCCCGGGACCGGTGCTGATCGACCTGCCGTTTGACGTGCAGATGGGCGAGATCGAGTTCGACATCGACACCTATTCGCCGCTGCCGGTGTACAAGCCGGCGGCCACCCGCGCGCAGATCGAGAAGGCGCTGAGCATGCTCAACGAGGCCGACAAGCCGCTGATCGTGGCCGGCGGCGGCATCATCAACGCCGACGCTTCGGAACTGCTGGTGCAGTTTGCCGAAATCACCGGCATCCCGGTGATTCCCACCCTCATGGGCTGGGGCACGATTCCGGACAGCCACCCGCTGATGGCCGGCATGTGCGGCCTGCAGACCAGCCACCGTTACGGCAATGCCACCATGCTGGCCTCGGACTTCGTGATCGGCATCGGCAACCGCTGGGCGAACCGCCACACCGGCTCGGTCGAGGTCTACACCAAGGGCCGCAAGTTTGTCCATGTGGACATCGAGCCGACCCAGATCGGCCGCGTGTTTTCGCCCGACTTCGGCATCGTGTCGGATGCCAAGGCCGCGCTGGAGCTGTTTGTCGAGGTCGCCACCGAATGGGCGGCCCAGGGCAAGCTGAAAGACCGCGGCGAGTGGGCCTCGGCCTGCCGCTACCGCAAGGGCACCATGCTGCGCAAGACCAATTACGACAGCGTGCCCATGAAGCCGCAGCGTGTGTACCAGTGCATGGTCCGCGCGTTTGGCGAAGACGTCTGTTACATCAGCACCATCGGCCTGTCGCAGATCGCCGGCGCGCAGTTCCTGCATGTTTACAAGCCGCGCCACTGGATCAACTGCGGCCAGGCCGGCCCGCTGGGCTGGACCGTGCCGGCCGCGCTCGGTGTGCGCGCCGCCGACCCCACCCGCAAGATCGTGGCGCTGTCGGGTGACTACGACTTCCAGTTCATGATCGAGGAGCTGGCCGTGGGCGCGCAGTTCAAGCTGCCCTACATCCACATGGTGGTGAACAACTCCTACCTCGGCTTGATCCGCCAGGCGCAACGCGGTTTCGAGATGGACTACTGCGTGCAGCTTGGTTTCGACAACATCAACACCGACCAGGACGAACCGGTCCGGGCCTACGGCGTGGACCACGTCAAGGTGGTCGAGGGACTGGGCTGCAAGGCCATACGCGTGCACCGGCAGGAAGAACTGGCGCCGGCCATCGAGCAGGCCGAGGCCTGGATGAAGGAGTTCCAGGTGCCGGTGGTGATCGAGGTCATCCTCGAGCGCGTGACCAACATCGCCATGGGCACCGAGATCGACAACATCATCGAGTTCGAGGACCTGGCGGCCAGCCGCGAAGATGCGCCCACCGCCGTGGCTGCGATGCTGGACTGAAGTCATGCCGAAATTCGCCGCCAACCTCAGCATGCTTTTTACCGAGTTGCCCTTCATGGACCGTTTTGCGGCCGCGCGGGCTGCCGGCTTCGAAGCCGTGGAGTATTTGTTTCCTTACGACTACAGCCCCGGAGAGCTCGTCGCCGCACTGAAAAACAATGGCCTGAAGCAGGTGTTGCACAACCTGCCGGCCGGCGACTGGGCTGCGGGTGAACGTGGCATCGCCTGCCACGCCGGGCGCACCGCGGAATTCCGCGAAGGTGTCAACCGCGCCATCGACTACGCCACGGCGCTGGGCTGCCCGCAGGTCAACTGCCTGGCCGGCAAGCTGCCGGAAGGCGCCAGCAGCGCGCAAGCCCATGCCACCCTGGTCGCCAACCTGCGGTTTGCCGCCTCGGCCCTGAAGGCGGCGGGCATCCGCTTGCTGATCGAACCCATCAACACCTTCGATATCCCGGGCTTCTTTTTGTCACGGACCGACCAGGCGCTGGCCATCCTCGACGAAGTGGCATCGCCCAACCTGTTCATCCAGTACGACATCTACCACGCACAGCGCATGGAGGGCGAACTGGCCAGCACGCTCGGCAAACACATGGCCCGCATAGGCCACATCCAGCTGGCCGACAACCCGGGGCGCAACGAGCCGGGCACCGGCGAGATCAACTACGCCTGGCTGTTCAAACACATCGATGCGGCCGGCTACACCGGCTGGATCGGCTGTGAATACAAACCCAAAACCACGACCACCGAAGGCCTGGGCTGGCTGGCAGGAGCACACACATGACCAAATCAGGACTGAGGCTGGGTTTTATCGGACTGGGCATCATGGGCGCGCCCATGGCCATGCACCTGCTGCAGGCCGGCCACATGCTGTTCGTCAACACCCTCGGCAAGGTGCCGCAAGAGCTGGCCGACAGCGGCGCGACGATTTGCACCACGGCGCGCGGCGTGGCGGAACGCGCCGACATCATTTTTGTGATGGTGCCCGACACACCTGACGTGGAGGCCGCGCTGTTCGGCAACGACGGGGTCGCGGCCGGCCTGTCCAAAGGCAAAACGGTGGTCGACTGCAGTTCCATCGACCCGATCGCCACGCGCGGCTTTGCCAAAAAGATCCAGGCCCTCGCTTGCGAATGGCTGGATGCGCCGGTCTCCGGCGGCGAGGTGGGCGCCAAGGCCGCCAGCCTGACCATCATGGTCGGCGGCGAGCCTTCGACCTTCGAGCGGGTCAAGCCGCTGTTCGAGCTGATGGGCAAAAACGTGACCCTGGTCGGCGGCCCCGGCGACGGCCAGGTCTGCAAGGTGGCCAACCAGATCATTGTGGCGCTGACGATTGCGGCGGTCGGCGAAGCGCTGGTGTTCGCCTCCAAAGCCGGCGCCGACCCGGCCCGCGTGCGCGCCGCGCTCATGGGCGGTTTTGCCTCGTCGCGCATTCTCGAAGTGCACGGTGAACGCATGATCAAGCGCACCTTTGCACCGGGTTTCCGCATCGCGCTGCACCAGAAAGACCTGAACCTGGCGCTGCAGGGCGCCCGCGCGCTCGGCATTGCCCTGCCGCAAACCGCCGGTGCGGCACAGCTGATGCAATCCTGCGTGGCCCTCGGTCACGGCCAGGCCGATCACTCGGCCCTGGTGAAGGCGCTGGAAGCCATGGCCCAGCACCCGGTGGCGCCGGACGCCTGACGCGCCGGTCGACAATCCCCAAAGGGCAGGCTGCATCGCCTGCCCTTTTTTTATCCCGCGCCTGCCGCCCGTGGTCGCCCCATGCGGCCGTTCCGGGACAAATCCGCGGCAAACGCGCCCCGGACCGCTCCGCCGCCCCCAATCAAGGGGTATTCACGGAGGCCTGGCCGCGCCCATGCCACCCAACTTGTCAGAGAATAGGGCTTCCAAAAAATAATGTGTACAAAGCATGTGTACAAATCAATCAGGCATTGTTTTTGCTTGGCTTGAACAGCCGATTTATATCTATCTGGAGTTCCCATGACCAAACGCGTTTTCATCCAAACCCTGGCCGCCCTGGCGGTCACCGCCGCCACCTGCAGCAGCGCCTTCGCGCAAAACACCCCCATCAAGTTCCAGCTCGACTGGCGTTTTGAAGGCCCGGCCGCGCTGTTTGTCACACCGGCCGCCAAGGGTTATTTCAAGGATGCCAAGCTCGACGTCACGATTGACGCCGGCAACGGCTCGGGCGGCACGGTCACCCGTGTGGCTTCGGGCAGCTATGACATGGGTTTTGCCGACCTGGCCGCGCTGATGGAATTCCACGCCAACAACCCCGACGCCGCCAACAAGCCGGTCGCCGTGATGATGGTCTACAACAACACACCGGCCTCGGTGATGGCGCTGAAAAAGTCCGGCATCAAGACCGTGGCCGACCTCAACAACAAAAAGCTCGGCGCCCCGGTGTTCGACGCCGGCCGCCGCGCCTTCCCGATTTTTGCCAAGGCCAACAACATCAGCGGCGTGCAGTGGACCGCCATGGACCCGCCGCTGCGCGAAACCATGCTGGCCCGCGGTGACGTGGACGCGATCACCGGCTTCACCTTCACCTCGCTGCTGAACCTCGAAGCCCGCGGCGTGAAGACCGAAGACGTGGTGGTGCTGCCTTATGCCGACAACGGCGTGAAGCTGTATGGCAACGTCATCATCGCCTCGCCAAAAATGATCCGGGAAAATCCCGCCGCCATCAAGGCCTTCCTGCTGGCCTTCACCAAGGGTGTCAAGGAAGTGATCGCCAAGCCCGCCGCCTCGATTGAAGACGTCAAGGCACGCGACGGCATCATCAACACCACGCTGGAAACCCGCCGCCTGCAGATGGCCATAGACACCGTGGTCAACAGCCCCGATGCGCGCGCCGAAGGTTTCGGCCAGGTCAAGGGCCCGCGCCTGTCGCTGATGGCCTCCCAGGTGTCGGATGCCTTCAACACCAAGACCCGCGTGAACCCGACTGCCGTCTGGAACGGCTCTTTCCTGCCCACTGCCGCAGAATTGAACATCCTGCCGAAAAAATAAGCCTGTCCGCCGGCACACCCTGCCGGCGGCCGCAAACACACCACGGCCAGCCTTTCCACCGGAATGCTGGCCGTTGCCTTGACTGACATCCCTGAATCAGGAAACTAGACGCACCATGCACGACACGCAAGACGCCCATTTTGTTGACTTTCGCGACGTCTGGCTGGCCTACAACGACGAGTTGCTGGCGCAAAACCATTTCGCGGTCGAAGCCATCGACCTCAAGGTGCGCGAGGGCGAGTTCATCGCCATCGTCGGGCCCTCGGGCTGCGGCAAATCGACCTTCATGAAGCTGACCACCGGCCTGAAGATGCCGTCCAAAGGCCGCATCATGATCGACGGACAGCCGGTCACCGGGCCGCTGAAAATTTCGGGCATGGCCTTCCAGGCGCCCTCGCTGCTGCCCTGGCGGACCACGGTCGACAACGTGCTGCTGCCGCTGGAAATCGTCGAGCCCTTCCGCAGCCAGTTCAAGTCCAAACGCAAGGAGTTCGAGGAGCGTGCGCGCAAGCTGCTGCAAAAAGTCGGCCTGGGCGGTTACGAGGACAAGTTCCCGTGGCAGCTCTCGGGTGGCATGCAGCAGCGCGTGAGCATTTGCCGCGCGCTGATCCACGAGCCCAAGATGCTGCTTCTCGACGAGCCCTTCGGCGCACTTGACGCCTTCACGCGCGAGGAGTTGTGGTGCATCCTGCGCGACCTCTGGACCGAGCAGCGTTTCAACGTCATCCTGGTCACGCACGACCTGCGCGAGTCGGTGTTCCTGGCCGACACGGTGTATGTGATGAGCAAAAGCCCCGGCCGTTTTGTCGTCCGCAAGGAAATCGACCTGCCGCGCCCGCGCGACCTCGAGGTGACCTACACCCAGCAGTTCGGCGACATCGTGCACGAGTTGCGCAGCCACATCGGCGCCATCCGCACGCCCGTGATCAACCCGGCACCCGCCGTTGAAGGCAGCCCCGCATGAGCAAGAAACAGATAGAACGCTGGTCCCCGTTTGTATTGCTGGCTGCCATCATTGCGCTGTGGCAGGCCGTGGTGATGGTTTTCGACATCGCCGAATACATCTTCCCGGCCCCGCTGGCGATCGCCCAGTCCATGGCCGAATTCGCCGGCCCGATCGCCCAGGCCGCATGGAAAACATTCTGGGTCACCATGGTCGGTTTCGGCCTGTCCATCGTGGTCGGCGTGATGCTGGGCTTCCTGGTCGGCTCCTCGCGCCTGGCCTATGCCGCGGTCTACCCGCTGCTGGTGGCCTTCAATGCCGTGCCCAAGGCAGCCATCGTGCCCATCCTGATCGTCTGGTTCGGCATCGGTGTCGGCCCCGGCATCCTGACCGCCTTTTTGATCTCCTTCTTCCCGATCACCGTCAACATGGCAACGGGGCTGGCGACGCTGGAGCCGGAACTCGAAGACGTGCTGCGCGTGCTGGGCGCCAAGCGCTGGGACGTGCTGATCAAGGTCGGCCTGCCGCGCTCCATGCCCTACTTCTACGGCTCGCTCAAGGTCGCGATCACGCTGGCCTTTGTCGGCACCGTGCTGGCCGAAATGACCGCCGGCGACTCCGGCATCGGTTACCTGATGCTCAGCGCCGGCTCTCAGCAGCGCATGGCGCTGGCCTTTGCCGGGCTGGTGGTGATAGGTGCGATGGCGATGATCATGTACGAACTGTTCAGCTACATCGAGAAGCACACCACCGGCTGGGCGCACCGCGGGACGCAGGGCGGTTGAGGCCGCCCGGCCCCGGGTTTAAGCATCAAAGCGGGCTCTAGCCCTTGTCCTGCTTGCGCAAGCAGCTACTGAATTCATAGCACTTTGCCAAGCCGCAAGCTTGCGCCTGACAGCAGGACCAACTCCCCACTCCCACCCCTAGCCCCTCCCTCGCCCCGCTGGGCGATGGAGGGGGACTTCATTTGGCCGCGTGCGCTGCGCTCGCGTGCAAACATGGCTGACTGTTGGGATTCCCGTGCAGGAAGCGCTTTGCGCTTCCTGCACTCCGAACGGGTCCGGGATTGGTGTTGGAAGCTTGTCTTCTCTCCCCACCCTTCTGTATGCGACTAGGAGCGCAGGGCCAGACGGATCAGGGCGAGCGATTTTGAGCGAAGCGATTCGAGCCCGGCCCCGGCTGGACCGAGCACCGCAGGTTGCCCCTCGAAGCGCCAGCGAAGAGGGGTCGCAGACAGCAGGGTCGCCTTTTCTTTGCTTACTTTCTTTTGGCGAAGCAAAAGAAAGTGAGTTGCCGCCGGGCAACCCCC